>FWPU01008913.1_pt1 | contig 16410 bp, 18 predicted proteins | sample 2228361 | NCBI WGS metagenome assembly FWPU01 (sample SAMEA103939777, study PRJEB20133) | metagenome
TCCAGCGCAAAGAGCGCATCATTCCCGAGGGCGAGGTAGCCAACCCGGCCAACCCGCCGTCCGGCTGCTACTTCCATCCCCGCTGCCCCTACGCGGTGGAGCGCTGCAAGCTGGAATCGCCCCGGCTGGAAGAAGTGGAACCGGGCCATTGGGTGAGCTGCCACCGGGCCCAGGAATTGACACTGACCGGCATTCGGGCGTAAGTTTATTTTGTGGGGTAGTCAGTAGTCAGTAGTCGGTAGTCGGCCGTCTACTGACTACCGTCTACCGACTACCACCTACCACCTACTCCACCATTCGCCACCCATCACACGCTGGCAGGAGAACCATCCACCATGAAAGTAAATACCGCCAAAGAGATCATGCGCCAGGGCAAGCCGGCCTTCGGCTTCTCCCTGGGCCTGGGTTCGCCCCTCAACGCCGAACTGCTCAGCCACAGCGGCATCGACTTCCTGCTGTTGGACCGCCAACACGGCTCCTGGGGCGACGACGCCACCATCACGGCCCTGGCAGCCATGGCCGCCGGCTCGGCCATCCCCATGGCCCGGGTCGCCCGCAACGACTACACCCTGATCGGGCGCCTGCTGGACGAAGGGGTCATGGGCATCGTGGTGCCTATGGTCAACACACCGGAGGAGGCCAAAGCCGCGGCCGAGGCCTGCCGCTTCCCCCCCATCGGCAACCGCTCCTGGGGCTGGGGGCGGGCCCGGGCCTACGGCGCCGACTACCCTTCCTGGATCGACGAACAGCTCTTTGTGGCCGTCCAGATCGAGACGGCCCAGGCCGTGGAGAACGCGGAAGCCATCATGGCCACGCCCGGCATCGACGGCTGCTGGCTGGGCCCGTCCGACCTCTCCCTCTCCCTGGGCTTTTCGCCCAGCCAGATGGACGAGCGGGAGGAGCACGCCCGCGCCCTGGAAAAGGTGGTGCAGGCCTGTCGCAACACCGGCAAGATCCCCGGCATCGCCGGCCGCTCGGTGGAGGATGCCGTCCGACGGGCCCGGCAGGGCTTCCAATTCATCACCGCGGGCAGCGATGCCGGCTTCCTCCTGGCCGGCGCCGCCAGCAGCCTGGAGACCCTGCGCGGCGCGACCGCTGAATGAGATGGTCTGGGACCCATGAACGCCCACCCCCCTGTCCGCTACCAGTTGCAGCCGGTGCCCTTTACAGCCGTCACCCTGGAAGATGGCTTCTGGCGCCCCCGGCTGGAGACCAACCGCACGGTCACCATCCCGTACGATTTCCAGAAGTGCGAAGAGACCGGCCGCATCGCCAACTTTGCCAAAGCCGCTGGCCTCCTGGAAGGTGACCACGAAGGAATCTATTACAACGACTCGGACGTCTACAAGATTGTGGAGGGCGCGGCCTATTCCCTGAGCCTGCACCCGGACCCGACCCTGGACCGCTATCTGGACGACCTGATCCGGCTCTTCGCCGCCGCCCAGGAGCCGGACGGCTACCTGTATACCGCCCGCACCATCGCCGAACGGACCGGCCGGCTGGATCGGCTACGCCCGGACCGGGAGGGGCTGACCCGCTGGTCCAACCTGCGGGTCAGCCACGAGCTCTACAACGTGGGCCACCTCTACGAGGCCGCAGTGGCCCACTTCCGGGCCACCGGAAAGCGCACCCTGCTGGACGTGGCCCTGAAGAACGCCGACCTCATCGACCGGGTCTTCGGCCCGGACAGACGGCGGGATGTGCCAGGCCACCAGGAGATCGAAATCGGGCTGGTCAAGCTCTACCAGGTGACGGGCGACGCGCGCTACCTGCGCCTGGCCCAGTTCTTCCTGGACGAGCGGGGCCACGCCCACGGCCGGGAGCTGTACATGCTCCACGACGACCCAGGCTACATGCAGGATCATCTGCCCGTGGTCCAACAGCGCACCGCGGTCGGCCATGCCGTGCGGGCGGGCTACATGTACTGCGGCATGGCCGACGTGGCCGCGTTGACGGACAACCAGGCGTATATCCAGGCCCTGGACGCCATCTGGGGAAATGTGGTCAACCACAAGCTCTACCTGACGGGCGGCATCGGTGCCCGCCACAAGGGCGAAGCCTTCGGCGAGGACTATGAGCTGCCCAACGACACCGCCTACGCCGAGACCTGCGCGGCCATCGCCAACATCTTCTGGAACCAGCGCATGTTCCTGCTCCATGGGGATGCCCGCTATGTGGACGTGCTAGAGCGCAGCCTTTACAACGGCTTTCTGGCCGGCGTCTCCCTGGGTGGGGACCACTTTTTCTACGTGAATCCCCTGGCCTTCGACGGCAACTTTCCCTTCAACCGCCACAGCATCGGTCGGCAGCCCTGGTTTGACTGCTCCTGCTGCCCCTCCAACGTGGTGCGCTTCCTGCCGTCCCTGCCCGGCTATGTCTACGCGCAGGCGGAAGATCGGCTCTATGTCAACCTCTTCGTGGCCGGCCAGGCCACCGTGACACTCACGGGGCCGGGCGGTGACGCCCAGGTGACGGTGGCGCAGGAGACCGACTACCCATGGGACGGACGGGTGCGGCTGACGGTGCGGCTGGGACGTCCGGCCCCCTTTGCCCTGCACATCCGCATCCCCGGCTGGGCGCGAAACCGGCCAATCCCCGGTGACCTCTACCGCTACCTGGATGGGCCCGCAGGTCGGGCGCAACTGACGGTCAACGGCCAGGCCGTGGACCCACCCCAGGAGAAGGGCTTCGCGGTGCTGCGGCGCACCTGGCAGCCGGGCGACGTGGTGGAGCTCCGCCTGCCCATGGCGGTACGCCGGGTGGTCAGCCATCCCCAGGTGATCCACAACCGAGGGCGGGCGGCCCTGGAACGGGGGCCGCTGGTCTACTGCGTGGAAGCAGTGGACCACGGCGGCCGAGTCCACGACCTGGTGCTGCCCGACGGGCTCTCCTTGCAGCCGCGGCACCGACCCGACCTGCTGGGCGGCATCACCGTGTTGACCGGCCAGGTCGGCGACCGGACGCTGACCGCCATCCCCTACTACGCCTGGGCCCACCGGGAGCTGGGGGAGATGGCCGTCTGGCTGCCCCGGGACGAGTAGGGACGTGGTGCGTGGTGCGTGGGGTGTGGTGTGTAGGTCACGCATCCTGCGTGACGGCGGTGCAGGGCCCCTGTCCGGCCAGGAGGCCGGACCTACGAACCGGTGGCCACCACGCACCACGCCAGAGATAGAGAGGAGATTCACCCATGAAGACCATCCGCTGGGGCATCATCGGCTGTGGCGACGTCACCGAGGTGAAGAGTGGGCCTGGCTTCCAAAAGGCCAGGAACTCCGCCCTGGTGGCCGTGATGCGTCGCAACGGGGAGCTGGCCAAGGACTACGCGCAGCGCCATAATGTGCCCAAATGGTACGACGACGCCGAGGCCCTGATCCACGACCCCGACGTGGACGCGGTCTACATCGCCACGCCACCCTATGCCCACAAGCACTACACCCTGATGGCAGCGGCCGCGGGCAAGCCCGTCTATGTGGAAAAGCCCATGGCCCTGAATCACCAGGAGTGCCAGGAAATGATCCAGGCGTGTGAGGAAGCAGGCGTGCCCCTCTGGGTGGCCTACTACCGCCGGATGCTGCCCCGCTTCCTCAAAATTAAGACCCTCCTGGAAGAAGGCGCCATCGGCGAGCCCCGCTACGTCACCGTCACCCTGACCCGACCGGTCGGCCTCCAATATCGCAATCCGGGCGCCCTGGGGACGCAGATGCCCTGGCGGGTGGACCCGGCCATCGCCGGCGGCGGCCTCTTCGTGGACCTGGGCTCCCACATCCTGGACTACCTGGACTACTTCCTGGGGCCCATCACCCAGGCCTGTGGCCATGCCGCCAACCAGGCCGGCCACTATCCGGCCGAGGACGTGGTCACCGGCAGCTTCGTCTTTCAGTCGGGTGCCCAGGGGGCAGGCGTGTGGAGCTTTGCCAGCTACACCTCGGTGGACCAGACGGAGATCGTGGGTACCGAAGGCAAACTCACCTTTTCGTCCTTTGGGACCGAGCCGGTGCGGCTGACCACGGAAAAAGGGACCAGTGAGTTTGACATCGAGACCCCCCGCCATGTCCAGCAACCCCTGATCCAGACCATCGTGGATGAGCTCAACGGCCAGGGAAAATGCCCCAGCACGGGCGTCAGCGCGGCGCGCACCAGTTGGGTGATGGATCAGCTGCTGCGGGACTACTATCGGGAGGGATGAAGCGCTGGGAAGAGCCGGGTCACGCTTCCCTGCGTGGCAGGAGTGCACGGAACCCGGGGACCCCTGTCCGGCCAGGAGGCCAGACCGACGAAGTGATAATCTGTCGACCCAATCCACGAGGAGATCATGCGCCAGAGCCACACCGCTGTCGTTGCACGGAACGAGGAATGGCAGGGCGAATTTGCCCTGGAACCCTACGAGGCGGCCTGGGCCACAGAGGCCCTCTACTTCGTGCGCGCCCTGGCCGCGTCCGGCCCACTGGCCGATGCCACGGCCCGCGTCCAGATCTCGCCGGATGGCATCCACTGGTGCGATGAGGGTACCCAACTCCCCCTGCCCGACCAGGAAGGCGAGCTCACCTTCTGCCGGGTCCGCCACTTCGGTGGCTGGCTGCGGGCCGTGGGGACCCTGCCCGACGGCGCCAGCCTGAAGGTGATGGTTTACCTGGTGCTGAAAGAATAGGGTGATCCTCCGCCACGAAAGGAACGCCGGATATGCTGTGTCGAAACATCTCCCGCCATGGACAGGGCCTGCCAGGAACGAGGGGCGTCTATGCGCCCAGGAGCCGAATGGGGCGTGGTGCGCGGTGTGTAGACTGGTACACGCACCACCCACCACGTCAAGATTCATTGGCCTATTTACGCTGGGCGGTACTGATGGCCGTGCTGGCCGGCGCCCTGCTGGCCGGATGTGGCACTGGTCCATCCACGCCCGCGCCGCTCCCTGAGCCGACCGTCACTGCGGCCCAGCCCCCCACCCCCACGCCAGAAGAACCGCCGGTCCAACTGCCCACGGTGCCCCCCACCCAGGCCGAAGCGGATACCGGCCAGGAAGCGGCCCAGGGGGCCGCTGAGGCCCCCGCCGCCGTTCCAGATGCAGGCGCGCCACCTGCCGGCCTCCCCCTGGACTATCCCATCCAATTGCCGCCGGGCTTCCAGATCCGCCTCTACGCGGGCGGCCCCGGCGTCCGGGTCCCCAACGCCCGTTCCCTGGCCCTGAGCCCCAACGGCACCCTCTTTGTGGGCACCCGGGAGGCAGGCCGAGTCTACGCCGTCCTGGACCACAACCAGGACTACCAGGCAGATGAGGTCATCCCCATTGCCCAGGGGCTCAACATGCCCAACGGCGTGGCCTTTCGGGATGGCGCGCTCTACGTGGCCGAGGTCAACCGCATCCTCCGCTTCGACGACATCGAGGCCAATCTGAACAGCCCGCCCCAGCCGGTGGTGGTCTACGACGGCTACCCCAGCGACCAGTGGCATGGCTGGAAATTCATTCGCTTCGGGCCAGATGGCAGGCTGTACGTCCCGGTGGGCGCGCCCTGCAACGTCTGTGAACGCAACGCCCCCTACGCCTCCATCACCCGCATCAACCCGGACGGCAGCGGGCCGGAAGTCTTCGCCCGGGGCGTGCGCAACAGCGTCGGCTTCGACTGGCACCCCCAGACCGGCGAGCTCTGGTTCACCGACAACGGCCGGGACTACCTGGGTGACGATGCGCCGCCGGACGAGCTCAACCACGCGCCAGAGGCCGGCCTGCATTTCGGCTTCCCCTACTGCCACGGCGGCACCATCCTGGACCCGGAGTTCGGCGGCGGGCGCAGTTGCGACGAGTTCACCCCGCCGGCCATGGCCCTGGGTCCCCACGTGGCCGCGCTGGGCATGCGCTTCTACACTGGCACCATGTTTCCGCCGGAATACCACAACCAGATCTTCATCGCAGAACATGGCTCCTGGAACCGCACCGTGCCCATCGGCTACCGCATTACCCTGGTGCGCCTGGACGAAACCGGCCGGGCCACCAGCTACGAGGTCTTTGCCGAAGGCTGGCTGGACGGCAGTGACGTCCACGGACGTCCGGTGGACCTGCTGGTTATGCCCGATGGCTCCCTGCTGGTTTCGGACGATGCCGCCGGCATGATCTACCGCATCACCTACACCCCAGGAGAAGGCCCGTGAACAACCTCACACGACAGGCGCTCCTGCGCGCCGACCCACACCTGAGCCGCTTCGACCCCCTCTCCCGCATCATCGTCTACGACGACTTCGACCAGGGCCTCCAGGGCTGGACCGGCCTCATCGGCAACTATGAGGATAGCCTGGATGCCATGCTGCCGCCCTACCGGGACCTGCGGGATCCCATGCTCAGCAACCTCACCGTCTGGGATTCGGGCACCGACGGCTCCTTCAACGGCACCTACGCACTCAAGCTGGCTACCCTGCCCAGGCCGGGCGCGCTGGCCGTGGCCATCAAGCGCCTGACTTTCCGCCAGCTGGGGCCCATCCGGCTGGAGACCTACTTCACCTTCAAACCAGAAGCGTCCGAGTTACGCTTGTCGGAGACGGACGTGCGGACCTTCGGCGTGCTCTTCGACCTGCAGCACGGCGACCGGCACCCGGCTCCCCGGGAGCGGGTGATGCCCCACCTGCGCTACCTCAACGGGCTGGACGGCCAGGCGGTGGCCCGCTGGCAGTTCAAGCGGCGGCGGGAGCCCATGGCCGACATCGGCGGCAGCGGCAAGACCCGCTCCCACTTCCACCTGGCGCCCGAAGGCTGGGAGGACATCCCAGATGGCCATCAGCTCCTCTGCTACAACGAGATCGCGACCAAACACAACTGGCACTACCTGCGGGTGGACTTTGACCTGGCCAGCATGTCCTTCCAGGGCATCCGCTGCAACGACCGCACCTTCGACGTGAGCCCGCTGGAACCCATGCGCCTGCCGGCCATGGCCAACCTCTGGTGTATGCTCAACCTGGTCTTCTGGGTGGAGACGGACCGGGCCAAGCGGGCTTTTTTGTACCTGGATTCTGTGTTGCTTTCCGGGGAGTGGGATTGACCATGGACGGAGGCGCCATCATCCAAGCCGACACCCTGCGGGCCTTCGTGGCCGCCGTCTTCCAGCGAGCGGGCCTTCCTCCGGACCAGGCGATGGACGCGGCCGACGTCCTGGTGTGGGCGAACCTGCGGGGGGTGGATACCCACGGGGTGCGCAACCTGAAACCCCTCTACATCCACGCCATCGACCAGGGGCGCATCGATGTGCACGCCCACTGCACCGTCGAGTATGAGACCTCGCTGACGGCCCGGGTGGATGGGGGCGGCGGGCTGGGGTTGGCCAACGCCTGCTGGGGCATGCGCCTGGCCATGGAGAAGGCCCAACAGGCAGGCATCGGCCTGGTGGCCATGCGCCACTCCCACCACTTCGGCGCCGCGGGCTACTACCCCTGGATGGCCCTGGCACAGGATCTGATCGGCATCGGCCTGACCGGCCGCTTTGCCGCCCGGGGGACAGAGATCGGGGTAGTGCCCACCTTTGGCGCGGTGCCCATGTTCTCCACCAACCCCATCAGCATCTCCTTCCCCACCGCGGAGGAGCCGCCCTTCCTGCTGGACATGGCCACCTCCATCACCCCCTACAACCGGGTCAAGATGTACCAGGAGTTGGGCCGGCTCCTGCCCCTGGGCTGGGGCATGGACGACCAGGGACAGCCGGCCACCGACCCGGCCGTGGTGCGCCGCCTGTATCCCCTGGGCGGCAGCCGAGAGATGGGCAGCCACAAGGGCTACGGCCTGGCCATGGTGGTGGAAGTCCTCTGCGCGGGGCTCTCGGGCGAGTGGTGTGACGGCCACGACGAGGATGACCGCTGCTTTGAGGGCTACGGGCAGACCCACGATGCCCACTTCTTCGGCGCCATCCGGGTGGATCTCTTCCGCCCATTGGAGGAATTCAAGCGCGGCATGGACGCCATGATCCGGTCCCTCCACGCCGCACCCAAAGAGCCGGGTCAGGAACGCATCTACGTGGCCGGGGAGATCGAGCACGAGACCGAACAGGAACGGCGCCGGAAGGGCATTCCCCTGCCCGCCAACGTGGTGGCGGATCTGCAGGAACTCTCCCGCCGTTTCGAGATCCCCCTGGTATTAGACGGGGCCGCAACCGGCCCAGGGAGGCACCCATGAAATTCGTCGTCGCGGTGGACTGTGAGGGCGTGGCCTGTGTGGTGGGCTCGCCCGGCGGCTCCCTCAACCAGTCCCGGGATCTGGAGTTCGCCAAGCTCCAGGCCACCCGGGAAGCCAACGCCGCCGCCCAGGGGCTCTTTGACGTGGGTGCCACCCAGGTCATCGTCTGGGACAACCACAACGGCAGCCTCAACCTCCACTACGACCTGCTGGACGAACGCTGTGACATTGCCCTGGGCGTAGATTTCGGGCAACGCTTCCCCGGCATGGACGACTCCTTCGCCGGCGTAGCCCTCATCGGCTACCACGCCATGGACAACACCCAGGACGCGGTCATCTGCCACTCCTTCAGCTCCGCCAGCTATCAGTGGATGAAAATCAACGGCCAGGAGGTGGGGGAGATGGCCATCGACGCCGCGGTGGCGGGTGAACGGGGTGTGCCGGTCCTTTTCGTGGCCAGCGACGACAAGGGTGTGGCCGAAGCCCGGCGCTTCTTCCCTGGCGTGGAGACGGTGACCACCAAGCAGGCCTTCGGCTGGAATGCAGCCATCAGCAAGCACCCCAAACGGGTCGTGGCCGAAATCTACCAGGGCATCCAGCGCGCGGTGGCCAGGCTGGAGACCCTGCGGCCCTTCACCTTTGCCAGCCCCATGACCTTCCAGATCTGCTTCAAACGGCTGGAGGCAGCCCAGGCGGCCAGCCGCAACGCCTCCGGCTGGGAACGGGTGGACGCGTACACGGTACAACGCCAACTCACCTCCATTCAAGACTACTTCTGATTCTGACCCGAACTCCGGACCCAGGACTCCGGACTCAGAACTATTTCCCCAACCACTCCCAAGAGGTAAAGACAATGCGCTTTGGCATGAGCGGCTGCTTTCTCCCGGACAACATGGATGAACTCACCCCGGCCATGTGTCGGCGGGTCCGGGAGTTGGGCTTCAGCGGCATCTTCACCCGCTTCCGCAAGAACGATCCCCATACCACGCCCCGCCACAAAGCCGACCGGGTACGGACCCTGCTGGCCGACCACGGCCTGCGCATGTATCAGGCCACCGGCTACTGGCAGAACCTGGTCACCCCGGACGAAAACCGTCGTCGGGAGGCGGTGCGCACCCTGCAGGCGGCCCTGCGCCTGGCCGGCTGGATGGGCGCCCGGGGCATCGACACCGGGCCCGGCTCCATGAACCCGGCCGGCCCCTGGTTTCCCCACCCGGACAACTGGACGGCCAGCGCCCGTCGCCAGCTCGTCAAAAGCCTGAAGGAATGTGCGCCCGCGGCCGAGGAGGCCGGCGTCTACCTCAGCCTGGAAAGCCACCAGCTGGTCACCCTCAAGACGCCGGAGATCACCAGGGAGATCCTGGACGAGGTGGGCTCGCCCTGGGTGCGCTGCGACTACGATTCGGCCAACTGGATTACCCTGGACACCATCTTCGACACCACCGCAGCCCTCAACCACCACTTCGACCTGCTGGGCGACCATATCGTGAGCTGCCACGCCAAGGATATCTGGATCGAAAACCGGCTGACCCTGCACCTGCAGGACGGCTGCCCGGGCAAGGGGCTGATGGACTTCAAGACCCTCTTCCGGCGGATGGAAGCCCTGAACCCCGACTATCCGGTGATCGCCGAAGGCAACAACACCGAAGAGCTCCCCTTCGTCAGCGAACTGTTCCACAACATCGCCCGGGAGCTGGGCATTCCGGTGCTGGACTGAAGGAGGAGAGATGCCCAACCTGCGTTTTGCCGCGCCCCATGAACGGCGGGTCGCCATTGTCACCGGCGGCGCGCGCGGCCTGGGCCGGGCCTGCGCCCTGCGCCTGGCCGAGGACGGCCGGGATGTGGTGATTGCGGACGTGTTGGCGGACGAAAGCCAGAGGGTGGTCCAGGAGGTGGAAGCCCTGGGCCAGCGGGCCTGCGCCATCCCCACCGACGTGAGCGACGAGGCCGCGGTCCACGCCATGGTCCAGCAGACGGTGGCCCGCTTCGGCCGGCTGGACATCCTGGTCTGCTGCGCCGGCATCCTGGGCCAGGAAGCGCCCTTCCTGGAGCAGTCCGCCGCCCAGTTCGACAAGGTGATGCGCATCAACGTCTACGGCGTCTACTATGCGCACCAGGCAGCCATTCCCCACATGTTGCGGGGTGGGTGGGGCCGCTGCGTGACCATCACCTCCGGCGCACGCCACGCCGCCACCAACCAGGTCCCCTACGGCGTCTCCAAAGGCGCGGTCTACTCCCTGATCGGCGCGCTGGGCAACGCCTACCCCCGGCAGAATGTCTTCGTCAACGGCGTGGAGCCGGGCCGTGCCCTGACGGACATGGTGGTGCCCCGCTTCACGCCCGAGTTCCTGACCGATCCGGGCAACCCCATCGGCCGCTATGCCGACCCGGAAGAGATCGCCGAAGTGGTGGCGTTCCTCTGTTCCGAACGCAACACCTACACCACCGGCGCGGTCTGGAGTGTGAAAGGGGCGAGCGGATGAACATCAGCCGCTGGCACTTCGCCAGCGAGACCCAGCGCCACGAAGCTTACTACTTCGGCGATCTGCCCGGCTTCGCCCCGAGCGTCCGCCTGGAAATGATCGAGGACGACGGCTCGGCCCATTTCGCCATGCGACTCTACGGCCTGCCCGATTTCGAAGCCAATCAACCGGGCTTCGACGGCGACGGCGCCAGCGGCGATCACACGGGCAAGGCGGAGACCTCGGACGACGCCGAGTACGTGCGGCGCAATGTCTTCACCCGTTGAGCCGGCAAGAGGCCGCGGGCTGTTCAGCCCACGGCCTCGGCAACCTCAGCGATACGGCGCAGGCTGGCCACCAGACGTTCCCGGCTGGCAGAGGTAAAGTTGGCCGGGTCCGGGCTGTAGGGGCCGGCGGGGTTGAGGCTGCCCGTGCGGATCAGGCAGGTGTGCGCGCCCAGCTCACGGCAGATTTCCAGTCCCCGGCAGATGGTGGCGATCAGCGCGGTGCGCGCGCCGTCGTCGGGTGCGAAGAGGCAGGCCCGGTAGCCGATGCCCACCTGGACCAGGTCCATGGCCGCGTCCTCGAAGATGCGCCGCACCTGGGCACATTCCGCGACGGTGATGGTGGCCAGCGCGTCGCCGGGGATGTGGAAACCCACGCCGGTCAGCGCCAGGGCGCGCACCGCGTCCGGCTCGCGCCCGGCGATGGCGCGAAAATCCGGCGGCATCATGCCGACAACGCCCAGTTTCATGGTCTCTCCTTTACCGCTGTGATTCAGGATGGTCGGGAAGTGAGCTGATTCCATACCGGCCAACCTCCATGTGGCCGGGAGAGGTCACGCGGCCGGTGGATAGCAGTATAGGCCCGGCGACAGCTTTGCGCAACGGGAGCCGCGGGGTGACCGCTTTTGGGTCGATTGGCTGGCTCCAGCCATTGTGTTACACTCACCATGGCCTTTCCAACGCTTAGGGCCAGGCTGCGGCCATTGGCGGTCGGCCCAGCACCAGCAGATGGTAGCATCCCATGTACCGGATGGATCGACAACTCGCCAAGGGCGAGCAGGCCGAAGAAGTCCTCGACAGCTTCTTTGCCGATCGTTTCCACATCGAACCCGCCACCCGTGCCCAGCAGCGTCAGGGCATCGACCGGATCTTCACCCATCGGATGGGCGGCCAGCCCTTCACCGTGGAGTACAAGACCGACTGGACCGCGGGTCGCACCGGCAACGTCTTCATCGAGACGGTTTCGGTGGACGCCGCCGGCAAGCCGGGCTGGGCCTACGCCTCCCAGGCCGACTGGCTGGCCTACTTCATCCCGGGCAGGGGGCTCATCTGCCTGATCCGCTTCGACATCCTACGCCAGCATCTGCCCCAATGGCGCCAGACCTGTCCCCCCGCCCCGCCCATTCCCAACCGCGGCTACAACACCCGGGGCATCCTGGTGCCCCTGGATGAATTCCGGCGCCGCTGCCAGCGGGTGTTTCGCATCCCTGCCTAGAGTCCGTGGCGGGCGCAGCAAGCAGCGCCCCTACAGCGGCGTCCGATGGGCGGATCCCGACACTTTGAACGATACCCCAACCCTACCTTGTCCTTGCACGCGCTGCTCAGTTGCAGATATACTCTACCCTGGGTTGTAATGGGCCTCAAGCATTTGATGGAGACCAGCCATGAGCGCGCTCTTTCCCGACACCCACCCCAAAGTGGAAGCCCTGCAACTCCAGATTGTTCGTCAAATGCCCCCGTGGGAAAAAAATCGCCCTTGTAAATGGTTTGAATGAAACCGTCCGGGCGCTGGCCATCAGCGGCATTCCGTTCAATGGCCCGATCGGCGCGGCGCGCGTGGGCTACATCAACGGCGAGTACGTGCTCAACCCGGGACCCACCGAGCGGGCCAATTCGCGCCTGGACCTGGTGGTGGCGCCGTCTCCTGGCGGCATTGATGTACGGCGCAGAATTGACGTGCAAGGTATATGGCCATGCAAGGTGAAGCCTCTCGCATCATCTTAAAAGAACTTCAGGTCAGCGACCTGCTGGACCGCGCCCTGCGCGAAGCCGAGTGACGTGGCGACGCCGCCGATCCAGAAGTCGTTGGCCTGGCGTTACTCCACGGCCGGTCCAATTTCGAGATCGGGTTGTTCTGGTTTACCATCGAACCGGCGTGGGCGCGCGCCCTGGTCGCCGCACCGGGGCCCACCGTTCGAAGAACATGTCGGCGACAAGGGGAGAGATGACCATGCTTCGGCTCGAACATCAACAGGCACAGGCTTTACATGGCCGCTTCCTGCCCGACCGACCCGGTCCCCTGGTGGGCCTGCACGTCCTCCACACCGGCCACGGCACTATCCATGTGGACCGCTGGCCGGATCCCTGGGTCATCCTGGCGGGGACGGGCGGCAACTACGCGATCCAGGGCCACGCCAACGCGTTGCGAATTGAAGATCTGCCGGGCAATCTGGCCGGCTACATGGAGGCACCAGAGACATTTCTGCCCTTGCTCGAGGCGGCGTACCCCATGATGCAGCCCTGGAATCGGGTCATCCTGGCCCTAGAACAGGAGCTGGCAACGCCCCAGATGCCGGATGCAGCAATCCGCCCCCTGGGCCCCGAAGACACGCCTCACCTGGCCGGCCTGAGCCGGGAAGCGAGCTGGATTGGCGTGACCTGGGGTGGGCCCCAGGGGCTGGCGGCCAGTGGCTACGCCTGGGGCGCCTTCGTCCAGGGGAAGCTGGCTTCGGTGGCCTGCACCTTCTTCCTGGGCGAACGCTACGAGGAGATCGGCGTGGTCACCGAGCCTGGGTTCCGGGGACGTGGCCTGAGCACCGCGTGTGCTGCCGCCCTCTGCCGGGCCATCCGCAGCCGGGGTCGGATTCCCTCCTGGAGCACTTCTCCAGACAATCTCGCCAGCCTGCGGGTGGCCAAAAAACTGGGCTTTGTCCACCAGCGGGATGATGTCCTGTATATGATCCACATACCCATGCCGCCCATAGCCAGCCGGGATTGACGCCATCGCGGTCCCGAGGAAGACAAAACTGTCCGAGCGCCATCCATGCACATTCAACCCATCCGAACCCGCCCCATCACCGCCCAGGACCGAGACCTGCTGGCCATCCTCGACGAGCATGTGCCGGCACTGGAAGAGCGGGAGATCCTGGCCGTGACATCCAAGATCGTGGCCCTGTGCCAGGGCCGGGCTGTCCCCATGGTGGAGGCGGATGGGGCAGCGCTGGTGCAACAGGAGGCAGATCTCTTCCTCCCCCCCGGCGCGGGGCGCCATCCGGTCTACCTCACCATCAAAGGGAACATCCTGATGCCCGGGGCCGGAGTGGATGAATCCAACACGGGCGGCTATCTGGTGCCCTGGCCCCGGGCACCCCAGGAAACGGCCAACCAGCTGCGGGCCTACCTGCAGCGCCGTTTCCAGCGCCGCCATGTGGGCGTCCTCATCACCGACAGCCGCCCCCTGCCCCTGCGCTGGGGGGTCACCGGCTTCGCCGTGGCCCACAGCGGTTTCCTGGCTCTGCAGGACTACCGGGGCCGTGGGGATCTCTTCGGCCGGCCCCTGCGCATGACCCAGGCCAACGTGGCCGATGCCCTGGCCGCAGCCGCGGTGCTGGTCATGGGCGAAGGGGATGAACAGACGCCCCTGGCCCGCATCCGGGATCTCCCCTTCGTCACCTTCCAGGAACGGGACCCCACGCCGGAGGAACTGGCCGCCCTCACCATCGACCCGGCCGACGACCTGTACGCACCCCTGCTGACAGCCGTACCCTGGCAGCGGGGACAGGGAGGGATCCCCTGAGCTCTCCCGAACTCAAAAAAAGCAAGGAGCCTATTCCCATGGATGATGTGGTCCGCTACAACCAGGCCCGCTGGGCTGCCCTGGCCCAGGCCAACGCCCTCTTCACCCGGCCTGCCCTGGACCTGGATCCGGCATCGGCGCGCCAGCTGCTGGACACGGAGGGGCTGCTGGGCGATGTCCAGGACAAACGGGTCCTCTGCCTGGCCGGCGGCGGCGGCAAGCAGTCGATAGCCTTCGCCTTGTTGGGCGCCCGGGTCACCGTGGTGGACCTCTCGCCCGAGCAGCTGGCCCGGGACCGACAGGCGACCCGCAACTACGGCGTGGCGGTGACTACGCTCCAGGGCGACATGCGCGATCTGTCGGCGCTGCCGGCAAACCACTTCGACCTGGTCTGGCAGCCCTACTCCCTGAACTTCGTGCCCGACCCACACCCCGTCTTCGCCCAGGTGGCCCGGGTCCTGCGGCCGGGCGGCCGCTACTATCTCCAGTTCGCCAACCCGTTTACCTGCGGCCTGACAGAACGGGACTTCAACGGCGAGGGCTACCTCCTGCGGCGCCCGTACGTGGACGGCGCGGCCCTCACCTACCCGGACCAGCCCTGGGTCTACCGGGCAGAAGAGGCACCCACCCAGGTGCCGCCCCCACGGGAATATCGCCACACCCTCAGCACCGTCATCAACGGGCTGCTGGCCCAGGGCTTCCAGATCCGGCACCTTTCCGACAGCAGCGGCTTCTATCCGGATCCCACAGCAGAGCCCGGCACCTGGGACCACTTCGTCGCCATCGCCCCGCCCTGGCTGACGGTGTGGACCCAGTTTGAGCCCACCTGATACAGTCTGGCGTAAATACCACAGCAAAAATTCCGGGTGCCCTCTGGGCGCGCTACCTCTGGTGGAAACCATCGGCGAATTTCTGCCGGGATTTACCAGAGCAACCGAGCAGACAGGAGCATCATGGACGACAGGTTACTCGGCATTCCGTTGTTGGCCTGGGGCGGCATCTGCCTGGCCCTGGCAGCCAACTGGTTCCTCATCTGGCCCAGCCACCGGGCGGCCCAGACCCAGGGCCTCCGCTACGCCATCCTGCGCTGGTTCCACGGGCTGACCTGGCTGCTGCTGGCTGCGGCGGCCTTCGTGGCCCGCTTCGGCCTGCTGGGCGGCCTCAACACTGCCAAGGTCCTGGCAGTCCTGGCCCTGGCCACCTACCTGACCTTCATGGTCACCCTGGTACGGAGTGGCTCCAGGCCCGCCCCCAGGGAGTGACGCCAACAGCCACCGATCACAAGGGTCTACTGAAGAAACCATAGATTTCACAAAGAACCCAGCAAACAGAAAGAAGATCGCCATGACCGAAAAGACTTCCCACCCCCAACGAGTGTTGGTCACCGGTTCCACCGGCGCCATCGGCCAGCCCGTTTGCCAGCGACTGCTGGAGCGGGGCCACCATGTGCGGGGCTTCGGCCGCCGCCCAACCCCGGGCATGGATGACTACGTGGTGGGCGACTTGAGCGACCGGGATGCGGTGTGCCGGGCCGTGAAGGGCATGGAGACGGTGATCCACCTGGGCGCATATCCCAATGACGCCGACTTTCTGGAGGTCCTGCTGGAACCCAACGTGCGCGGCCTCTACCACGTCTGCGACGCGGCCCGGGAGTTCGGGGTGAAGCGCCTGGTGCTGGCCAGCACCCTGCAGACGGTCACCGGCCACGGCTGGCCGGGTCGGGCCGTCCGCATCGAAGACGGCCCCAAGCCGGTCAACCACTACGCGCTGACCAAGGTCTGGGCGGAAGTCATGGGCGACATGTACGCCCGGGTCTATGGGCTCTCGGTCATCAGCGCGCGCATCGGCTGGCTCCCTCGCAACCCCACCGAGGCGAAACGGCTGGTGGAGAGCAAGATCGGCAAGGATGTCTTCTTCAGCCACGGGGATGCCCAGCGCTTTTTCGAGCGCTGCGTGGAGTCCCCCACCCCCGGCCCCGGCGAGTCGGCCATCGTCTTT
>FWPU01006168.1_pt1 | contig 16402 bp, 25 predicted proteins | sample 2228361 | NCBI WGS metagenome assembly FWPU01 (sample SAMEA103939777, study PRJEB20133) | metagenome
CATCTCTTATTGCCTACTTAAGAATAGTTCGCAAGTATCAATATTTGTAATATGCTACATACAACGTGAGTTGCATAGTGGCAGATCATTCTTTTGGTATTCTGAACTTGATCTCTCGGCCATCCCTGTACTTGACAAGATAGCCCTGTCCAACCAGTGTATTCAGTACTTCGCTAGTACGAGACCGCGACTTGCCCCACTTTCTTGCAAGTTCCCCGGCTGTAAGACCTAATTCCGCCTCCTCTACAATCCCCAAGAGGCGTTTCCAACTCTCATCATAATCAATGCAGTTGCGGAGTGTGGGTGTGACACTATAGTCCATCTGCATAGATACAGGAGGCACTACCCTGTCGTAGACAAGTCGTTCTGTCAGATAAGATACTGTCTGTGACAGTGATAAGATAGTCTTTTTCAGTTCGCTGATCTCGGTCTTTAGTCGGTTTATCTCTTGCTCTGTCGACTGTTCAATATCTCTAGCATCATTCATCTCGAATCAAGATCACCTGCCCTCTTGCGAATTCGTGTATATGCATCCTTTGTCTCAATATCATCAAAGCGGATGTTGACTATACTCTGATATTGTTCCATGCTATTAAATGCCCGGTCTGTGGGTTCAGGTATACGACTCTCATCAATTGAGGTCTCTGATAATACCTGATCCTCTACACTTCTGAGCTGATTTGGAGAGTTTCCGCTGTTGAGAATGGACTCAACAGCACTTGCCACCTTTACAGTCTCAATTGAACCAATCAGTTCATATTCATCACATTTACTTCTAAGCACATTTGCAAGGATGTCTTTGGCATCTCTGGCGCAGGCATCACGTTTATGATGGTATCCCATGTCTATTCGCCGTCCTGTCCGTCAACAATCGTCGACAGTAATCGACAACAATCAACACAATATTCTCATCGATTGCTTATAAGGATTGACTATTGTCTCAGACAATTAGAGATCTCGCAAAAGTCATGTAACCCGTGTGTCCCACCATCCATGTGGTGGGACGTGTCTTCCCCTCCCTGACAAGTATCTCTCGTTCCAATATCTCCAATGTCTTTATCATGCCCCATTTACCACTCTCAGCCAGTGCTTTGCAGGTCTTCATCACCTGTTCAATTGTAGGACTATAGCTGGCAAGAATGTGGCTTGGTTTCAGAGCCCTGTGTGCATCATCCACAATCTCCCAGGGTGTTGCTAGATCTAATACCACAGCATCAATGTCGGACTCCTGAATTCCCTGTTGAATGTCTGCCTGATGCATTGTGACATTGTGCAGGAGACCAAGCTCACCAAGTCTTCTTTTGGCAGCAACATACATGTCTTCTCGGACCTCATATGTGAAGACATGTCCTGTGGGTCCAACAGCACGCGACAGAATACCTGTCAACGCGCCAGAACCTGTACCTGCCTCGACCACTCTGCAACCTGCATTTATGTCCGCATGAAACAGGAGCGTTGCAGCATCTTTCGGATAGATTATCTGAGTATTTCGTCCCATGACTATCTGCAAGTCAGCCTGACTGGGCCTGTGTATCTGAAAGATCTGCCCCGAATGGCTTGTCACCTTGATACCATACGGTTGTCCAATGATGTCATCATAATTGATGATTCCCTTGTTTGAATGGAACTTCTCGCCAGCCTTGACACGTCTAATCCATGTCCGTTTTCCATCAAGAAAGATGTACACCAGGCTGCCGTCCGCTATAAGCTCAGGCATAGGTCAAGTTGAGATGACACTGGTTTTGAGTCTTCCTCAAGTGCCAAATTATCATATATCGCTAGAGGACATGACGCAAATAGACACAGTTCGTGAGATATATAATGATTAAAAGAGAGCGTAGGTCTGCTGGATTGACATAAGATGGATCAGGAACTCGTGAGACGAATACTCTCTAGAATTATCAACGATACAAGGCAGACTGCACTACGAGAATGGATAGAAACGACAGAACAGTCGAAGGAACCACTCTTTGACTATCGTGGGGATCATGTCATGCTTGTGACAGCATTAGCAAGACAACTGGCAAGAGCTGCAGGTGCAGATGAGACAGTAGTCACGCTAGCTGCTATACTTCATGACTCTGCAAAACCGGGACTTGGTGGGTCGGATGAACATGAGGTGCTCAGTGCCAGGATTGCAGAGCAGGTCCTAATTGCTGAGGGATTAGATAGCGGACTGATAGAACAAGTATGCGATGTGATAAGGAGACATGCTGGTCTGACCCTTCGGGAACCCCTCAGACCAATAGAGGCGCAGGTATTATGGGAAGCAGACAAGCTCGTCAAGCTTGGTGTCACAGGTCTGTTGCACTATGTAGTCAACGGGCTTAGAATTCGGCCTGGAATCAATATGCGACAGTTAGCGCAGTCAGTCATAGACTTCCTGCCACTGGCATCAAAGATCGCATCAAGTATGAACACAGAACTGGCTCGAAAAATAGCCTCAGAACGTATGCGCCACCTAAGAGAATTCATTACAGCACTGAATTTGGAGATTGAACAGGGAGGCATAGACGGAACAGATGAGTGAGATACAACAGAGAAATGGTGTTGGAATACTCATCATTGGCAATGAGGTGTTGGATGGTGTTGTCTTGGACACAAACTCAAACTGGATTGAGGAACAACTGAGGGAGCTAGGGATTCAGGTGAGAAGACTTGTGGCGGTCAGGGATGAGATTGACGAGATAGTACATGGGGTGAAGTTCCTGTCCGCGGTCTGTGAAGTCATCATCACCTCAGGCGGACTTGGTCCCACTCATGATGACAAGACATTGGAGGGAGTGGCCGCAGCAACCGGTCGGAGACTTGTGGAAGATGTGGATGCAGCATTGATAGTCAAGAGACAGTATCAGGTCCTGTTTGAGAGAGGAATTGTGGATAGTCCAACATACACAGATACACGACGAAAGATGGCCCTCCTACCTGAGGGAAGCAGAGCACTTGACAATACAGTGGGTGGTGCACCTGGTGTCATGTTTGAACATGAGGACATCGTGATAATCTGTCTTCCAGGCGTGCCCAGTGAGTTAAAACAGATCTTCACCACATCCATACGTCCATGGCTTGAGAACCGATATCCTCGTGCATACTATGAACGTATTGTGGCATTTCCAATTCCGGATGAGACTGTCTTTGCAAAATATATCTCCAAGACCATGCAACGGGTTCCTATGGTCTATATCAAGTCCATGCCAAAGACATATGGCACAAGCAATATACTCCGAGTCTGGGTCTCTGCGCGTTCATCAACTGTTGACGAGTCCAGAGCACTTGTAGATAGTGCAATACACATTCTCGAGGAGATATCAGGACTCACAGTTGTTTCTGACCAGAAGAGTGCATGACTATCCAATCGAAAAGATTATCGCTTCCTTTAGTGGGCACACAACTCATCGGAGAGTATAGGTCATGCAGATTGTTATGATAGACCTCAATGATCTATTGTGGTATCTCCTAGCAGTGATATATGCTGTGTTGGTTCTTCTAGCGGGTGACCTTGGTCGCCGAAGACTGGGACTAGACTCCAACTTCACGCGGAAGATAATTCATCTCTTTGCAGGTTTTGCGATCTGGACTGTACCATTCTATACACATGCGTGGGTTGCTACGTTTGTGGCCCTGACTTTTGTCATCATGTTGATTTTTGCCAACTCTAAACGATTTGGAAGATTCTTTGCAGCAATGGCACGTCAAGAGGACTTGGCAGTAGATAGCGTGAGAGGCCCGCTGTGGTATGCAGTCTCAATCACACTCTTGACCGGCATATTCACATTTACAGGACGAGTAGACATCTATTTCATTGCGGCAGCATCAATCCATATGATGATGTTAGGTGATGGACTGTCTGCACCCATAGGTCTGAGATACGGAAAGAAGCACATGTACACGTTCTGGGGGTCTCAGAGGAGCATACATGGCTCAGCATCACTATTCATGTTCAGTCTTATTGGTGCATTACTTGCGTTCTGGTTCTTTGGTGTGTTAAACTATGGCACCCTTATCGCAGCTGGGCAGATACTCTGGGGAACAATTATTCAACTTGCACTCATTGGTGCGGTCGCTGCAACTGTGATCGAAATCCTGAGTCCCAAGGGAACAGATAACTTGACGGTGCCACTGTTGAGTGCAGTTGTGATGTTGATCACTGGAATATACATGGGAATAGTGATAATATAGTTCAAAATCTTGGACTATCTCGAACCTTCTACTACCAACCGATAGTATATAGACTTCCCTGCAGTAGGACTCTTGCGTTCAATTCGGATGACCTGACCCGGTTTAGCACCAAGTAATTTTGCTGCGGGATCATCTCTCAAGATTCGTGGTAATTGTGACTTCTTGATTCCGTAGTGGCCCAAGAGCATATTGACCTCTTCATCCGACGCAATGACATGTTTGGGTACAAGCTCGTGACTGAACAGGTCAAATGAGGAGTATGTTCCTTCAACAAGCTCTATCTTTACATGACGAGCAAGTTTCTTTGCTGCTGGTGTGAATCGACTGCCACCAACGAGCATTCCCTGATGGGCACCCACCTCCTCCATCTCATCCATAATTTCTTTAATGGTGGCCACGCCGATGACTTTTGGCGCCTTAAAAATCCATACCACTAACTTTTCGGTCAATGTGCCATGCTGCCGGACAGGCAGCATCTTGTAATAGTCGGCATAGTTGATAAACGCATCAGTCATATAACCGCGGAGAGAGAGGAGATCGCGTGTCTTGATCACAATGCTAGGAACATCCGCCATTGTAGGCCACCCCAAAGAGAGTTATTCCAGAGCCTCTTCGTAAAGATATAAAGATTCTCAACGGACCATCTTGAGCCAGCTACACGAGACTAAGTCATGAACTTGCCACTACGATCCGTGGCATCCATTTCGCTATCAATACGTTCACAGCCTCGTTGTACGAATGTATTGTCACTACCAGCAACGGATCGAGTGGCAATGGACACGGAATAGTCCGACATATGTCAGTATTATCAATATGCAACATTTAGAATTTGAAATTTTTAGTTTGTGTGAGGAATGAACACAAGGGAATGTTGTGACTCAGGTCATAGTCTACGACCTCATTGAGGATCATAGATATCTTGTTTGCCAGTCTAATCGTCCAGTCACATTCTCATAGGCAGTGGGAAATATAGCATATACTATATAGAACCAATAATTTGCTACATATCATACTATTGTGTCTATGACCTGTGAAATAGCATCTGTCGTTAGAGGACTGGACGAGACTGTATTCAAGACTCCTTATAAAGACGCATAGGCCTGTTGCAGCAGACAAGTGTTCCTGCACCAGCCTTCTTCACAACGACCACCTGTCCACAGATATCACATACGTACGTTGCATCCTGTTTTGCCATTTCATCACCTCATTATCCATACCATCTAAATTAAACTGTATTATAACTGACGGTAAGACTATGCGAGTGTAGTAGATTGTAAACGTATCGTATAAAGAGAAGATTGATGAATACAAAATATCCTAAAGTACATATACAGGGATAGCATTAGATAATTGGAACAGAGGCGATTCAGGTGGCAGGCCTTACAAAGGGTATGATTGCTGACATCAGAAAAACACCACAGATCCGGCTTCCAGCAGACTTCTTCTCGAACCCGGAACTTGCGGGTATGAAGGCTGCAATGGTGATACATTTCGAGAAGACCGGGGAGATCAGATTATTCCCAATGATGAAGGAGAGTGGTGCACGAGTGCGACTGGAGGTCGAGAAGGTGAATCCCGCGCTGATGCAGACCATGACATCCTTGTTCAAAATGCATGACCTCAAGGTATTATTTACTACCGGATTTTGTTTTGAACAGAATCGTTGTGTGTATGAGGTCTATTTTGCAGCTGATAACATGGCTGAGAAGGAGGACAAGATCAGGCGTACAATAGAAAACATTCCCGGACTCTATAAGAGTGAATTTGAGATACTCAAAGTTGGGGCAGAGTGGTGAACACCCCTCTTCTGTCACTCAGCTCACAATCCTAAATGCAGCATTGTCTTTTGCATGAGTCTCAAGAGGTTCAAGTGTAATCTTCATCAAAGACTCAAGAAAACCCTGTAGGAATGGTACAGGGTAGAATGGACTGCCAATAAGGATGTGTTCGTCTTTCACCTCAATCGAGCCCCAGCCCAGTTCTTGAAGTATTTTTATTACTGCCATGCGGCCCTCAGAACTACTGGGATCCAACCTGTATGTGATAGTCATCATGTCCTTTACTGGTGACTGACTACCTGCAGTCTTACCAAGTTCATACTGACTCGCTGGTGTCAGCATTGAGAAGAATAGTGAGGACTGCGCATCTGGTTCCATAGATACCCTACAGCCCTTTACATAGACGCCTCGCTCACTCCACTTATGTACCGTAAAGTTGATGAACCATCTGACTGCGTCTTCAATCAGTTGCGCTCGTGACCGTGCAATGCGATCATTGACCAAGTGATCGATTTGACGGACTAACGACTGATTAATAGTCACACTAATTATCTTCTTTTTATCTTCGTGATTGTCTGCACCAATTGTTCCGCCGACTGAATCACCATTTGTTGGATTAGAATTATTTCTTTTTGTGCGTGGTGACAACTGAACACCACTCCTCCAGATATCCTGACAATTGTTATGCAATAGTAATTAATGATTTTAGTGCATATATCAAATGTACTGCTAGTATTTCAACCATTCGTGGATGTCGTGTGAAAATAGATATTATAGATAAGTCACGTGAATACGGCCATAATTTGAATATTGAATCTTAATGACTATAGACGAAGAAAAACATATGTATGTCAACACCAAACGATCAGGTGAGATAGCGGAGAATCCATTAGGATATTTGTGTATGATTATTGCTAAGGAGTATATGACATTGACAGACACACAGACACAAAATTATTGTGAGATCTGGCTTGAGGCATCACATGCAAACCTCGATGCCGATCCGGAGTTGGAGGCAATCTTTCGAGTTGCACTTCTTGTACCGAAGGGAATGGCAATCCCTGCTGGGTTTGTCCGTGATGATAATCAGACAATGCTTCCAGACCGTGTCTTCTATGTGTCGGGCTGGCTTGAAAAAATAGCTGATGCAGATTCGCTGATGGGGGATGTCGGCGCGTTCTTCAGTAGTAGAGGTCTGAAGTTTCTTATGTTTAGAGAGATGCGTCCCATGCGGAGCGTACCACCTGTCGATATATGACTGCAATTAAAGTCTGATCATGTCGAGTGAACACTCAATAAAAAAGAGGCGTTGAGGGACCAGTGGTCCCTCAGACGTCAGATGATCATGGGGGCGTTGGCCACGCAGTCAGTGACAATAGATTTGGTGCTACAATCACTACAATTCCCAGTCCGATTGCAACTAGTCCTACTAGCACACTCACAGGATGTGAAGCGAAGACCTTGCCGATCAATTGGATAATCTTGATGATGAGCCCTCCGAGAACATAGAGGACTGAGAATATCACGAAGAAGATAATCAGCAGGCCTTTGAGTGACACTATCTGTGTAGCGATAGCTGCTATCTCCGGTATCGCGATTGTGGTAAATGGTTTTACCCAACCATAGATTGTGAATGTACCAAATGCTGCACCAGCGGCTGCAAGCATGATGGCCAATGGGAACTTTGAGAGCAGACGCATTGACAGTGAGAAACCGACTATCACAAGCACTGCTGCAACAATTGTGGAACTTGGATTTGTGGTGTAGATCACATAGCCTACAGCCATGTCAAGTAGTCCTACAAAGAAGCCGAGATAAGTTCCTATTGCCATGAGAAAGTTGAAGAGCTGATCAAGTATGGGTATAGGGTCAGTGATTTTCTCCAGTAGCCATACGGCTGCTAGCAGTCCAGAGGCGATGAGTATCCAGCCAACTACCCACCAGTCTTGAAAGAGGAGCAATATCTCATCAAGACTGAGGTCAAATATTCCAAACTGCAACATAACTATGTACCTCAATAAGACACAGAGTGCGTCATCATCTAAAAAACCTATGTCACATCAGTCCCACCCCTAGAGAGAGTGACACCATGATATAAGATACCCAGAATAGTAGTGCACACAGTAGGCCCATAAGACGCGGATGCTTTCCTGATACAGTCATTGTATTCTGATGAGCAGAGGAATAGATTGTCACTAACAACATTGCAACAAGATACCAGTTCTCAGTTATACTTGGAGATTGCCATTGAGGTCCCTGTGCAAGAAGATCACCAAGATACAAGAATGGCGAGAGTGCCGTCAGTAGTCCCAGTACAACTGAACTTGTGATTGTGAGTAGGTATGTCTTGAGGCGTTGCGCATCAATTATTGACTGACGTTCCTTTGCGAGAGCCGCTCTCTTCACAAGACGACCTGCTATCTTGGTCAGACGCTCACCAGCGCCCCGAGCAGAGATCTGAGCCATTGTAGATATTATAAGAAACATTCGTGCAACTCGTTGTCCAAGTGCAAGTTCAGATGCTGCCTGCATTGCATCTGTCAGACTTCGTCCCTCTCTATAGATCATATGTATACTCACGTCCACAAGGCGCTGAATCTCGGGAGCAAGGTCGTCTCGGACAGATGGTAGAGCAACCTCTACTGTGTCCCCCAATCTGAGCCGTTCTCCAAGCAATATCAAGAAGTTTAGAAACGCCTCGTATTCCTGTATGATCTCTCTCTGGCTAGGAGCCATGACACTAATGTCCCTGGGGCGGTCAAAGTAGGCACTGAAGTCTCTTGTGAATCTCGACCGGAAGAGAACGCTCATTCCAACAAAGATTGGTGCGAAGATGAGTACGAATGGTGACCTTGCCAACCCACTGAGTGATACTGCAAGTATCAACAGTATAGGAGCATAGGCCATCAGTGCAGCAACTATCAGAAGACGGCTCTCCAACTCAAGATTTCTTGTCCGGAGTGCTAGATCGGCCTCATACGACTCACCCGAGAGGAGTTCAAGCAGATCAGTCTTCTGCTCCAATGAGGATATCACACCAGTTAGGTAACGTCGTATATCGTCTGAGGGTTGACTCTTTGCAAAATCCATCAGACATCTCTCTGGGGGTATACCCTCGGCAATCTGACTCAGCATCATCTGAAATGCAGGTGACAAGTAGGGATGACCGGAACGTGCGACCATCTCAATTGCATCGAAGATAGTACCTCCAGCCTCAAATACAAGAAGAAACTGTTCAAACATGATGTCGGACTCTTCAGAGAGTGCGACCCTGTACCGGTTCATTGTACTCACGGGATATGTGACCATTGCATAGTAGACAAGTACAGTCATCATTATGGACAACGGCACACTAGCGGCGGGATGCACTCCTAGAAGAAGTAGTAGAGTCAGGACAGATACAAGACACAAAAATGCAATCAGTCGTGATGCAGCCACCACACCAGGGACACTCAGACGCATCAGCGGTCTGAGAAACTTGACGGCTCTGTCCAGTTCTCGCTCATCTCTTGGTCTAAAAAAGGTATAAAGAGGGGTGAGCCATTCTCCAACCCTGCACAATCGCTCATAGATACCCATTGTTGTTCACCACTCTATTCAATAGGTGGGTCTATAAACTCTACAATTATAGATAGTCAGTCAGTCGTGTCTGAGTGCCCATGTTCTTGTATGTGACACTTGCTCGAAGGTATCGCTCAACTGGATTTTTGAGATGCCGGCCCACCTCATAAATTGCCTCATTCATGTCAGAGAATCTTCGTCCCTCACCTGATAGGGCACGCCTTGCAATCTCTCTGAACCGCCAGACACCTAGAGGAAGCCATCTATGAGGATCAATCTCCATGAAGACAATCACGGATGCCTGTCTACGGTCTCGGGACAGTCGCTCAAGTACTGGTAGACGGCTGGCGTAATAGGCACCAACAACAACACGCGCATAGTCCTTTCGACCCATAGTCCATTCGTGATCTGAAATGACTGGAGGGTCAGGCCCACTCAACCAACACTCTAATGCCTCGAATTGCCATGTGCCAGGCACCATCATTATGACAACAGTATTACCTAACGCATGATCACTAAACACAACTGTGTCCGAGATCCAGTCATAGTGCAGTATCTGACGATGGAGGCGGCGTCCAATTATGTCATCAACTGCAGTAATACTCCACTCAGTGGGTACTAGACGTCGTGTACGTCGCAGGCCAAGTAGTCCAACCGAGAACAGTCGTGTCAGGTGTTGTTGATTGATCCCCTCTTTATAGAGGGTGATCACTGCATCACCTGCTGCAAGATCCGGGTCTGATGTGATTCGACTGACGGCTCGGGGTACAGAGGGGTTGTCCTCGAGTTGGAAGCTCTGAAGTGGCGCGGAAGGCCCTATGGGGAGGGTTCGACTGGACAAGAACGAGGTGAAAGTGGGTCGCTTCAAGAGTGTTACATCAGAGGTGACTGGAGTTCAGACGTCGATCCGCGTCTACATGGTGGATCAATGGTTTCGCAAGATCGACGTCTTCCGTCCCGCGGTGGGTCTATTGCAGAGTCAACTCGGAGTGGGCGCTTAGTTCGTATCAGGCTGAATCGCATAGAGAGTATCTGATCAAGTGTCTTATCCAGCCAGAGGTCGGGACGTTCCATCACTGCGGTCTCATCGCCGTGAAGAGGTGGTACAAGCGGACCAACCAACACTCGCGGATAACCAAAGCTTCCCACAAACACTGAGGGGGGTGAACTGCCAGTCAGTTCAGTATCAACGACAGACTCATCAATGTGTAACGCTGCCTTTGCCCTCATTATTAATGGGCAGGGTCGCACCCCGCATAGAGCTCGATGTCCCATGCATCTAGAGCATACCCTCTCATCGTAAGACATCAGTTTATGACTGGGTAGGGATTCTAGATGTGATTGGGACATTATTTCATTCTCGGGCATAGATATGAACAGAGGCGAATGAAGTTTCCGGCTTGAATGCATTCAGTCGTCAACAATAACAATTCATGCACATTCAACCGAAATAGAGGACCATGTGATATGTCCAACTCATCCAATCCCAAAGCATATTTTTAGTTCCACAGAGGTGGACATATGTCTACAAGAAGAGAACGTATAATGGAACTATTAGAGAACACAGAGCAACCGCTCAATGCACAGTTTATTCGCAACCGGCTAGAGATAGAGAGTGAATTAACAGTCTATGAGGATCTTGAACATATTGCAAAGTCACTCAAGAACGCGGGAAAACAACTTTTGATCCAACCGGCGGTGTGTAACAAATGTGGATTCGTCTTTCGTGCCAGAGAGACCATCCATCGGCCCAAAAAATGTCCAAAATGTAATTCGGAGTGGATATCACAACCAGCATTCATAATTCGACCTAAGGGGAAATGACATCTTCATCATCAAATCGAGTCACTCCCAAGATGTCAGCGCCCTCATGTCTTATCCGTGTCACATGAGTCACCACATAGTCAGAGAGTCCATACTCTGCCTTCTCGACATGACCATGTACAACCACTCGGATACCAACTCTGGGGAGAAATCTAAACTGTTCCATCACCCTTGGTGTCAGTCGTACATCATATGTTTCACCCGAGTCTTCATCTTGGACAACAATAGTTGTTGTGGAATACCACTTATGTACACCAATCTGTGTTGAAGTTGTACGCCCTATCTCCCGTATAACACCTCTCACAACGGTCATTCTCATCACTCCCATGGTGGTATGACTTTACCATAGCGACCTCCACCACCAGGACAATACGTGACGCTTCCATCTCTATAGGCCTGGACGATAGAGGATACTCTAAGATCAAGTATACCTATCTTGTCAATATGAACCTGCGTAAGGACCTCATACTCCGGACCAAGTGTAGTGACTAACTGCTCGTACATCTGCTGAACTCTACGGCTACTCTTCTTCATATCAAGTGCCAGAGCAACGAGTTCAATCAGTGGAGGTATGTGAAGAAATGGCGGTCTGTGGTCAGGATGGATACTCTCTCCCCGCCCTATCATCACAGCACGGTCTCGGACACCCAACCGAATGTTTTTACCACAAGCGGGACATCGTACTCGCCTTGCATGAATAGACCTGACGAGCAGAGATACATCGTCTGGAGTTGTGGCAGAGAGGTATATGTTCAACTCATCAAATCGCGGTGGACTATCCTCCTGCACAAACACAACGGTGCGTCTACAGTAGGAACAGAAAGAGAGGTAATACTTGCCCATTCGTGGATCTACTCCAATATTCATCACTGCCTGTCGCCCGTTCTCTCTTCGGAAGGCTCGCTTCAACTCGTCAAAGACTGGCGCCTCCATTCTCAGTCGTACTGATTCGCGGCCGAGTCGGTCCGGCGTGGGAGCATGCGCATCACTGGACGTGATGAACGTGAGTTCTGCCAATTCAGGGATATGATCTGCAACCTCAGAGTCTGCAGAGAGTCCAAGTTCCAAAAACCATATGTTCTCTGTCTCATCACCATAACAACTTCTCAGAGAGTCATGCCGGCCCTCTCTGAATATAGACTTGAAGGGGGTGAATGCATGTGCAGGACCGATCATGCCACCAACATCTCTCACCAATCCAGCGAGTTCTTCGCCACAGAGATTGATACGTGGTCTTCCGCCCCATCGATGGTCAACGTTTGGCGAATGCCTCCTGAGATGACGCCTGAGTTCATCCACATCCCCGAGAGTGGGCATGACAATGAGATGATGTATCGATTCAATATCTTCGACTTCAACAGTTGGCACAAAGGTGATTGTGTCACAACTGAGAACACCATCGTGTTGTTTCAGACTGGACCTCAGATGCTGAAGCCAGTCTGGCTGAGTCACATCACCAGTCCCAAGCACATCAATTCCCTTTTTCTTTGCAACTTCAACCATATTTGAAACGGTCATCTGAGGACTCACACCAAGTGAGTACGGTGAATGAATGTGAAGGTCTGCATTGTACTCTCTCAATCTGGAACTACCTCAAGGCTATATCTCGACTCGCGTCATGACTGGACATACTCAATGGTTCTATATTGTGTTGATATCTAGTCGAAGAGTGCACGTGCCATTGTTCATCCTTTTATCGAGTATGTGTCCTTTGCATAATAAGACATATCAATCTGCACATAATAATGAAATTGAAAAGACATACGACACACATCTTGTGTAATCGAACAGATAGTAATTGAGTTACAAGACTAGACGATTAGAGGACTAAAACGATACGCTAATAAGTAAGACAGGGGGGCAACTTGCAGGTTCCGGCCATCTCACACGGAATAGATAATTCAACAATAGACGGAGAAGACTGTTATGGGACGAACAAAGAAGGTATCTAGTACTGGTCGTTTTGGACCACGATACGGTGCAAAACTGCGACGCAGAGTACTTGAGATTGAACAGAAGCGACGCGCGCCATACAGATGTCCCTCATGTGCTACAACCGCATTGAAACGGGCAGCGGCCGGTATCTGGACATGTAGAAAGTGTGGTCTTCTCTTTGCTGGTGGGGCATATATTCCCTTCACTGATGCTGGACGTGCAGCAAAACGGGCAGTAGAACAGCGAATTGCTGGTGACCTCATCACCCTTAGAAGAGAAGAGGAGTCAGAGGAGACAGAGTCCTGACACAACGACACGCTGGTGAGAGAACACTCTAGAATCGGATATTGGAGTTGAGTCAAAGATCTGAGACGGCTGGTAAACAGGAAAAACAAGTGATCAAGGGCCGATCCAGTTTGATTCTGATAACAACTTCAAGACGAACAAACAACAGAGTCAGGTCATTTGTGAGAGACCTTCACTCGGTATATGTGGACAGCTACAGATTCAACCGTGGTAGCCTAAACAACGAGGCCCTATTGTCCAGACTAAAGAACTCTGGGGCAGACGCTGCATTCATAGTCTACCAACACGCAGGCAATCCCGGTCGCATCCTAATCCTCCAGAGAGACCGCCCTACTGCGACTCACATAATGATAGACAGTGTAGTTCTATGTAGAGAACTGAAGAGAGAGTCACGCGGTCGAACAGCAGGACTCAGGTCACTTGTGATACCAGAAGATGTGACATCGCAGACAAGAGAACTCTCTATACTGCTGTCAGAGATACTTCGTGTTCCAATAGTCCGTGGTACACCAGAGGTATCTGCAAATAATATGAGACATCAACGTGTGGACATCCATCTCAATGATCTTCCGGACGGACGTACACTCTGGACACACCGCAATGTACAAGACCAGGCAGAGATAGGTCCTCGAATAAGAGTGTTCGCCATCAGAGTAGTGAGTCAGAGATGAGTAATGAGATTGTAAAATGCTTGACAACTATTGAGTTAGACCTTGGCTCCGAAGACATTGTACGAATCGTATATGCCGCCCTTGAACCAGAGTCTCATACTGCGCCCTCAGAACGCGCCGTGACATCCTTTAGTCAGAGGGGTTCCACACTTGTAATAACAATCGAGGCGGGTGACCTCACAGCAATGAGGGCCGCAACCAACTCATTTTTGTCATGGATATCAGCCTGTGTGAACACTATCAATATGATACTAGGCCAAAATCCTTAAAGTCAAGACCAAGATGGCGCACCTGAGATGTTATTATTCTGAATGGAGCAGAAAACGATGTCACAGCGGATACCTCCTGCATTAGAACAGGAACTTCAGAGGTTTGACAACCTGCGACGAGAATACGAGAGTCTACAGGTCATGAGTCAGACAATGCAGAGTGAACTGGCTGAGATCAAGGCCACACTAGAGGAACTACAGAAACAGCCTGACTCTACCGTCACATACAAGACAATTGGACAGGTGATGTTTAGAGTGGACAAAGCGAAACTTGTCGAGGAGATAATTGATCGACAGAAGACCCTCGAGATGCGAATTGCGTCTATCGCTAAACGAGTAGAAACAAGTGCAGAGAAATTAAAAGAACTACAGGCAAAGATTCAGGTCGAGCTGGGAAAATCGAATCTTAGGTTGCAGTGAGAACATGAAAAAGTCTGTTGACATAGGGCTTCCTGCTCTCCCAGATGAGATCATCGAACGCCTTGCGGAAGAATGTGAGCAGGAGGCAACTAGTTTCATAATGAAAAGACTTCCCAGCAAGAGTATCGAGCATATGAGTGTGACCTGTCTATTGTCCATGAATGACCAATTGGACTTTGAGATTGGCTTTGACATTGCTCTGCACTACGACATGGGCATCTCGCTTGATAGTCTGCTAGAAGAGTGTGCAGAACATGTCACGACTATACTGGAACAACGCCTGAAGGGGCTGAAGGACCAATGATCCCGGTCACACTACTGCAGGCAGCCAAGAGTGTACTCATCCTTGGACATCAGAACGCAGACCCTGACGCGTTGTCTTCAATGTTGGCCATTTCAAGACTCTACAGTCAGTTGAACCCACAGGGACGGTTTATGCTTGCCGCAGATGATGTGAGTCGTATAGCATTACAGGCTGCACGAACGTTCCTATCTGATTTCACAGTCCATAACACTGTGCAGGAGGAGTTTGATCTGACCATATTGCTCGATACAAACACACGTCTACAACTGGGTCCAACACTCGCAAATATTCATATGGATCCAGAGAAGACCATTGTGGTCGACCATCACGAAGAGCGACCAGATCTTGCTGCTCTTGCATCACACCGGATGGTATACAGCGATAGATCGTCCACTTGCGAGATTGTAATACGTCTTTTTGATATGTTTGGCGTTCGGATTGATCCAACAACTGCAAATCTACTTCTTGCAGGACTTATCTTTGACACCCGACGTTTTCTATATGGTGATAGAGAGTCACTTGCAGCAGCGTTACGTCTCATCGAATGTGGTGCGGACTATCAGAGATGTGTTGCATCACTAATAGTCCAACTTGACCGTTCAGAACGTATTGCACGTCTGAAAGCAGCTCAGAGGACTAGCGTACATACTATCAATGAATGGCTCATAGCGACCTCAAAGGTGAGCACATATGAGGCAAGTGCCTGCAGAGCACTAGTGGATCTAGGTGCAGACGTGGCAATCGTTGGAGCACGTCCATCAAAGAACGTTGTGAGAATCAGCTCTCGCTGCACGAGTGAATTTCAGATTAAGACAGGTATTAACATGGGTAAGGATGTGATGGAGCCAATCGGATCGCTGATTGAAGGTGTTGGTGGGGGCCATATGAATGCTGCAGGCGCAAATGGTAGTAGGAACTTGGATGGTGCGATGAGAGAGGCAGTTGAACTGATAAGAAAAATATTGAGTTCTACACAGAACACAACATAGAACAGACAAGGGGAGGCGTGTAGAGTGGCCCTCATTGAGTTTATTGATTTTAGTTTCAAGTACCTGGGTACGGACTATCTAGCACTTAATAAGATAGACCTGAGTATCAAGGAGGGCGAGTATGTATTGATAACAGGGCCCTCGGGCTGTGGTAAGACCACCCTCA
>FWPU01008918.1_pt1 | contig 16393 bp, 22 predicted proteins | sample 2228361 | NCBI WGS metagenome assembly FWPU01 (sample SAMEA103939777, study PRJEB20133) | metagenome
TAAAAACTTTTAAAGATACATCTAATTTTTTCATGTGGTTATTTCATCTCTATAATCGCAGTGTAGCAATTGCAAAGTGCTATCTGACTTGATATGTCATCAATAGATAAAGGTAAATTGCATTATCCACTTCATTCAAGGCATATATAATTTATATAAAAAATTGTACTTCCCACAATATAAAAGGTTTCTTGGAAAAAACTCACAGCCAATTCTACGACTTACTTATGTATAATTCATATATAGAAAGGGTAATTAGTTTAAAAATGTGAAATGATTTTTATTCATCTCGGAGGATTTCGCTTTAATTTGAACGAATACTCTTCTAACCCAAATTAGTAAATATCTGGATTTTACAATAAAATTGAATATAATTTACAATGTCTATACAATCATAACAGTGAAAATAATACTTTTTCGTGTACACCACGGCTTAAGATGAAATTAAAAAAAAACGGTTTGAATGATCACCTGCCTTGGGCAGTTTCATTAAAAAGTTCAATATATTAAACTTTCTGTACCATTGATGAGATAGAAAACCTCGAATGTTATCTATCGAATGAAAATGCTGAGACAAACTGTGCTATTGATGCTCACAACTTTTTAATAAAATGGTTGACAAAACCTGAATTTTTCTAATTCCATTCATTCCAACCGTATCTGAACAGAAAACCACTTGTTACATCTTAGGCTGTGGTCTATACACAATGAATCACAGCAATTTTGTCATTAACATTTAGAAACTATTATTACCGAAGGATGATAAATTAAATGGGTTTCAGAATAACAGCATTAAAGGCGCAAAAGAAAAATTCACATCGAGTCAATGTTTACCTTGATGGCAGGTATGCCTTTGGAATCCATCGTAACATTGCAGCAGACCTTTCAATCGGTCAGGAACTTACCGACGAATCCATCAACACTCTCCTACAAAAAGACGCTGAAGAAACAGCATTTCATCGTGCGATTCAGTATATCCATTATCGAGATCGCTCAGAATATGAAATCACTCAATATCTAGAAAAATCAGGAGTTGCTCCAGACACAATATCAAAAGTATTAGAAAGATTAAATTATTTAGAGCTCACTAATGATAAAAAGTTTGCAGAGAATTGGGTTGAAAATCGAATTGACTTTCGACCTCGCAGTAGAAGAATGTTGGCCATGGAATTGCGCAATAAGGGTGTTTCAAATGAAGTGATCACCCAAGTTCTTCAAACCATGCCAAGTGAAGAGGAATTGGCATTCCACTGCGCCAAGAAACAGGCTTGTCGTTACTTCGGTCTATCTAGACAGGATTTTTATCGAAAATTGTCTAATTATTTATCAAGGAGAGGATTTTCCTACGACGTCATTTCTCCTGTAATTGAATGGATTTGGAAAACCTCTCAAAATTCAGAAGGTGAACTCTGATTTTCATGCTCACTAGAAAGGTGAAAAAATGTCAGGCGTTTGGTACATAGTGATTGCACTTGTCAGTCTAATCGTAGGGATCATAGCAGGTTATATCATCAAACAATATCATTTTCAATCACAACAAAAAAAGCAGCGCGAGGAAGCAAAACGCATTCTAGAAAAGGCCCGTGAGGAAGCGCGAAATATTATCTTGCAAGCCAAAGATAAGGCATTGGAAACACGCCAAGCTGCTGATGCTGAGATCAGCCGTAGGAGAGCCGAATTAAATCGAGAAGAGGATCGCTTGCAACGAAGGCGTGAAGAATTAGACCAACGCGCTGAGCGCCTTGAGAAACGAGAACAAGCCCTCAACAAACGGCAAAGTGCCTTGGATAAACGAGCCAACGAATTAGAAAAAATGCACGAACAAGAAATGGAAATCCTCCAACGTATCTCGCAAATGACCGTTGAACAAGCCCGAGAAGCACTACTTGCCGAGGTTGAGAAAGAAGCCCGCGCGGATATGGCGCGCTTGATTCGTCAAATAGAGGCGGAAGCACGCGAAGAGGGTGAAAGACGCGCCAGAGAACTCATCGCCTATGCAATCCAGAGAGTAGCATCCGAACATGTTGCTGAGGTAACCACTTCAACGGTACAATTGCCATCGGAAGAGATGAAAGGACGCATCATCGGGCGAAATGGACGCAATATTCACGCCTTTGAACAAGTAGCCGGCGTTGATGTTATTGTAGACGATACCCCGGATGCGATCACCATCTCTTGTTTTGATACCATCCGTCGTGAAGTTGCCGTTCGTTCCATGGCAAAGTTGGTAATGGATGGACGAATTCACCCGGCACACATTGAGAAGATCGTCAAACGGGAAAAGGAGGAAGTCGAACGCATCATCGTAGAGGCTGGCGAACAAGCCGCATATGATGCCGGTGTAACCGGACTTCACCCCGAAATCATCAAAATGCTCGGACGCTTAAAGTTTCGCTTGTCCTTCGGGCAAAATCAACTGGCACATGCGGTGGAAACTGCTCAATTGGCTGGTGTCATTGCCTCAGAACTAGGTGCCGATGTAGAAGTAGCCAAGGCCGCAGGACTTCTTCACGATATCGGTAAGGCGATGGATCACGTCGTTGAAGGGACCCACGCTCAAATCGGAGCGGAATTTGTCAAGAGATATGGCGTGTCTGAAAAAGTGGTCAATGCGATCGCCTCACACCATCATGAGGTTGAGCAAGAGAATCTTGAAGCGATCATCGTCGAGGCAGCAGATGCCATCTCCGGTGCTCGCCCGGGCGCTCGTCGTGAAAGCCTAGAGCAATATATCAAAAGAATTCGCGCCCTCGAGGAAGTCGCAAACTCGTTCAAAGGCGTTAGTCAAAGTTACGCTCTACAGGCTGGACGCGAGATCCGTATCTTCGTCCGTCCCGAAGAGATCGATGACCTGGAATCTATACGTTTGGCGAGGGAAATTGCAAAGAAAATCGAAGAGACCATGCAATATCCTGGTCAAATAAAGGTCACCGTCATTCGCGAAACACGCGCCGTGGATTATGCTAAATAACCATTCTAGTTATTGAGGATAGTTTATATAAGTAAGGAAATAAGAGATACCCTAAAAACAAAACCGTACCTTCCTTACAAAAAGGGATTATGGGTTCTTTCCCAACCAACGGTTGTTTCCGGACCGTGACCGGAAAGAAGACGCGTCTCATCTGGTAAAGTAAGCACTTGAGATCGTATACTATTCATCAAGGCATCGTAACTACCACCCGGGAAGTCGGTCCTTCCAATACCGCCTCGAAAGATGACATCGCCACAGAATAATACATGGTTTTGCGCGTTGTAAAACACTACATGCCCTGGGGTGTGCCCCGGGGTATGTCTTACTTCAAATTCCAATTCCCCAACTTTAATCACTTGACCATGTTGTAGAGGGAGAGAGGGCTTTGGACCAGGATCAACCTCCAAACCAAAAAACTGTGCTCCACCTTGTGCTTCCCACAAGGGGATGTCTTCAGGATGTAAGGCAATTGGAGGTTGATGTTGATATTGGTTGACCAGATGGTTTACCCCACCAAGATGATCAAAGTGGGCATGAGTAAGCCAAATCGCTTTTAGACTCCAAGAATGATGATTTAATTCTACATGAATACGCTCCCCCTTATCCGCTGGGTCTATGACGACTGCTTCACAAGTTTGGGTATCGGCAACGATATAAGTGTTTGTGTAAACAGGACCGAGAATCAATTTGACGATTTCGAGCATAATAACTCACATTCCTCTTAGTTTTAATTGTCTGAAATATTCTCCTCGTTTAATCTTAGAAGAAGCCCTATAATCCTTAAGGAGCAAGTCTCCCAAGGAAACAAACGATCGGTTTACAAATTATAACTTTGCCTGATTCCACAAATCGTCCATCTCATCCAAACTCAGATCCTCCAAACGACGACCTTGCGCACGAGCCTGGGTTTCAATGCATGAAAATCTTTCACGAAAGCGCATATTGGCTTTTCGCAATGCACTCTCCGCCTCCACTCCCATCCATCTTGCCAAGTTGACTAAGGAAAAAAGCAAATCCCCGATTTCCTTTTCTCGTTGCTCAAAGTTAGATGCTGACCGCAACTCTTCAATCTCTTCTTCAACTTTGTCAAACACACCTTGGATATTGCCCCAATCAAAACCAACCCGAGATGCTCTTTTCTGGTACTGTTCGGCTTGCAACAATGCCGGTAAAGTCGGAACTATTCCGTCTAACAATCCTTCTTCCTTACCAATTTCCGATCTTTCAATCGCTTTTAGATGTTGCCAATTACTCAATACTTCTTGTGTATCCTTGACGTCCAAACCAGCAAAGACATGAGGGTGACGGCGGATCAACTTCTCGTTAATCTTCGTTAGCACATCAGACATGGTAAACTCGCCCATCTCACTAGCAATTTGAGCATGGAGGACTATCTGTAAAAGTAAATCCCCTAATTCTTCCCTCAACGCTTGCATGTCTTCTTTATCCAAGGCATCCAAAACTTCATATGTCTCCTCTAACAGATATGGACGCAAAGATTGATGGGTTTGTTCACGATCCCACGGGCAGCCATCAGGAGCACGTAAATGAGCAACAACTTCTTGTAAGGATTCAAAGGATGCATTCTTTTCTAGAGGGGGTAGATACATTGTAGTGAGCATGCCAAGGTGTGAACTACGATCTATTTCGTATAATGGCACCTCTTCGATTTTTTGTTGTGAAGTGCCTGCTGAATGAACTAAATACACCTTATGCTCGTCTGGATATAGCGCCATTAGCGTCAACTTAACTCCCGAAGCGATCACCGATGAGTAAATCTGGGCAATTAGCGCAGGGAATGTCGGTGGAAATGGTGGATGATGTCCATCCGAGAGTTCTATGGCATCGGCGATGAAAAGATAGGGCAGTGGATCGATTTCGAGAGCAGAAAAGAGAGGCTCAAGAAAACTTACACCGGCAACAACCTTTACAGAAATGCCATTTTCTTTTGCTTTCTGGATAATGCCAGGAGTCGTTGCTTCTGCTACATATGGATGACCTGGAACACCATAAACTACCCCTTGAGGTCGAATAGCCAAGTTCAACACTCGATCGATGATTTTTTCATATACTTGTTCAAAGGTTTTATGTTGTTCATATAAATCATCGAAGGATTCGATGCGTAAGTTTTTGGGCAATCCTGTTATTGCTGGATGAAAGCGAGTCCGAACATAGATTTCCGGTATGGTGTTTAGCAATTCCCATGCCTCACGAGTGAGCAGCGAGGCATCACCGGGACCCAATCCCACAATAGTGATGTTTGGAGTATTCTCTTCCTTCATATATGACCTCATTCATAAAACTTTGTTAGAAATAAGAAACGCAGAGAATCTCGAGTTGTCAAAAAAATTCCCTGCGTCCCTGTTCGTTCTTCTACAATTGAAATTTATTCTGAAAAACCTACATTTTGTCCACTCTAAACATCGAATGTCATCTTTATTAACGTTTGGTATAAGTTGGTGCTTTTCGAGCACGTTTTAGACCAGGCTTTTTGCGCTCCTTCACACGAGGGTCGCGCGTGAGGTATCCCTTTTCCCTTAAAAGGTTTCTCAGTTCGGGGTTCAATTTAACCAGTACGCGAGCCAATCCTAAACGAACCGCCTCACTCTGTCCTGTGACCCCACCACCTTCTACCTTTACGACAACATCAAAACGTGATCGGTCTTGCCCTGTTTCTACTAATGGGGCAATAATTTTATCAACATCACCAAATCGAGTGAAATATTGCTCAATCGGCTTGTTATTTACAATAAATTTGCCAGTGCCATTCATTAAACGTACACGGGCTGTGCTCTCTTTCCGACGACCTATACCTTCGTAATAACGTAATTCCATTTTTCTACTCCATCTTCAATCATGTTAATGGCTTTGGTTGTTGTGCTAAGTGAGGATGTTCCGGACCAGCATACACCTTCAGTTTTCGTAATAGTTTTCTGCCATAACGATTATGAGGCAACATACCCCACACTGCTTTTCGTATCACTCGATCGGGGTGCTTGTTCAATAGGTCCCTTAATGATATTGCCTTCAATCCACTGGGGTAACCACTGTGATGATAGTACATCTTTTCCGTCAATTTCCTACCAGTGACTGTTACACGTTCTGCATTAATTACAACAATATAATCTCCTTGGTCAACACCTGGAGTGAAGGTTGGCTTATGTTTTCCAAGTAAATATGTCGCAATTTTTGTAGCCAGCCGACCTAAATTTTGCCCACTGGCATCAATGAGATACCATTCGTTGGTTATTTCATCCTTTTTTGGCGTATAAGTCTTCTGCATAGTGACCAAACCTCGCATTTTTTTAGTGTTATACCAGATAAGCCTTTTCATTCTACATGATAAATATCAGTTGGATAGATCACCTCTGCAAGGCACAACCCACTTGCTGGAGCAAGTTTGAGGGGGGCAGGGGTATCATATCCATCTAAGTATTTCATGATGTCCTCAGGATACCGCTTACCTTGACCTACCTCAACCATAAAAAATACTAAACGCCGAATCATATGGTATAAAAACGCATTTCCAACAATATCAAAGGTAAAATCGAATTCAGTTTGATGCCATCTCGCTTCAAATATTGTTCGTATTGTGCTACCTCTTGGTGAAATAGGGCTACCAAAGGCAGCGAAGTTGTGAGTCCCAATTAGATGAGTTGCTACTTTTTGCATTGGAGGTAGATGAACCTCAGGCCACACCCTCCACGCATAACGCTCACGCAATGGTTGACGGGTTTCTGCACAGATTAGGCGATACTGATAACGTCGGGCAATTGCAGCATATCGTGGATGGAAATCGGAACGAACGGGTACGATCGAAAGAACAGCAACATCGTTTGGAAGGTTGGCATTGATGGCTTGTTTTAACTCCTCAACGGAATGCATCCATTCAAGGTCAAAAGCAATAACCTGACCTAATGCATGGGCGCCGGCATCTGTCCTTCCCGCGAAGTGCACAGACCTACCTTGCCAACCTATTTTTCGTAACGTTGATTCAAAGACTGCCTGTACTGTACGAACGCCCGACTGTTTCTGAAACCCATAAAATTGAGTCCCATCATAAGATATTATCGCTTGGTAACGTGCCATTCAACGTAGTATTGATGCAATGCACCAGATGCGAGTGCAAACCCCTGGGGTCAAGATTCGACCAGTTCAAGAATCACCATTTCGGCCGAATCGCTCATCCGAGGGGGCAACTTGATCAGGCGAGTATATCCACCAGGACGTTCTGCATATCGAGGTGCAATATCATCGAACAACTTCTGAACGACTTCGGGGTTTGCCAACCGTGCTGCTGCGAGACGGCGGGCATGAACCATACCTACCTCACCCATTTCATTACCACGCTTTGCGAGGGTTATCAATCGTTCCACGGCTCCCCGTATTGCTTCGGCTTTGGCTCGAGTTGTGTGTATTCTTTCGTGTATCAATAATTGATTGATCATAATACGCCGTAAAGCAGTTCTTACGTCTTTCTTTCGTCCCAGTTTTCGGCCGGCAACTCTATGTCTCATATTACCTACTCCAATTCTCTTTCTTCCTCGGGTTTATCCTTCAAAAAACCTTTCTCGCGCATCTTTGTACGCAACTCTTCTAGGCTCTTCTCTCCAAAGTTTCGAATGGACATTACTGCCTCATCACCTTTTTCCAGCAGTTCAAGAACCTCTCCCACTGTAGTAATGCCAGTGCGCTTGAGCGAATTGAACACTCGTACAGAGAGGTCTAGATTTTCAATCGGTGTTTCGATCATCTCACTAGTAAGCCGACTGGTTTCTGCTTCTCCTTCTGTAAAAGTTACTAAGGATTCCTCAGTAACTCCCGCCAAGTAACTTAAATGATCTATGAGAATCTTCGCACTGTGACTCAAAGCATGTTCGGGGCTGATGGTTCCATCTGTCCATATTTCCATGGTGAGTTTATCGTAGTTTGTACTCATACCTACTCGAGCAGAACCAACCTCCCAATTCACTCGCCGAACAGGACTGAAGATAGCATCCACCGGTAATTCACCAATCGGCAATTTGCCGCTACGATCGTCTGCCGGGGAGTAACCTCTTCCACGTTCAACGGTCATTTCCATCTCCACGCTCGCGTTTTGGTCATCAATCGTAAATAAGTATAAATCCGGATTGACAATCTCGACTTCCGGAGGGGTAATAATATCGGCAGCAGTGACTACCCCCTCACCATGTACCTCGAGATGTAACCTAGCGGTATCAACATTGTGAAGTTTCATACGCAATTGCTTCAATTGAAGCATAACCCGAATGACATCTTCGCGCACACCGGGAATATCGGTGAACTCGTGTTGAATGTCCCCAATCCGGATGGAAGTGACCGCAGCACCCTCTAAAGAAGATAATAAAACTCGGCGAAGCGCATTGCCTAGGGTGACGCCGTAGCCACGTTCTAATGGGCTAATGATAAATTTTCCATAATTGCGCGCTTCTGCCTCTCGCTCAATCTTTGGCACAACCATATTGCCTAAACCAATCACGGTTTCGCCCTTTCTCGTTCGCATAATTGTTCCATCCTTGTCCTAAATGACAGGATTCGTTTATCGAGAGTAATATTCGACAATCAACTGCTCATGAAGGTTGCCTTCAATTTCGCCACGTTCTGGCAAACGAAGAACGGTTCCTGAGAGCGTTCGCAAGTCCCGACTTAGCCAAGCAGGCACCGCTCGATCCTCAACCAGAGCAGGCAAATCCTTGAAATAAGTTCGTTTTCGAGAACCTTCCCTGACAGCAATCTGATCCCCTGGTTTGACCAGCATTGAAGGTACATCGGTGCGACGACCATTGACTGTAAAATGTCCATGGGTCACTAGTAGGCGGGCATGCGCTCGGCTCTCTGCAAAACCAAGGCGATACACTACATTATCTAGCCTCGATTCAAGGATTTGCAATAGATTAAGACCTGTTAGACCTCTACGACGTAAAGCGATCTCAAAGTATCTCCTAAATTGCCTCTCCAAGATGCCATAAATACGTCTGGCTTTTTGTTTGGCGCGTAACTGACGGCTATAATCCGACTCGCGTCGGCGAGTAAATTGAGTACTTCTGCCGTGCTCTCCGGGTGGATAGCCTCGCCGTTCGAAAGAGCATTTGGGTGTTAGACATCTTTCACCCTTCAGGAATAACTTTTCACCTTCTCGTCGACACAGTTTACAAACCGGTCCGCTATACTTTGCCATGCAATCATCCTTCCTTTGTCTTTATGAAAATCATCATACGCGTCGCTTTTTCGGCGGACGACAACCATTGTGAGGTATCGGTGTCTTATCGGTTATCGCAGTGATCTTTAATCCCATTGCTTGGATGGCGCGTATCGCTGCTTCTCTGCCAGGACCAGGTCCTTTGATGAAAACCTCTGCTTCTTGCAATCCCATAGACAACGCATCTTTAATGGCTTGTTCGGTTGCCATGCGAGCAGCAAAGGGAGTGCTTTTACGCGAACCTTTGAACCCAGCCGAACCAGCACTGCCCCATGTGACCGTATTGCCCTGTTGGTCGGTCACTGTAACAATGGTGTTATTAAAACTCGCAAATATATGAATCTGCCCCGAAGCCAGAGTACGCTTAACCTTGCGTGCTCCGGATCGTCGTGTCGTTCGAGTCCCTTTTGCCATTGATTCTCACTCCAATTAACATACGTTAGATAAATTGCACCCTGCAGATTAGCAAAGATGTGCAAATAAATTATTTACTTCTTCTTTGCTCCACGCCGCCTACCGCGACCTGCAACCGTCTTGCGCGGTCCTTTACGTGTACGGGCATTTGTGCGTGTACGTTGACCTCTCACTGGTAGATTGCGGCGGTGTCGCAAGCCACGATAACAACCTATTTCAATGAGGCGTTTTATATTCATCTGCACTTCGCGGCGCAAATCGCCTTCCACCTTATAGTTCTGGCTGATGTAGTCGCGCAGAAGGGCAACTTCAGAATCGGTTAAATCCTTTACCCGGGTGTCTGGATTGACCTTCGTTGCCTCAAGAATCTGCCTTGCGCGGCTTGGTCCAATGCCATAGATATATGTCAATCCAACTTCAATGCGCTTATCGCGTGGGAGATCAACTCCTTCAATACGTGCCATATGTCATCATCCCTGTCGTTGTTTATGTTTCGGATTCTCGCAAATGACGTAGATGCGTCCTTTGCGCCTTACAATTTTACACTTTGAGCAACGTCTTTTAACAGAAGCAGATACTTTCATAATCATCCATTCCTCTAAGAATATTTCTTACAATCGAAATTTTTATTTTAACAAATCTTTCTTTTTTCGTCTAGAGACTGTTGTCTTCCTTCAAACTGGTCAAAATGAGGGGGGCACCTTCAGTTACTGCAATGGTATGTTCATAATGAGCCGTTAATGAACCATCCGCTGAAACAACTGTCCACTGATCTTCTAACACGCGGGTACGATGAGTTCCCACAAGTACCATAGGCTCTAAGGCAATCGTCATCCCTTTACGAAGCAACAACCCGCGTCCAGGGAAGCCGAAATTTGGAACACTTGGACCTTCATGCATTTGTCGTCCAACACCGTGCCCTGTATATTCGCGAGGTACATGAAATCCGTGGCTTTCAACCCAACGTTGAATCGCACTGGAAACATCGCCAATGCGATTACCCAATCGCATTTTTTCAATCCCAATGTAAAGCGCCCTTTCCGTTACTTCAATTAACTTACGTGCTAATTCGGATATCTCACCAACTCCCACTGTGAACGCCGAATCTGCAACAAACCCATCAAGGATCGTACCACAATCAACAGAGACGATATCTCCTTCGCGCAACTTTCTTTTCCCCGGTATGCCATGAACCAATTCCTCATTGATGCTAACCGTTAAGGTTGCCGGATAGGGATAAGGTCCTGGGTAGTTCTTGAAGGCAGGTTTGCCACCGTGTTTACGAATGACCTCTTCGGCTGCTTCATCCAATTCAGCAGTGGTTACTCCAGGGCGGATTAATTGGCGAACGACATTCAACGCCATCGCATTGACCCGACCAGCAGCATGCATTGCCTCTATCTCGCGTGGGCTTTTCAAGACGATGGTGCGTTCGGGTGCTTTGACTATACGAATCACCGATGCTCCTCTAAATACACCAACATCTGTTGGGTGACTTGATCAATTGATTTAGACCCATCAATCTCCACCAGGAGTCCTCGCGCACGATAGTACTCAATCAGTGGTTTTGTTTGTTCTTGATATACTCGAATCCGATACCTGACCGTCTCTTCGCGATCGTCTTCTCGTTGATATAATTCCGAACCATCGAAGTCGCAAATCCCTTCCCGTTTAGGTGGGTTGTATATTACATGGAACACATGCCCTTGTGCGCGACAGGTCCGACGACCACTCAACCTTTCAATCAGCATTTCTTCGGTCACATTGATGTTCATTACGGCTCTGATAACTCCACCCGTCTCTTGAATCATCTGATCCAATGCTTGCGCTTGGATGGGTGTTCTCGGAAAGCCATCGAGCAATGCGCCGTTGAGGCAATCCGGGCAAGTCAATCGTTCTCGGATCATAGCGACGGTAATATCATCAGGCACCAACTCTCCTTGTTTAATATAACTTTCAGCAATTTTGCCCAGTTCTGTTTGGTTATTAAGGTTCTCTCGAAAGATATCTCCAGACGAGATATGAGGTATATTTAATTTTTCTGCAATTATCTGTGCTTGGGTACCTTTTCCCGAACCAGGCGGTCCCAGTAATATGATGAACAAGCGCATGAGCCTCTCTTTAACGCACTAATAAACTCTCTTCGTAACCGTGTAACTTGAGTTCCGCCTCAATCGTGAAAAAGGTATCCCGCACCACGCCTACCACGATCAACAGACCTGCTGACGACACCAATAATAGACCAGTACTTTGCCCAAAGGGAACGATTAAACCAATTAACCATGGAAGAATCGCCACGACACCTAAAAAGATCGCACCAGGCAATGTAATTCGACGTAAAACTTTGGTAAGGTATTTTTGTGTTGGAGCACCACGGCTCACACCCGGAATTTGAGCACCCACTCTCTTGAGATTCTCTCCGTAATTCTGTTGGGAGAACAATACATCGGTGTAGAAAAAGGTGAAGATAACCACCATGAGAAAATATAGGATCCAATATGCTGGACTATTTCCACCAAAGGTGTTCTGGATTCCACGCGCGATATTTGAAATCCACTCAACTTGAACTCCAGTGAAGAAACTGGCTAGGATGGCAGGAAAAGTGAGCAATGATTGGGCAAAGATGAGCGGAATCATACCCGCCATATTGACTCGTAGTGGCAAAGTACCTTTGACTGGCATGGACATACGATTACCCACTCGCCTACCCGGATACATTACAGGCACGTTTCTCTGACCTTGTTGCACAAAGACAATCGCAAAGATGGTCAAAGTGGTGAACAAAATCAGAAAGGCTAGAGATATCCAACGATTCTGTTGATCGGCTAACAATGTGCCTATATTTGCCGGAACCCTCGAGACGATCCCTGCGAAGATGATTAACGATAATCCCTGATTACGAATCCCATATTCTGAGATCAACTCGCCCAACCAAATAGCAAACATGGTACCAGCCGTCATTGTAAGGATAATCGTCAAGGAAGAAAGCCAGTTCTCGCTATTGAATCCATAACGTTCCAGGATTGGTGTTCCACCGGCAAACGTGCTAAATAAGTTGATCTGTCCGATTGCTTGCAGAGCAGCCATGGGTACCGCAAGAATGTAGGTCCATTTCTCCATCCACTTTTGTCCCTGGCGAGGGTCTTCTTCCATTCGCTTTTGTAAAGAAGGAACAATAGGGACAAGTAGTTGTAAAATAATTTGAGCGGTAATGTAAGGATAAACTCCCATAGCCATTACAGAGAAATTAGAGACTGTGCCGCCTGAAAGTAAGTCTAGTAAATTTACCAGAGTGCCGGCAGCCCCTCCACCAGCCAATATCTCGGCAATAACCTCTCGATTGACCCCAGGCACAGGAACATGGGCTGCTAGCCGATAGATTGCTAGAATTGCAATCGTAACAAGCAATTTACGGCGTATGTCACGGGCTGTCCACAAGTAACGCCAAGCGGACCGCTTCATCTCATTACTCCTCACTCTAATTTAAAAGGGATAATTTCAACACTCCCACCGGCAGCCTCTACTTTTTCGCGTGCATTTCGGCTGATTCGATGAACCCTCAGGGTCAACGGTTTATTGATATTGCCATCTCCAAGAATGACAACAGGGCAACTTGTATCGCGAAGTAGGCGAGCCTCGACCATTGTCTCTGGGGTAACCTCGCTCCCTGCGGGAAAGGCTGCTAATTGATCCAAATTGATTTCAGCAAATTCAATACGTTTGGGTGCATTGAATCCTTTACCGCGTTTGAAAGGCAGACGACGATAGAAAGGCAAGTTGCCTCCCTGATGGTACAAGCGAACGCCTCCGCCCGAACGCGCCCCTTGACCCTTTGTGCCTCGTCCCGCGGTTTTTCCTTGACCAGCTGCAATTCCACGTCCTACCCGCTTACGCTTTTTCTTTGAACCTTCATTTGGTGTTAAATTATGCAACTTAATCGTCACTGCTCACTTCCTCAACTCGTACAAGATGTTGAATTTTTGCCAGCATTCCCCTCAATGTAGGGGTATCCATATGTTCAACAGTTTGATTCATGCGGTGCAATCCTAACGCTCGGATCGTATCCTTGTGATATTTCTTTGAATATCCAATCGGGCTCTTGATTAATGTAATTCGTATGATCTTCTCTTCACGGTGATTTGTGTTTTTTCTAGCCACGTTGCTTCCTCCTTTCCCAAAACGGCAGAACATCCGCAAGTGGCTTGCCTCGGATTGCTGCAACATCCTCAGGTCTTTTCAATTGATCTAAGGCTTTCATGGTTGCATAAACGACATTGAGTACATTATTACTGCCCAGTGATTTCGTCAGGACATCAGAAATTCCGGCTGCTTCCAACACCGCTCGTACACCACCTCCGGCAATCACACCCGTTCCAGGTGAAGCGGGCTTGAGCAAGACAATAGCACCAGAGACTTTGCCGATTACTTCGTGTGGAATCGTGGTGCCTACGAGCGCAATGGGATGCATGTTTCGCCGTGCTCGTTCCGTGGCTTTGCGCATTGCATCCGGAACTGAATTCGCCTTACCCACACCTATTCCAACCCTGCCTCGATTATCGCCCGCGACCATGGTGACCCGAAAGGAAAATCGCCGACCTCCTTGAACGACCTTTGCAACGCGGGAAATTTCTATCACTCGTTCGTCGAATTCTTGCTCATAATCTAAGGGTTGATATTCCATCATTTAAATCTTCCTTCGTAATTCATTAAAATTCAAGACCGCCCTCTCGGGCGCCTTCCGCTAAGGCTTTGACCCTGCCAATATAACGATATCCACCACGGTCAAAGACAACCTTACGAATACCTTTGTTCAATGCTCTTTCAGCAAGGGCTAGTCCAACGAGACGCGCTTGCTCTGATTTATTCTTGCCTTCCATAAGATTCTTTAACTGACGATCAATGCTCGATGCAGAGACGAGGGTATGACCTTGATCATCATTGATAATTTGGGCGTAGATTTCATTGAGACTGCGAAAAACATTGAGTCTCGGTCTCTCTGCACTGCCCTTAATTACTTTACGCACACGTTTATGACGACGTAGTCTTGCTTCTGCGCGTGTCATCTTCTTAGTCATCATTTTATCCCTTACCCGTCTTTCCAGCCTTAAATCGAATTTTCTCTTCTATGTATTTGATACCTTTGCCTTTATACGGTTCAGGTGGGCGAACCTTGCGAATATTCGCTGCAACTTGCCCCACCAACTGCTTGTCATATCCTAACACTTTAATCTGCCTTGTACGCATATCTACTTCAAAAGAGATTCCCTTTGGAGGAACGATCTCCACTGGGTGCGAATAACCCACATATAAGATCAATGTCTCACCATTTTTCTCCGCTCGATAACCAACGCCATTGATTTCCAGCACTCTTTCAAAGCCGTTTTTAACACCTTGCACCATATTGTTAATCAACGCCCTTGTCATGCCATGCAACGCTCGATGGAAACCGTCTTCCGAAGGTCGTTGAACGGTGATCACACCATCCTCATAACGAATCGTCATATCAGAGGGGAAGGTGTGTTCCATCTCCCCTTTTGGTCCTTTGACTTTGACCCGGGTACCATCAATTTCTACTTCAACATCTTTAGGTACAACGATCGGCATTCGCCCTATACGTGACACAGTTCAAACCTCCTACCCAATTAATCACCACAAATGTTATTAGATCACTAGACTCTCACCACACCTTGCAGATAATCTCTCCACCAACGCCCAACTGACGCGCTCTTTGCCCGGTCATCACACCTTTTGGGGTAGAAAGAATAGCAATACCCATTCCGGATAAGACCCAGGGAATTTCCCTCTTTCCTGTGTAAATGCGACGTCCTGGACGGCTGACACGTTCTAGCCCGGTGATGACGGAACGTCTTTGTCGCCTTTCGCCAATGTATTTTAGGCGAATCCGTAATACTTTGTGGTGAGTTTTTTCATCTTCCACCACTTCATAACTACTGATATATCCCTCTTCTTTCAAAATCTTCGCAATTGCAGCCTTCATCTTCGAACTCGGTATCGCCACCATGCTATGCCCACCCATGATGGCGTTACGGATGCGAGTTAACATGTCACCAATAGGATCGCTAACGCTCATTCTTAAATTCCTCCATCATACCTACCAGGAAGATTTCACAACCCCTGGGATTTTTCCTTGTAGTGCCAATTCACGGAAGCAGATACGACATAACCCAAATCGACGGATATACCCACGTGGGCGACCACAAATTTTACAACGGTTACGCACTCTGGTGGGATATTTTCGTCTGAGTTCGCGATACATCATGCATTTCTTTGCCATGTCCTATCCTTCCTTCCTGAACGGCATCCCAAGCAAACTTAATAATTGCCGACCTTCCTCATCAGTTTGAGCCGTAGTAACGATTGTGATCTCCATTCCTCGTAATTTATCAATCTTGTCATACTCAATCTCTGGAAAAACCAATTGTTCCCTCAGTCCTAACGTGTAATTACCACGCCCATCAAACGAGTTTGGAGAAACACCGCGGAAATCACGCACCCTTGGCAGCGTAATGTTGATGAGGCGATCGAGGAAAGCCCACATTCGCTCACCTCGCAAAGTTACCTTAACGCCAATCGCCCTTCCCTCGCGTAGTTTGAAATTGGCAATGCTCTTTCGCGCTTTGGTTATGATCGGTTTTTGACCGGTTATCGTAGCCAAATCGTTCACAGCAGCATCCAAAGCTTTCGGGTTATCTAGCGCCTCTCCGAGACCGATGTTTACCACGATTTTCTCTATCCGTGGCACTCGCATCGGGTTATCTATGTTTAAT
>FWPU01008919.1_pt1 | contig 16393 bp, 15 predicted proteins | sample 2228361 | NCBI WGS metagenome assembly FWPU01 (sample SAMEA103939777, study PRJEB20133) | metagenome
CGACGCTAAACCGTCGGGCTCAAAGCGAAAGCCCCTTCGGGGCTGTTCGTAGTGAGCCACGAAGCGCAGCGGGAGGGGCGACGCATGCGTCGCCCTTACAGCCTGCGCAGCAGGGTTATGCTGTAGAGGCGGCTTTGAAAGCCGCCCTTACCCGGAGGGTTCACCCTCCGGCGGGGGTGGCTGAATAGTTACCCTGGAGTATACAGGAAGCCGGTAGCCGTCAGGCTTCCCGCTGTCTGCTGTCTGCTGTCTGCTTCCTGCTACCTGCTTTCTGCTTACTGCTGTTTTTTTGCCGCTCAAAGCCGGTCTGTGACCGGCGTTCGGCGGCTCACATACCCGCCGGGGGCGGAGAAGACTGCGGACTGTGGACTATGGACTGTGGAAAGCGTTCTCCGCGAACTCCGCGGTGATAATCTTTAACGGCTGATCTGCTGGAGCGTTCGGCTCAGAATTTCTTCCTGCTCTTCCTGGCGCTGCTTGCGGCTGGCGCGGAGGGCGGGAACCGTCTTCCCCTGTCGTCGGGCCTCTTCCATCGCCCGGCGGAAGGCCAATTCTATCGGGCTGGGGAGAGGATCCTCCGGCTCCAGAACCGGCATCTCTTCCTCGGCTAAAGTCAGGTCTATTCGCTTTTTGCGCCGATCCAGTTGCAGGATGCGGACCTCAATCTCGTCCCCTACCCGATAGGTATCCGGGCGGTTGAAGGCACCCATTTCCCGCGTATGAAGGAGTCCGGGCCGTTCTGCGCCGATATCCACAAACAGCCCGTACCGCTCCACCCGCACCACCTTGCCGGTATACGTCTGTCCTTCGGCCAGGTCTTTCCACTCTACGTCCACGGGCTTCACCAGCGTCAGCGCGACGCGCCCTTGCTGCGGGTCCACATAGGTGACCCATACGGTGACCTTCTGGCCTTCTTTCAGCACGTCGGCGACCCGATGAACCGGTTTGGTGCTCAGTTGGGAAATGTGGATCAGCCCGTCCCGTTCCAGGCCGATGTCCACGAAGGCTCCGTACAGTTCTATTTTGCGGACAACGCCCTCCAGTTGCATCTTGGGACGGAGGTCGGCAATGGATGCTGGTCGGGGTTCTGTGCTCGTCATCTCCATAGACGTTCCCCTGATATACAAGGTTTTGCCCGGTCTCCTGGACCGGGCGGGTATATTATAATGCGGTATACGGAATCTGTCAAGCGGGCGGATTTCGTGTAGTCATTAGCGGCGCTGGCCGCGAACCGAACACCAGCAGAAGAATGTACTTCGTGTAGTCATTCATAACCCAATCCCCCAATTTCCCAATCCCCCAATCCCCAGCTCCCGATACCACCGCTGCGCCTCCGCAATGTTCACCGGCCGGAACGACACTCTGCTCTCGCCGGGCACGCACTGGGCCAGCAGAGGGATGTCGGCGCGGATGACGGTGGCGATTTTCGGATACCCGCCCGTCGTCTGATGGTCGGCCATCATGATGATGGGCTGACCGTCCGGCGGGACCTGCACCGCGCCCAGCGGCACCCCGTCCGAGACGATCTCCGTCCCCTTGCTGTGGGCGACGCGCGGCCCTTCCAGCCGGTAGCCCATCCGATCCGACGTCGGGAGGACGCGGTATTCGGCACCGAAGAAGGTCTCCAGCCCCTCCGGGGTGAAGTGGTCATCCTGCGGGCCGGGGATAACCCGCAGGACAGGCCGGTCGCTGTAGGGCGGGATGAGATGCCGGGGGAAGGCCCGTCCGGCCCGCTCCACCAGATCCCCGGAGACCGGCCCAATGGGCAGACGGTCCTCCGGGCGCAGGGCGCGCCCTTCAAGACCCCCGAAGCGGCCCGGCAGGTAGGTGGACCGTGACCCCAGCACCGACGGGACGTCTATCCCGCCCGCGACGGCCAGGTAGGCCCGACACCCCCGGCGCCGTCCCCCGAAGGAGATGACCGACCCCCGCCGGACGAAGACGGACATCCACATCGGCATCTCCCGGCCGTTCACCTGAAAGGTCAGGTCCGCTCCGGTCACGGCAACCAAACAGGGTGCCGTAGCCCGCAGCGTCGGGCCGACCAGGGTGATCTCCAGCCCGGCCGCGCCGGGCGGGTTCCCCACCAGGCAGTTCGCCACCGCCAGGGCGAAAAAGTCCATCGCACCGGAGGGGGGAACCCCATACCGCGCGTACCCCGGCCGCCCCAGGTCCTGGACGGTGGTCAGCAGACCCCCTTCTATGACTTCCAGAACCGTCCGTTCCATGCCCGATGCCGCTTCTGTCCGTCTACGGGCACGAATCGCACCCGATCCCCCGGTTTCAGTGGGGTGGGGGGATCGCGCTGAAGGTCCAGCATTGTCCACAGGGTACGCCCGATGATCCGCCAGCCGCCGGGAGTGGAGAGCGCGTAGATGCCGGTCTGACGGCCAGCAATTCCCACCGACCCGGCCGGCACCGACAGGCGCGGGGTGGGGAGGCGCGGCGTCGCCAACCGATCCGGCAGTCCTCCCAGATAGACAAACCCCGGCGCAAACCCCAGCATGTAGACGGTGTAGGTGACGCTGGTATGCAGGCGGATCACCTCATCCACCGAAAGGCCGTGGTATTCGGCCACAAACTCCAGGTCGGGGCCGAACTCCCCGCCGTAGATGACGGGGATTTCCACCTCCGTGGGCTCCGGTAGCGGGACTTCCGTGCTCCGTCGGAGGGCGTCCGTCACATGCTTCACTGCCTCATCCCAGGTGATCTGGAGCGGGTCGTAGTAGACGAGAAGGGAACGGTATGTGGGGACGGTCTCCTGCAGGCCGGGGAACGGTTCCCGGCCCAGGACGTGGTCCAGAGCCAGCACCTGGCGGTGGATGTCGGGGTGGATTTCGTCCCCGAACTCCACGACCATGGCGGATTCTCCCGCGGGCAGGAGACGGGGGATCATCAGGACTTCCCGACGAATGTCCCCATCGGCGCAACGGTCACCCCGGCCTCTTCCAGGCGACGGCGGACGGCGCGGGCGATCTCCACCGCGCCGGGGGTGTCGCCGTGGATGCAGAGGGTGTCCACTGTCATCGGGACGACTGTGCCATCCATCGCCACAACCTCGCCCCGCAGGGCGATACGGAGGGCCTGCTCGGCGGCCCGCTCCGGGTCGTGGATCACCGCGCCGGGGACACTGCGGGGGCAGAGCGTCCCGTCGGAACGGTAGGCCCGGTCGGCGAAGCCCTCGCGGGCAAAGGGGATGCCCACTTCCTGCGCAGCGTACGCCAGTGCCGATCCCGGCGGTCCGACCAGAATCAGGTGGGAGCCGGCCCGACCAGCACCGCAGGCGACCGCCCGCGCCACGGCCACATCCTGGGCGGCCATGTTGTAGAGCGCGCCGTGGGGCTTGACGTGGGTCAGTTCCGCCCCCAGCGATCGGGCAAAGGCCATCAGCGCGCCGATCTGGTAGAGGAGATAGTTCTCTATCTCGTCGGGCGTCAGGTGCATTGCGCGGCGGCCGAAGCCCATCAGGTCCGGAAAGCCCGGGTGCGCGCCGATCCCCACGCCGTGGCGAATGGCTAGGCGTACCGTCCGGTCCATCACCATCGGGTCGCCAGCGTGGTAGCCGCAGGCGATGTTGGCCGAAGTGACCAGCGGCATCAGCGCCTCGTCGTTGCCCAGGACGTAGGCGCCGAAACTTTCGCCCATATCGCAGTTCAGGTCTATCATGGTCGGGTATTGGTGGATTGGGATACTGGTTTTTTCTTTTTGCAACGAATTACACGAATTTCACGAATTAAATGTTTCGTGTAATTCGTGAAATTCGTTGCTATCCAATTTTAGCCCGATTCGGGAGGAGGGCAAATTTGGCGCTTCCCCTCTTCCGTGTTATAATCGGCGTGCAATGGTCGGGAAAAGCGTTTTCCAGCGGTTCGGTGTTCTTCTTTTGGCCCTGGGGGCCGTGGTGCTCTCCCTGGCGCTGACGGGGTGCGGCGAACAACCGCTCCTCTCCGACGTTTCCTTCTCCAAAGACCGCATCACGCCCAACGCCGACGGGATGGACGACGTCCTGGTCATCCGCTACCGCCTGTCCCGTTCCGCGGAACTTTCCATCTATTTCCTGGACGAGGCGGGTAACCGCTATGTCTTTCGGGATCGGGCGCCCCGCGCGCCCACCGGGGAGCGGGAGCCGTACTCCGTCTATTTCTCCGGCGTGGTGGAGGGGTATACCCTGCCCGGAGAGAGTTTTGAGGGATTCACGGTTACCCGACGGGTGTTGCAGAACGGAGTCTACACGTGGGTAGTGGAGGCCACCGACGCCACCGGTCACACGGAGCGGGTGACCGGGGCGCTCACCATCGCCGACGCCGACACGGCGCTCCCCGAACTGCGCAACTTCACCGTTTACCCGCCCGTCTTCACCCCCAACCGGGACGGGATCAGCGACCGGGCACGGATCAACGTTTTTGTCACCAAGCCCTACGCGACACTGATGGTGTATCTGCTGGGGGAGGACGGGGTGCGCTATCACGTAGGGGAGGACGAGCGAAGCCCCGCCCGCCCCGGCGAGCGTGGCCTGCACACTTTTGACTACGACGCCGGAGTGGACCAGGGCGCCGATCCCCCGCCGGATGGCACTTACACCGTCTGGGCGGAGGTGCAGGACGCCATCGGCCAGTGGGTGGTGGCGACGTCCACGCTGACCATTAAGAACGGCGGGGTGCCGCGCGCGTACATCCTGAACGCCGAGGTAGAATGGTCGGCCCAGAGCGTGGCCCTGGGGGATACGCTCTACTTCACCCTGACGGTGGAGAACGACAGTGTCGTCTCGTTGCGCACCAGCGGGCCGCCGCCCGGTACCGTCTATGATAGCGACCAGAACTATGCCACGCTGGGAGAGACGATCCAATCCGGCGTCTTCCGGGTGGGCATCCACTGCGAGAACGCGCTGATCAACTACCCCTGGCGCTGGGCCATCGGGGACGACAGCGTGCTGGTGAAAGAAGATGGCTATCTTTACCTGCCCCCGTTCACCCGGTCGGTGGTGACGGGAGGAGTTCGCTTTGTGGACGTGGAGGGGAAGCGCAACCCCCAGTACTGCTGGGCGGGTCTCATCCACGAGGATGTGGAAATCTCATTGGTCAACGACCGGGTGGACCCGGTCTTCCTGTTCATCCAGGTGCCGTAGATTCAGGAGGTACGGATGGCAGTTTATCAGTTCACAGTTGTCATTGAGCCCGACGAAGGGGGATTCCACGCATATGTGCTGTCTTTGCCGGGTTGTCATACTTTTGGGGATATGGTGGAAGAGGCCCGCAAAAATATTCTGGAGGCCATAGAACTGCATATCCAGAGTATGCTGGAAGACGGTGAACCGGTCCCGGTAGAAGGAGAACCGGTGTTTATCACGCGGCTCTCTGTGCCGGTGGCGTTATGAGTGAGAAGTTACCCCGCATTACCTGCCAGGATTTGATTCGCGCGCTGGAGCGCGCGGGGTTTGTTCGGAAAAGGCAGAAGGGAAGCCATCTGCACATGTGGCGGGAGTCGGATAGGAAGCGGGTCGTTGCTTTGACGGATGACCTTCGGTTCCGTTCCCTGCGCCGGATTATCGCCGGTTTAGGCAGCGCGGGGGTGGCTTTCTCCGGCGGTGTGGATAGCACCCTGCTTCTGGCGATGTGCCGGGAGGTGTTGGGGCCGGAGCGGGTGCTGGCGCTGACCGTCCATTCCGAACTGATCCCTGCGCTGGAGCGGGAGCGGGCGGCGGAACTGGCCCGCTGGCTGGGAGTGCGCCACATAGAAGTCCCTTTTTCTGCCCTGCATGCTCCCGATATTGTCGCCAATCGCCCCGACCGGTGTTACCACTGCAAGCGGGCGGTCTTCGGCCGGTTGCTGGAGATCGTCCGCGCCGAGGGGCTGGCCGTGCTGGTCCACGGCGCCAATGCGGACGACCTGGGAGACTATCGGCCGGGCCTGCGCGCGGCGGAGGAACTGGGCGTGCGCGCGCCGCTCCTGGAGGCGGGCCTGACCAAGGCCGAAATCCGTGACCTCTCCCGCCGGATGGGTCTCCCCACCGCCGACCTGCCCTCTATGGCCTGCCTGGCGTCCCGCGTGCCCTACGGGACGCCGCTCACCGCGGAGGCGCTGGCGCGGATAGACGCAGCCGAGTCTTATCTGCGCCGGGAGTGGGGGCTGGCCCAGGTGCGGGTGCGGGACCACTTCCCGCTGGCCCGGCTGGAGGTGCCGGAGGAGGAAATTCCCCGCCTGGCCCAGCCCGACGCGCGCCGGACCATCGCCCACCATCTGCGCTCCCTGGGCTACCGTTACGTGACGCTGGACCTGGAGGGGTTTCGCAGCGGGAGTTTGAATCCGTAGGACGTATTGCGTGTTCCGTATTCCGTACTCCCTACTCCCTACTTCATACTCCCTACTCCCTACTTCATACTCCCTACTCCCTACTCCCTACTTCATACTCCCTACTCCCTACTTCATACTCCCTACTCCCTACTTCATACTCCCTACTCCATACTTCCCACCCCAATGCTGCCATTCGCTCAACCCGATTTTGACCGCGCCCGACGCAAGGGGGTGCCCGAAGTCATCCTGGCCGAACGGAAGACCCCCGATGAGGCCATATCCATCGCCCGCGCCTTTCTGGAACGCACCGGCCGGGCGATCCTGAGCCGCGTGGGGACGGAACTGGAGGCTCGCTTGCGGGCGGAGTTCGCCGGAGAGGCTGAACTGGAATGGATTCCCGCGGCCCGCGCGGCGGTGTTGCGGCGGCCGGATTTTGTCCGCCCCCAGACGGGCGGGCGGGTGGGGGTCATCACTGCCGGGACGTCGGATATTCCGGTGGCCGAGGAGGCGGCGCTTCTCTGCCGGGAGATGGGCTGCGAGGTCTATACGGCCTACGACGTCGGCGTGGCGGGCATCCACCGGCTGGCCGAACCCCTGCGCCGAATGCTGGAAGAGGTGCAGGTGGATGTGCTCATCGTCGTGGCGGGGATGGACGGAGCCCTGCCGTCGGTCGTGGCGGGCCTGGCCGACGTCCCCGTCATCGGCGTGCCGACGTCGGTGGGGTACGGGATGGGCGGCGGGGGCGTGGCGGCCCTGTACTCTATGCTCCAGACCTGCGCGCCGGGCCTGGCGGTGGTCAACATTGACAACGGCATCGGCGCCGGAGCGATCGCCGGCCTCATCGCCAACCGCGCCGCGGCGGCCCGGCGGAAAGCGGCACTGGAGGACGGATGAGTGTCGCTCTGTATCTGGACCTCTTCTCCGGCGCGGCCGGGGATATGCTCCTGGGGGCACTCCTGGACCTGGGGCTCCCGCTGGACGTGTTGCGGGAAGAACTGGCGAAGATGGACCTCTCCGGCTACGAACTGGAGGCCCGGCGGGAGGTCCGACAGGGCATCACGGGGACCCGGCTGATTGTCCACGATGTCGCCCAGGCCCACCCGGCCCGTCATCTCCGCGACATCCGGCATCTGATCGGGGAAAGTCGCCTCTCTCCGGAGGTGCGGAGCCAAAGCCTGGCGGTTCTGGAGCGACTGGCCCGTGCCGAAGCGCGCGTCCACGGCGTCCCGGTGGAAGAAGTACACTTTCACGAGATCGGTGCGGTGGACACTCTGGTGGACGTTGTGGGATTTGTGGTCGGGCTGGAACATCTGGGCGTGGAGCGGGTCTATGCCTCACCCGTGCCACTGGGAAGCGGGTTCGTCCAGACGGAACACGGGTTGTTACCCGTACCGGCCCCGGCGACGGCAGCGCTCCTGGCTGAGGCGGGCGCGCCGGTCCGCGCCCATCCGGCCCAGACGGAAATCGTCACCCCCACCGCGGCGGCACTCCTGACGGAACTGGCGACCTTCGCCTGTCCACCGATACGGGTGCGCGCCGTGGGATACGGGTTCGGGACGAAGGAATTTCCCTGGCCCAACGCGGTGCGGGCCTGGCTGGGCGACCTGGAGGGCGAGGGGCTTCGGGAGGCCGTCGTCGTTCTGGAGTGCAACCTGGACGACGCGACGGGCGAGATGCTGGGCTACGCGATGGAGCGGCTGTTCGCAGCGGGCGCGCTGGACGTCTGGTTCACGCCGGTCCAGATGAAGAAGAACCGGCCGGGGGTGCTGCTTTCGGTGCTGGCCCGTCCGGAGCGGGCCGACTCTCTGGCGGCAGCCATCTTGCGGGAGACGCCGACGCTGGGGGTGCGGCTGCGGCCCCTGGAGCGCGTCGTTGCCAACCGGCGGGTACGGGAAGTGGAGACGCCGTGGGGCCCGGTGCGGGTGAAGGAGAAATGGCTGGGCGACACGTGCCTGGCCATCTCCCCGGAGTATGAGGATTGTGCCCGAATTGCCCGGGAGCAAGGGGTCCCGCTGGAGGAGGTGTATCGGGTGGCGGCTCGGGCGGGGAGGGGGGTTCACAAGGGTAGGTTTTTCGCCTCCGGCGAGGGAGGGGGTAAAAAGTAGATTTTTTGCGTTGGGCGGCTTTGCCGCCCAACGCAAAAAATCTATTTCCTTGCATTATCTGGGGGGCGATATCGCTCCTTCTCGCCTGACCGTAAACGGTCAGGCTGGGCTCCAGAAGGGCGCTGAAAGCGCCCTTTTCCTCCCAGCCCCGCCGTTTACGGCGGGGCTGGAAAGACCGCCCCAAAAACCTACCCTTGTCAAGGGGAGGGGGGAGCGTTCGTAGATGGTTCTGGATCATTACTCCGGCCGTTGCCAGCGACAGGGACCCCGGTGAGCATGGTAAGGTAAAACTACGTGAAAGGTGCTCCCCGGGCAGCGCTCCTCGTCGTATCCCTCACTTTCCGCCCAGATGCAGCCGCCATGTCCCTCAATAATCCCTCGCGCAATGGCCAGTCCCAGCCCCGGCCCCCCGCCTTTAAACTTATAGTCCCCGGATGAGTGCAGGTCAATGCTCCCCACCCGATAGAACTTCTCAAAAATCAGTTCCAGGTCCACTTTGTTGATCCCGATCCCGGTGTCCGTGATGGTCACCTCAAAATGGTCCTCGTCCAGCGGATGGGCCTCTATGGTGATCCGGCCGCCGTCGGGGGTAAATTTGATGGCGTTGGAGATCAGGTTGCTGAAGGCCTGGGTGAGCCGCTCCATATCGGCCCGAATCAGCGGGATGGAGTCCAGCCCGTAGGTGTGCAGCGTGATGTTGCGTTCTTTGAGTGCGGGAAGCCAGGCCTCAATTGCCATGCGTATGATTCCCGCCAGAGTGGTCGGGGTGAGGCGGAACGTCATCCCGGTTTCCAGCTGGGATGCGTCCAGCAGGGCGTTGATGATCCGCTCCAGACGGCGCACTGGGCGGGAGATGTTATCGGCAATGCGGGCGATCTGTTCCTGGGTCAGCACCTCGGAGCGGGCCAGGTCGGCCAGGACGTCCGTGTATCCCCGGATCTGGGTCAGCGGTGTGCGCAGTTCGTGGGAGGCGATGCTCAGAAAGTCGCTCTTGGCGCGGTCCATCCGCTCCAGCCGCTCGTACGCGCTACGCAGGTTCTCGTTCAGTTGCATGATGCGCGTGTTCAGTTCCTGCAGTCCGGCGAAGAGGCGCGCGTTCTGCAGCGCCACCCCGGTCTGCTGGGCCAGGGTGGCCAGGAATTCCACGATGCGCGGGCTATAGGGCTCCCCAGTCCCCCGAGGCCCCAGGGCCAGCAGTCCGGCCAGCTCCCCCTGGGCACGGATGGGCAGGTAGATTTCCATCTCCAGGGCCCGAAGCCATTCCCGTTCCTTTGTGGGGGATTCTCTCAGGACCGGATGGTGTTCTATTTCGTACTGGAACAGCGGGGCGTCTGTTTCCTGCAGGCGGGCCAGGATGGGGCTGATGGGCTCCAGTTCCACCGGGTCGGGGGAGATTTCCCCCAGCGCGGGCACGGGGCGCAGGAGCAGGCCCCCGCGCTCGGTCGGGCTGGCGACCAGCAAAGCCCCCCGCCGAATGTCCAGCACCTGGGCGACGGTCTGGACGGCCGTATGGGCCAGTTGCTCCAGCTCCAGCACCCCGCTGACGGTCTGGCTGTAGTCCCGCAGAGTCTGGGCGGGATCAAAACCGATCCCGGCCAGTAAACGCTCCACCAGTCGCACCAGGATCTGATAGATGGGGAGGTAGATGAGCGAGAGGCCGATCGCCAGGAGAATGATGAGCGGCGTGGAAGGGATGGAGAGAAGCACGGTCAGGCGTTCTACGCTCAACACCACCCCTGCCAGCAACGCCGCGGTCGCGGCAAAGAGGAACAGGAAACGAAAGATGGAGCGCAGTGCGGCTTTGACGTTGGGCAGCCAGAAAGCGAGGACTCCCCGGGTCAGGGAGATGGCGCCGACCAGATGGACGAGGGGGCCGGCCGCCTGGAGAGGCCCCAGCGGGAGAAGGGTAACCGCGTGGCCAGCGGTCAATGCGTTGGCCGTCAGCAACCAGTAGAGGGCGCGGTTGCGGTGAAAGGCCAGGCGGCTACGGAATATCCCCAGGGATAAGAGGACGCTTGTCCCCAACACCAGGATGGCCCAACTGAAGGTGCCGATCTGATCCAGCGGGAGCAGGGCCGGAGGGGCAAGGAGGAAATAGAGGGAGGTCAGGAGCAGTATTGCCGCCCAGGTATATCCTGCTGTGGCAGCAATGGGCCAGAACGGGTATTCCAGGAACTGGGCGATCCCTGCCAGTTGACCGGCAGCCAGAAGAGTCGCCAGCGCCGGAATGAGCGAGCGCCCGCCCTCCGTGACGGCAGGGATGAAAATCTCTTCCAGATGGGCCAGGGTGACGGCAGTAATCCACAGCAAACTGATGCCCGTATAGGCCAGGGCCAGTTTTTCTTTCGCCTCCTTCCCGCGTCGGAAGAGGAGGATCAGGAAGAGGATGAGGTGGATCAGTCCCGTTGCGATACCGTTGACAGCGATATAGGACCAGGTGTTCATCATTGAACCTGAGCGCTATCCTGAGTAAGTGTAGAATCCCCGGCCGGTTTTGCGGCCCAGGTGTCCGGCGGCGACTATGCGCCGCAGGAGCGGACAGGGGCGATATTTGTCGTCTCCTAATTCCCGATGGAGGACTTCCAGGATGTTGAGCACCACGTCCAGTCCGATCAGATCGGCCAGTTCCAGTGGCCCCATCGGGTGGTTCATCCCCAGTTTCATCACTGTGTCTATCGCCTCCGCCGTGCCTACGCCCTCCATCAGCGCATAGATGGCCTCGTTGATCATCGGGCAGAGGATGCGGTTGGAGATGAAGCCAGGATAGTCCTGAGCCTCCACGGGGACTTTGTCCAGTTTTCGGGCCAGTTCCACAACGGTAGCGGCGGTCTCGTCGGATGTGGCGAGGCCGCGGATGACCTCCACCAGTTTCATCAGGGGGACCGGGTTCATAAAGTGCATGCCGATCACTTTGTCGGGACGGCGGGTGGCCGCGCCCAGTTTTGTGATGGAGATGGAGGACGTGTTGCTGGCAAGGATGGTTTCCGGACGGGTGATTCGGTCCAGTTGGGCGAAGACGTCCTCTTTGACTTCCAGCCGTTCCACCACCGCTTCCACCACCAGATCGGCGTCGGCGGCGTCTTCCATTCGCAGGGACGTTCGGATGCCGCTCAGAGCGGCCTGATATTGATCGTCGGTCAGGCGGCCTCTGGCGTGGAGTTTCTCCGCGGATTGGCGGATCGCCGCCATTGCCCGCTCCAGCTGTTCGGGGATCACGTCTATCAGGGTTACCGGGTAGCCATAGGACGCACAAACCTGGGCAATGCCGCTGCCCATCGTGCCCGCGCCGATGACGGCGATGCGCTGGATGTCCATAACTCCTCCTTTGGTCAGGATGACTCGCTCAGCGACGCCTGGAGTGTGACCTCCCAGGACTCGCCCGGCTCCAGGGCGATGTCCCACCAGATCAGTGTGCAGGTGCCCTGGTAGACCCGTTCGTAGCCCGCTTCGGAGTTGGAGATGGCCTCCAGCGGGAAATGCCAGAGGGTTGCCGGACGGGTGATGGTCATCGTGACCTCCCCGCCCGCCTCCGGGAGAAGGGGGCCGACGGTCAGGCCGGTCACCTCGCGGATTTCTCCCGTCGCGCTCAGGCGGCGGGCGGAGGTCTCCCGGCCCCGCATCGCCCGCAGGTAAGCCCGCTCGCTCCCCCCACCGACGACTCCCCAGTTGAACTCCACCCCGAAGCGGAGCAGCGCGAGGGAGTCTCCCCGATGGCTCAGCCGGTAGAGGACGGTGATCAGGTCGCCGCTGGGGACGACGGTCACCCGTTTCTCCACCTGTACCGGCAACGGTTGGTCGCCGACCCAGACCGTTCCTTCCCGAAGTAGGGCCAGGGTGATGCCCGCGGCGCCCTCTTTCACCTCTACGGTCGCCCGGTAGGGCTGGTTGACGAAGTCGCCCTGTTCGCCGTACCGGGCCCGATAAAAGGCGTCCATGGTGGTGTCCGGATGCAGGAAATGGTCCAGCAGTGCCAGCCGACGGTACCAGTCGTGAAAAAGACGGGTGTGGATGTCCGCTTCTTTGACCCGCACGCCATCGGGACGATCCGGCTGGTCCGGGAGAATCAGGCGACCTTCTTCGGCGGCCGCCAGAAGTTCGGCGTGGTATCCTTCCCGGCGGCGGGTCATCGTGTTGAGGAGGTTGTAGCCCCGGGAACGCCAGTCCCATTCCACCAGTGCCCCGCCGTACGAGGGCTTGAAGGTCAATACCTGTCGGTCGGTGTTCAGGATGATTTCCTCCTGCCCGTCGGCGTCCAGGTCGCCCTGTTCTACCCGGCTCCAGGCCGTCTGGTGGATCCGTACCCGGTCGGCGATGGTCTCTGCGGCGATGAGGTTGGCATAGTTGGCGGCCCGGATATGGAAGAGGTAGATGCCGCCGAAGAGGCCATGCCAGTAGCCGCAGTTACACTGGGCGGCCCAGAGGTGGTCCTGGGCGCGGGTTTTTTCCTCTCCTTCCGGCATCTGCTGGACTTTCCGGCTGACCCAGAGCATCTTTTTGTGCATCTGGTTGACTTCGTCGTAGCGGGCAATGAAGGCGCGCCAGAAGCCGCCGCGGACGAAGCGCAGGATGTCGGTGCGGCCCCCGTCCCGCAGTTCCCGCCGGACGCGGCGCATCGCGGCGAAGTCGTGCGGGGGGAGGGCCCAATCCATCATCTCCTCGTAGGACGCGCAGGGGAGGTAGACCCGTCCCAGCGGGGGCATTTCGGCGGCGACCTCGCCCAGGGGACGGGTCCGAAGCCAGTCCGATTCGGCCTCCAGTGCGGCGAAGAAGCGTTCCATCCAGGCCTCCTTTCCCCAGCACAGGTCCCATGTGCCGGGCCACAGGCCAAATTTCTCGCCGTCATCCCCCATCACGGCGACGCCTCCCGGATGGGCCTGCGCCTGGGCCCGCAACCAGTCCATCACTTCCTCCAGCGGGTGCCAGGGGATGGCGTAGCGAAGGTACATGACGTTGCCGAAGACGGTGAGGGTGTACCCCTGCTCTTCGGTGACGTAGGGGCCGAAAAGGTCGTCGTCGGTGAGGCCGGCCATTTTGAAGGGGGTGTCGTCCAGAATAGTGTAGCGGACGCCCGCCTCGGCGATCGGTTTGGGCAGGTGTGGCTCCCAGACCCGCTCCGCCAGCCATATACCGGTAGCCTCGTACCCGAATATCTCCCGCAGGAAGCGGGTCATCTTGCGGATCTGGCCGATTTTGTCGGCATCGGGGATGGAGACCAGGATGGGCTCGTAGTAGGCGCCGGTGAGGAGTTCCACCTGCCCGCGCGCCACCAGTGCCCGCAGCCGTTCCAGGTGGTCGGGACGGTGGACGGTGAGCCAGTCGTAGAGGGGGCCCGTGTAGTGCAGGGAGAGACGGACGGCCGGATACCGCTCCAGGGCTGTCAGGATGGGATCGTAGGCCCGTTCGGTCGCGTGGGCGAAGACGAAATCAAAATTGCCAACAGGCTGGTGGTTGTGGATGACCAGGGCAAGGGTCAGCGACATACTGGTATCGTCTCCGGAAATTAGCGAGCGGTGCGAGCCAGTTGCTGCGCCTGCTGGTAAATCTCTGCGTATTTCCGCGCCGAGGACTCCCAGGAGAAATCCGCCTTCATCCCCCGGGTCTGGATGGCTGCCCAGACGTCCCGGTCGCGCCAGGAGCGCAGGGCCCGTTCCAGGGCATCCAGGCAGGATTCGGGGGAAAAGGTCTCAAAGACAAAACCGGTGGCCTTATCCGGCCGTTGATGGTAATCCAAGACAGTATCGGCCAGACCTCCGGTACGGTGTACCACGGGGACAGCGCCGTAGCGCATAGCGATCATCTGCCCCAGGCCGCAGGGCTCAAAGCGGGAGGGCATCAGGAAGATGTCGCATCCGGCGTAGATGCGGTGGGCCAGGGGCTCGTCAAAGCGCAGGAATACGCGCATCTTGTCCGGGAAGCGGGCCTGAAGGACTTCCATCTGCTGATGGTATTCCGGTTGACCGGTGCCCAGGAGGACGAACTGGGTGTCCCCCTGGAGCAATTGTTCCAGCACAGGCGCCAGAAGGTCTATCCCTTTGATCGCGTCCAGCCGGGTCACCATGCCGATGAGAGGGATGTCAGGACGGACGGGCAGGCGGGCTTCTTGCTGGAGGGCGGCCTTGTTGACCGCCCGCAGGCGCGGGTTGGTCAGATCAAACTTTTGCCTCAGATGTGGGTCGGTGGCTGGATTCCAGAAGTCGGTATCAATGCCGTTGAGGATGCCGAAGAGGCGGTCCTGCCGCTGGCGGAGGAGGGGGGAAAGCCCTGCGCCGGCTTCCGTCTCCAGGATTTCCCGCGCGTACTGCGGGCTGACGGTGGTAATGAGGTCCGCATTGGCGATGCCCTGCGCCATCCAGTTCACCTGCCCCGGTGGTTCCACCTCCAGGTGTTTGACGTACTCCATCCGAGCGAATGTGAGGATCAGCCGCCCACAAGGGCCCTGGTAGGCGATGTTGTGGATGGTGAAGACGGAGGCGATGTGCCGGTACTCCGGCCGGTAGCGGCCCTCATAGGCCAGCCAGGTGGGAACAGGGGCTGTGTGCCAGTCGTTGGCATGGAGTATATCCGGCATCCATCCCAGGGCCGGGAGGGCCGCGACCGCGGCGCGGCAGAAGAAGGTGAACCGCTGTGGGTCGTCGTCAAAGCCGTAGATGCGGTCGCGCGGGGAGAAGAACTTTTCGTCCCAGATCAGGTAGACGGGCATGCCGTCTATGGTGGTGGTGACCAGGTGGACTGGTTCCTCCCGCGGGCCGACGGGGACAGGGAACGGTTTACCGACCCGCTCAAAGTGGAACTGGTCGGAGCGGATGGAGCCGTAGCGGGGGATCATCAGGCGGACGTCGTGGCCCAGGGCGCGCAGGGCTTTGGGCAGCGCGCCCGCCACATCGGCCAGCCCGCCGACTTTGGCAAAGGGGACGGCTTCGGCGGCCAGGAAAAGCACTTTGAGTCCTTCTCCGCTCATTTTCCCTCCTCGCTCCCTCCCAGCAGGGACCGGATGGTGTCCCAGAGGGAGGGGAATTCCAGCACTTCTGCGAAGGCTTCTACCCACTGCTGGATGTACTCTCGGTCCAGTTGGGGATGGGCTTCCGCGATGGCCCGGATATCGGCCAGGTCTACCGGACGATGGGCGATCGCTTTCAGGACGATCATATCCTCCGGCCTGGGGACAGGGACGATCAGGTCGCCTGCCGGAATGGCCTGGCGACGTTCCACCATATTTTTCTCAAAGGGGAGAATCCCCAGGGAGATGTCCACCGGGATCCCGCTTTCCTGGTGGCACAGCAACAGGACCCGGTGACGGCGAGCAAACTCTGCGGCATCGGGAATTCGGGGAGCCAGCCCCTCATCCATCGCCATTTCCATAAGGGAGGGCAGTTGCTCTACCGAGAGCAGAATGACCACATCCACATCGGCAGTGAGGCGTGGTCGTCCCAAAAGGCTGGCGGCCACGCCGCCGATCACTACCCCTTGATCATTCACCTTTCGGATCAGCCGCAGGACGGCTTTTAGGGGATTCCGGAGGTCTCCAGGCAGTTCGGTCCGGTTCTCGCTCAAACGTCTCCTTCAGATGCACCCACCGGCGACGGACTTCGGCCACTTCCTGCTCGTTTTGCTCTCTCCAGTTCAGGCCCAGTTCTTCGGCCAGGGCGATCAGCGCGCGGAGTTGCTGCCAGCGCTGCTGGGGAGAGAGGTGGCATCGCTCCTCTTTCTCCCGTTTCGCCACTGCTTGCCAGCGTTCAACGTAGTCCCGGATGGGGCCGGTGTCTATGAATGTCATCTACTTCCCCGCGTGCAATTATATTGACAATGGCAAATTTTAAGTTATAAATGCAATATAGCGGCCGTATCCCCCGGAAGGCCGCCGGAACGGCGAACACCGGATGGGCTACCGCTCCCGGTGATTGCAAAAAGAGCCGTCTTTTGCCCCCTCATCCCCCTTGTCCCCCCTCTCCCCCTGCCCTGCGGGCGGGGGCGAGGGGGGAAGAGAGGGGGTTTTGCGG
>FWPU01008924.1_pt1 | contig 16388 bp, 15 predicted proteins | sample 2228361 | NCBI WGS metagenome assembly FWPU01 (sample SAMEA103939777, study PRJEB20133) | metagenome
ATACCAGGAATAATTATTCCATAACAAAGAACACAGGGTAGGATTATGAAAATTCCTCGCAATTATTATTCCCCTACAGAGCATAAGAACTAACAGTGGCCTCTTGTAAGCTTCATCTGGAATAACTATTCCACTTCAAGAACTCATAGATAACATAGAAAAAACAAATCTCAAAACTATAATACGGTTATCTTAAGCTAAAAAAAATAATCTAACAAAGAAAACCCAGAGTTGCAAGATGTAAAATTAAAAGAAAAAAACTGTTTTTACAGAATAGAGAAATATTTTTAAGTATTTATCGTTCATTCAGCATAAAATATTAAATCACGAACTGTAAAACTTCATTTTTCTACCTCAATTGACATTATATATGCTCATTATTGAAAACTTAAAATTTGTGATTAAAGAATTGACTATATTTTTGTAAAAAAAACCTTATTAATTTATATGTTTGAAGCAAAAGAATTAATCCTCATTAGAGTATTCACATCTGATAAATATAAATTTAAAGGTAAAGTAGTGTATCAGTTACTCGTTGAAGATTTACTAAAAAACAACATCTCGGGCGCAACTGTTCTTCATGGAATTCTGGGATTTGGAAAAGAAAAAATTATACATTCCGCTGGAGTTTTAGATATTTCAGAAAAACTTCCTGTTATCATTGAAATTTGCGAAACAGAAGAAAATTTAGAAAAAGTTTTAACTATTATAAAAAATATCTTTTCGCAAGCAAATATAAATGGTTTTATTACTTATGAAAAAGTAAAATCTATAATATTTAAAAGGGAGAAAAAATAATGAGTTTTTTATATGTTTTTATCGCAGGAGGCATTGGTTCAGTCTTGCGATTTCTTATTTCCAGATTTATGGCTAAGTTTTTTCCTTTTTTTCCCATGGGGACATTAATTGCTAATCTTACAGGAATGTTCTTAATAGGATATCTTTCTGTAATTGCAATTGATAAAAATTTCATAACTTCCCCTTATCGAGAAATGATTTTAGTGGGATTTTTAGGTGGTTTAACTACTTTCAGTTCTTTTGGTTATGAAGCTTTTAAACTTATTACAGAAGCTAGATGGCCTGAATTTTTATTATACTTTTTAGGAAATATCTTTATAGGTTTTTTATTACTCCTTGTGGGTAGAGGATTGGGTAAATTTTAAAATTGAGACTGAAAAACTTATTTCTTTTTTAATTTTAACTCTTGCAAAAGTAACATTTCTTCATCTTGAATTTTTTCCAATAAACCCTGATTTTTAAAATATTCTGAATACTTTTTGTCAACTATATAAATATGATCTAGGAACCACTCATACAAAAAGATTGACATATCAAAAATTTCAAATTGCTCATTTACTTCAAATTCATTGATGTATTTAACAAATTTTTCATGTAATTTTTTATGACTCTCAAAGTCGGGATATTGGTATTTTTTCATCAGCTCTTCTTCTAATGTAAAATGATAGACCGTATAATCCATTAATTCCTGTTTTATTACTTTAAAAGTTTCCTTCCAGTTCACATCTTTTAAGATTTGTAGTGTTGAATTTAAAATCTCAAATAATTTGGAATGTTGTTTATCGATAAATAAAATATTTACGCTAAATACATTTGAAAAACCAATTATTGCTTGATAGCGAATTTTGTTATTTATAAAATCAGTTATATAATTTTGCATTTTAGAAAAAGAATATATAAAACTTTCCAGGGAATCTAATTTATTTATAATCTTTGACAAATTTCTATTATTTGTATCAATAGATTTATTAATTTCTCCTATTCCAATTGAAATCTCTTGTAAACTTTTGCTATCAGAATTCATAAAATTTTCCAACTCTGTAAAAAAAATTTCAATATTTTTTAAAGAAGACTGCCTTTCCCTTATAATCTTATAAAATGATTCTATATTCATAGAGACTGAATTCCCTTTCGCGGTTAAACCAACAATACTTTCCTGAAAACCACTTACAATTGAGGCAATAGATTTTACAGATTGTTTTGTTTTTTCTGCTAAATTCGTAATTTCTTCTGCAACTACTGCAAAACCCCTACCTATTTCGCCTGCCCTTGCTGCTTCAATAGAAGCATTTAGAGCAAGTAAATTCGTTTTATCTGCAATATCCTGAATAATTTTTAAAATTCTTGTAATTTTTTCACTATTTTGTTTAAAATCATCAACTTTCAAAAATAATTGATTTAAAGTAGTTTTTACAGAATCGAATGTTGTTAATAAACCAAACAATTCAGAAATTTCTGATCGAAAAAATTCCTTTTGTTTTTTTAGATTCTCACCCAGGTTTTGAGACATTTTTAAACTATTCTGAATACTACCTTCCATTTCTTCACTGGTCGATGCCGTTTCTTCAAAAGCAGAAGAAAATTCCTGCATTAAGCTATTCACATCTTGATTAAATTCTGCAAATCTTTGATTTTGCTCTATACTAAAATTAACTATTTTAGCAATTCTATTCAAAAAAAGAGAAAACTTAACGAAGAATCTGGTAAATTCTATTAAAACTGCTTTTGAATGGTGCAATTTGAAACTATCAAGATCCATTTTTAGATTATCTATGGTATAATCATTTTTGGATATTTTTCTACTAAACAAATTAATGTGCTCAAAAACTCTTTGATTTTCATTCCTGATTTCTAAGATTGCTTGCAATTCCGATTTAAGAATCCTATATAAAATAATTTGAGAAAAAATTAGTGCAAAAAATAAAAATATCAACACTAATACATATTGAAAATGAATTTTTTCTTTTTCTAATATTAAATATTCTTTTAGTGTGGTGAAAATATCTATTACTACATTTTTATGAATACTATTCGTAGTTTTCGATAGTTCTTCATCCCAACTCATTACTTTGGAATTCAGTCCTTTATCTTCATACATATATTGTCTTTTTTTTTGAAGATTAAAATAGCTGATAGCTTTTTGAATTTCAAACTCTTTTTGAATGGGACTTGACAATAAAGCTAAAAGCATCTGAAATCCATTATCCTGCAAAAAATAAGTATATGGTCTCGGATCATAAAGTAAGTTTGATGAATGCTGAACATATAAAATTATTTCGAAAGGATCAATTTCGTTTTTTTGAAAAGTATTTAAATCTATACTTTCTTTATATTTTTCTAAGAGAGACTTTAAACTTTGTATCTCGATTCCGGATTCATTAATCTGTTTTGTGATATCAATAAAAAAATCTGCTCCTTTTATTTCTAACTCCACAAACTTATATTCACTATAATATTTAAAACCTAAGAAAAAGAATGTACTAGAAAACATTGTGAGCGTTATTATTAAAGCAAATAAAAACCTTTTTTTGGTTCGACTAACATCAGATAATTCCTGTTTAAACTTCATAAAGAACTTTAAATTTTCTCACAAGATAATGTCAATTCTATAATTAAAAAAAAAAAAAATTGACTTATAATAATCAAGAATAAAATGGTTTCCCATAAAATAAAAACATTATTGTGGAGTAATCTATGAAAGGAAGTATAGTCAACTGTTTAGAAGAAATGATTACTGAAAAATACGGAAAAGAAAAATGGCAGCAGATCTTAAAGATATCAAATTGTAATCAAACTATTTTTATGGCCACCTCCGATGTTGATGATAAACTTGTAATGAGCTTAATAGATTCCACATGTAAGGCTTTAGGAATTAGTCTTCAACAAGCTTTCGATGCCTTCGGTGAATATTTTATCTGTAACTTTACTGCAAAAAAATATAGCGGATACTATGAGCACTTCTCTTCAGCGAAAAGTTTTCTTTTATCTCTTGAAGAGATAATTCATTTTGATGTTAGAAAAAATATAAGGAATGCCACACCTCCAAAATTTGAATATAAACGAATAGATGAAAAAACTTTGATTATGAAATATATTTCTAAAAGAAATTTAATCGATTTAGCGATAAGTCTGATAAAGGGTGTAGGTAAATATTACAAAGAAGATCTAAAAGTAAAAAAAATTTCAAATGATGAAATAGAAATCATTTTTCCCTAATTCTTTTTAGGAAAATTTTGATATTGAGACTTATTCTTGATTAAAATTAAGGAATCATTAATTTTTTAGTTGCTAAAAAATAAAATAAAGATATAATAGTATTAAATTATAATAAAGGGTCTGCCATGCTATTTTCAAAACGATCTAATTATGGAATCCAAGCATTGATATTTTTAAATAAATTTAAAAATCAAAAAAAATATTTTAAATCCAAAGAAATAGCAAAACAATTGGGATTAAAACCTTCGTATTTAACTAAAATTTTACAGGATATGGCAAAAGCGGGAATTTTAATTTCCACAACCGGGCCTGAAGGTGGTTTTGCACTTTCTGAAGATAATGAAAAATTAAATTTGCTTTATATTTATCACTATTTAGAAAATAAAGACATCTTAAAAGATTGTATTATGGGCTGGAAACCTTGTAATCCTTCCAATCCTTGTCCACTACATGAAATCTGGGATAAAAATAAAATTGAAATTATGAATCGTTTACACAACATTTCTATAAATGATGCTTCGTATAGTTTCTGGCCTGAATTAAACTATATAGTTACTGAAAAATAATATGCTCCTCATAACGGATTTATTAAAAAAAATTAATTCAATTACAGATGGACAATGGAATCTAAGTAATCAAATTCGTTTTTCACAAGCAGAAATGCCAGTTATAGTCTGGAATATTAACGAATTATGTAATATGCATTGTCCTCATTGTTACGCAAATGCTAAAAATAAAAAAAATTTAAGTTACGAAATTTCTACTAATGAAGCAAAGGTAATTTTGCAAAAACTCAAAGAAGCGAATGTAAAAATCATAATTTTTTCAGGGGGAGAACCTTTACTAAGAAAAGATATTTTTGAATTACTCTTTTTTTCTAAAAATTTAGGATTTTATAGTAATTTATCTACAAATGGTATTTTAATAAATGAAGTTACAGCTAAGAAACTTTATGAAATTAAAATAGACTATGTGGGTATAAGTATTGATGGTTTACCTGAATTTAATGATTCATATAGAGGTATTTCCGGTGCATTCGAAAGAGCTATTAAAGGAATTAAAAATTTAAAAAATGTGGGAATCAAAACAGGAATTCGAATGACATTAACCAGAAAAAATAAAGATCATTTATTTCCATTAATTCAAATTGCTGATGAACTCGATGTAGATCGATTTTATATTTCTCATTTATTATATTCTGGAAGAGGCAAAGATATACAAAAAGATGATATTGAAAAAGACACCATTAGAAGTTTAATGTATCAAATTTTTGAAATTACTGAAAACTTTATAAAGCTCAATAAAAAAATACAATTTGTAAGCGGAGGTAACGATGTAGATGGTGCATTACTTTATCTATACATCTTAGAAAAATACGGAAAAGAAAAAGCTCAAAGATTATGGAATATTCTTTTACAAAAAAAAGGAAATTCAGCTGGAGAAAGAATTCTTAATATTGATAATTATGGAGAAGTTCATCCTGATCAATTTTGGAGGAAATATAGTGCAGGAAATATTTTAAAAAAATCTCTTAAAGATATTCTAAATGATCCATTATTAATTCAATTAAAAGAAAGAGAAAAATATTTAAAAGACTGTAAAGATTGCTATTTCTTAAAAATTTGCAGAGGTTCTCATCGCGAAAGAGCATTAGCAGTTTATAATGATCTCTGGGCAATGGATCCTGCCTGTTATTTAAACAATAGTGAAAAATTGTATAAACACAAACAAGGAGAAGCATATGAAATATAAAATTATTTCATTTTTAATATTTATAAATTTTTTTTATTGTAATAAAAATCTGGATCTAAGATTGGGAGCTTTTATTTATGTTGTAGAAAGAGAAAATTCTTCACTGGCAGTTGTAGATTTTGTAAAACAGCAAGTTATTAAGCGCATTCAACTTGAAGGCAATTTAAGACACGCCACTATGGTTTTTGATCCCGATCTGAAATATGGTTATATAGCAACAAGAAATGGTAAACTAAATCGAATTGATTTAGAAAAACAGGAATATGCTGGCTTCGTGGAAACATCAAAAAATTCTATCGGATTAGCAATATCACAAGATGGTAAAATTATTGCAGTTTCTGAATATGAACCCGGCGGAATTTCTATTGTTTCCACAGAAAATTTTAAATTATTACAACATATACCTGCTCAGTTCAATAAAAATTCTATTTCGCGAGTTACTGGACTAGTGGATGGTCCCTACAATTCTTTTATATGTGCTTTAATGGATAGTGATGAGATTTGGATTCTTGAAAGAGAAAATTCATTTCAATATAAAATTGGAAAAAAAATTAAAACAGCTGAGAATTATCCTTTTGATGGTTTAATAACACAAAATGGTAGATTTTATATTACTGCTCATTTACAATCAAATACTTTAAGTATCGTTGATCTCTGGAATCTGGAAGAAAAAGCTCAGAAAATTGATTTAGGAAAACATTCAAAGAAAGTTCCTGAAAAAATGCCTCATATGGAAGCCTGGGCAAATGCAAACGAAAAAATCCTTATTGCTGCCAATGGAGAACCTAAATTACATGTTTTACAGGAAAATCAATTTATATACAGTCACTCAATTCCTATTCTGGGGAATGGTGTTTATACTGTCTCTCATCCTTTTCAAAGAGAAATATGGATTACTTTTTCTGGTGAATCCGATGGAAAAATTCAGATAATTGACACAAAAACAGAAAATACAATTAAAGTTCTTGATGCTGGTAAGAAAATTTATCACCTAGCTTTTACCCCAAGAGGAGATTTGGCTTTTGTAAGCTCTAACGAAACCAATGAATTAATAATCATTCGCACAAGCGATTATCAAATTATAAAAAAAATCAGTTTGAATTCCCCTTCTGGAATTTTTGGAATTTGGAGAGCTTTTCAAATTGGTTTATAATAAAAGGAGAATATTATGCTTAACAATGAAATTCAAAATCAAATCGCAAAAAAAATTCAGCAAAATTTTCCCATTGTGGAAAAACCTTTTCATCAAATCGCAAAAGATCTTTCAGTTACTTCTGATGAAGTAATCCATCAACTTCATGAATGGAAAAATAAAAAATATTTAAGAGAAATTTCTGCAATTATGGAAGGAGAAATTCTTGGTTATGAATCAGCACTGGTTTATGGAAAAGTCAAAGATGAAGATTTAGAGAATGTAGTGGAAATACTAAAAAAACATCCCACAATAACTCATTTATATTTGCGAAATTATGAAATCAATCTCTGGTTTACTATATCCGTTTCTAAAGAAATTTCTTTAAAAAAACATTTAGATGTAATTTCTGAACTTACCAATTGTTCATTTTATCCTCTAAGGCGAAAAAAAACTTTTAAGATTGGTGTAAACTTTGATCTGGAAAATAAAATCAATCAAACAGAGATTAAAGAACTCCCTGAGTCTTTACCAGTATTTCCGGAAAATTTGATTACAGAAGAAGTAAAACAAATCATTAGAGCAATCCAGACTCCCTTACCCCTAATTGATGAACCTTTTAAAATACTAGCAGAAAATTTTAACTTAACACAAAATCAAATCCTTTCTTTTTTAGAACATCCTCCTTTCCAGTGTGTTAGAAAATATGTAGCTACTTTTAATCATAGAAATCTGGGTGTTAATTATAATGCTATGACAGTCTGGAAAGTTTCAGAAGAAATACTCGACAAAAAAGGAAAAGAAGTTGCCAGATTTCCAGAAATAAGCCATTGTTATTCAAGAGAAACTACTAAAGAATTCCCTTATAATTTATACACTATGATTCATGGACCTAACGAACAGGTGGTAAAAAAAATTATAAAAAAAATTTCTGAATCAACGGGGCTAAATGATTTTCTTATTTTATATTCCCCTATTGAATACAAAAAATGTAGATTAAGATATTTTCTTAAAGAATTAGAAGAATGGGAAAATCATTATGTCTTTAAGGTTGCATATAAATAAAAAATTTTATATGAATAAGTGATTTTTTGCTTTACAAATTTATATTTTATAGTATAAAATACTTATTAGGAGGTACAAACCTATGAACACTAAAATTTCAACCCTTGGATGGGGATTCATTATTGGGTTGTTTGCTTTTTTTAGTAGCTCAATTTTTTCTCAGGCAAACGAAAAAGCAAACAAAGGTAAAGTAATTTTTAACTCCAAAGGCTGTGCAGCCTGCCACGATTTCAGTGCTGATAAAGTCACAGGACCTTCTCTTAAAGGTGTTACCCAAAGGGTAAACGAAGATTTTTTAAAAAAATGGATTAAAAATCCAGATGAGGTAAAAAAAACTGATAAATATGCACAAAAACTGGATAAAAAATTTCCAAATTCCAATATGCTCAATTTAGGTTTATCTGATGAAGAAATTTCTTTTGTAATTGAATACTTAAAATTTATGGATCAAAGTGGTCCAGTGAAACAAACATTTGTCCCCCTCAATAAAGCTCAATTTGAAGAAGCAAAACAAATTTATTTTAATAAATGTTCGGGATGCCACGGAGCCAAAAGATGGGGAGCCACTGGTCCCTCATTATTACCAACATCTCATATTGTAAGTGCAAAAGAAGTACCAGGTGGTGGGACAAGAGATAAAGGAACAGAAGCTCTAAAAGCTATTATCTGGAATGGTACTCCTGCAGGAATGCCGCCCTGGGGTAAAGAAGGTATGCTAACAGAAAGAGAAGTAGATTTAATGGCTCGATATGTACAGATGGATCCTCCACCGATCCCTAAATTAGAAATGGGAGAAGCAAAAAAATTCTGGAATTTAATCGTAAAACCATCAGAGCGACCAAAAGAAGATGAATCCAATGGGGCTTATAAAAATTATTTTGGAGTGATTTTAAGAGATATTGGCAAAGTTGCAATTATTGATGGAACCACAAAAAAAATGCTTTCTGTGGTAGATTCTGGATTTGCTACTCATATCTTGCGTTCTTCTCATTCTGGAAGATATTTTTATACGATTGGGCGTGATGGAAAAGTTGGGCTAATTGATTTATGGTATAAAGCCCCAAAACTAGTTGCAACTGGTAGAACTTGCTGGGATGCTCGTTCAGTAGATTCTTCAAAAGCTCCTGGTTTCGAAGACAAATATGCAATCGTAGGTTGTTATACACCCAATCAGTACTGGATACTGGATGGAGAAACTCTCGAACCACTTTCTGTAAGATCAGTTGCAGACTCTCGCGATTGGGCAACAAACAATAAATTACCGGAAGTAAGGGTAGCATCAATTGTTGCATCCGAAAATAAACCTTTCTGGATAATTAATTTAAAAGAATCTGGATGGGTATATTTAGTTTATTATGATAATCCAAGAAAACCACGAGAAATACGATTGAAAGCTGATAATTTCTTACATGATGGTGGTTGGGTAAAACTTCCTGATTCAAATGAGAAACGATATTTTCTGGTTGCTGCCAATGCAAAAAACAAAATGTGTATAGTAGATACAAAAGAAGAAAAAATGATAAGCTGTATTGATGTAGGTAAAATTCCTCATCCTGGTCGTGGTGCTAATATAGTAGATCCTCAATATGGACCTGTTTATGTAACAGGGCACATTGGAGACGATAGAATAGATTTTATAGGAGTTGATCCAGAAAAATATCCACAATATGCATGGAAAGTAGTAAGAACCATAAAAGTTAAATCTGCTGGAAATCTTTTTGTAAAAACTCACCCTAAATCTAAACATATCTGGTTTGATATGCCTCTTTCTTCAAAAGAAGAAAAAGGTAAATTTGTAAATGGTCAGGTAGGAGTCATTGATATTACCACAGGCGAAGTAAAAACTTATATTCAGGTAAGTCCTAAGAGAGTTGTACATTTTGAATATGATAAAGCTGGTAATGAAGTCTGGATTTCAGGTTGGTTAGATAATAAAATCTATATTTACGATGATAAAACACTAAAATTAAAACAAGTGATTAAAGGTGATTGGTTAAAAACTCCCACAGGCAAGTTTAATGTTACGAATACCAGCAAGGATATTTATTAAACCAACAACTTCTAATTCAGGGGTATTCTTATTTCGAAGAACCTATACCTGTGATAGGTTCTTCTTTTTTGTTTTAGGTTTTTTAAACAGGAATTTTATGGTATTTTAGAGCATACACAGATTTGTATTTAGAAGGATCTTTACGAAAATCTTCCAATTCTTTTTTTGTTACCTCATCCAGAAATACATAAAGAGGCTGTTCTACTAAAAAGGCTTTTGAAAGAGCTACTTTTAAGATTTCATCCCATTCTTTATAATATTTATCAAAATCATCCGGAGTAAGAAATTTTCTACAGTTTTGGTTTGAACAGAATAGCTCCATTTTTTTTTCTAAATTAAAAATCCCGTATTCGTCTGTAATTTCTTCTCCAGGTTCAATATCTCGAATTGCAATTTCAAATCCATATCCTGTACTCATTGTATTGGGGAAACAACAATGATTTACATATTTTGAAAAATCCCAGCTTATAATTCGATTTCCTTCTGGATCAATATAAGAATATTTATCGATTTCTTTTTTTAGCTCTGAAGAATAACGAATATAGTCCTCTGGAGAAATTACAATTTCGAGATCATCTTTTACATAAACGATTGTACCTTCTAAAATTTTTTTAGTTGAAAAAACACCATAGCCAATTGTGGAATTAACAAATCTTAGTTCAGTGTCCGGATGTAACATAAAACCTCGAATTCAATAAAATTAATGATTTCATAAGAAAAACAGTTTTAATAAAAGTCAAGTTCTTTATTCAACACCCCCTGCTGTTTCTAAATAGTTAATTTCAAAAATATCAAAATGAGTTTCTCTTAGCCCTTTTACGATTGCCCTTGAAATTCCAATATGATATTCTTTGGTATATACCATTATAGAATTTACATACTTTGCCATTTCCTCGTTTGTAATAGAAAAAGGTCTGATTTTATCTTTTTTTCGATCATAATAAATACCTTCGTATGATTTAGTCACTGTTCCTCTATATTCTAATTGAAGAATCTTACCATAAAAAGAAAAGTTTCTACTACCTGTTTTCTCAACAATGAACTTCTTTGGAAATTCAGGAGGTAGTTCTATTTTAAAAGGATAAGCTTTTAAGATTTCAAAATTTGAATCAAGAGATATAGATTCAATTCTATGAATTTTATAATCAATTAAAACAACTTTATTTAGATTTTGCTGAAGAAATTTAATTGTTTCTTTATTTTCGATACGAATACTAAAAGGAATTTCAATTTTTAAAGGTGTAAAGCAATTTTCAAAATCTTCACATTCTTCACTTTCTTCGTAAGAAGCAATCTCGAGAGTACCCTCAAAAGATTCATAAAGAATACCACCAGAAGTTAATTTTTTTATCAAAACAATAGCTCTACCCTCTGCATAGGTTCCAAAAGCGTATAAATTAACAAAACCTGAAATTAAAAATAAAAAATAAATAAAACTAATTTTCATAATGTATCAATTTTTATGGAAAATTTATTTTACAAGAAAGAAATTAATAAAATTTTTTCCAGAATTTAAAAAATGAAAAATAAATCAAAGGAATTTTTTAAGGAGTATCCTGAAATTCAATTAGTCTTTCCCAAGTTTAATTCAAGAATTGAGAAGAAACTTTCTCAATCTGAAAAATGTATTCTTTGCCATGGTTGTTGTATGTACATTACAGTACCTCTCGATCCTCCTGATAATGAAGAAACTATTGATCTCTATAAGTGGTATCTATATCATCGCAATATAGAGATTTATTTAGATCATAATCAACAATGGCAATTGCTTGTAAAAACTCCCTGTGAAAATCTAAAAGAAGATGGATTTTGTAAGATTTATGAAACAAGACCTACAATTTGTAGAAATTATGATTCCAGTTCATGTTCACGCACAGGCAAGGATTATAAGATTTTATTTCGAAATGTAAAAGATTTTGAAAAATACTTAATAAAGAAGGAAAAATGACTGAATACAAAAGAGAATTAGAATTAAAAGAAACAATTTCTATCATTGTTGGAAAAATTATAGGCTCTGGAATTTTTAAAACACCTGCTCCTATTATGATGTTAACAGGTTCCATAAGCCTTTTTTTTACAACCTGGATAGTCGCAGGTATTTTAACCATTTTAAGTGCACTTATCTATGCAGAAATGATTTCTGCTTTTCCTGGTTCAGGAGGACCATATGAAATATTAAAGCGAGCTTATCACCCAATTATTCCTTTTTTAAGAGGATGGGCAATGTTTTTTGTTTCTGAAACAGCCTCTATTGTAGCTGTGGCTATCGTATTTTCTGAATATAGTTTAAAATTGATTCAAACAATTTTTTTTATTCATTCAGATGCTTATATCTACAGCGAACTTTTTTTAGTTCTACTTTTAATCTGGATATTAACTTTAATGAATTGTATAGGATTAAAATTTTCAGGCAGGTTTCAAAATTTATTAAGTAGTATCAAATTTTTATCCTTAGTTTATATTGTTTTAGTTTCTTTTACAAATCAGCCTAATCTTGAATTTAAAGACAATTCATTGAAAGCAGAATTTAGTTTGAATTTTATAATCGTTAATATTCTCAGTTCTATGAGATATGCTCTTTTTACTTATAGTGGTTGGGAAGGAGCAACTTATGTTGCAGAAGAAGTAAAAAATCCTTCTCGAAATTTACCATTATCTTTAATACTGGGTATTATTTTAATTATTATAATTTATTTATCAGTTAATTTAGCATATCTTGTGCAATTAACTCCTGCTGAAATATCAAACTCAAAGTTTGTTGCAGCAGATGCAATGCATAAGGCATTAGGAAATATAGGAATCAGTATTATCTCTTTTATTATTGTGATGAATACTCTCGGAAATGTGAATGCTCAAATTTTTACTAAAGCAAGGACATGGCATGCAATGAGTCGTGATGGTTTATTTTTTCCTCTAATAAAAGATTTAAATCATAATTCTATACCAGTTAGATCTCTGATTTTGCAGGGAATGTGGGCTACAATTCTAACTTTATTAGCTTATAGCACAAAATTTTTTAAAACCACTACATCTGTTTATGATCGCCTCATTGATTTTTTTGCTTTCACTTCTGCAATTTTTAATTTTTTAACAATGTTTGCAGCCTGGATTCTTAGAAAAAAATATCCCGATATTCATAGAGCTTTTAAGTTAAAATTCTTTTATCCGATATTTATTATTGTTTTATTAATATATTTTTTCTATGGATTTTATACACTGAAAACTGCCTTCCTGGAATCAATTGCTGGATTGCTTTTAACATCAACAGGATTTCTATATTATTATTTTTATATTCATCGCAAAAAAAATTAATCAGAACTTCTACTCATCATAAATTTTTCTATATAATCAGTTATATCCTGAATATTGCGATTTATCATTCTTTTAAATTCTGGGGGAATATTTTGTGACTTTATCATTCGATAATAGTTTAAAGCATTTTTAATCATCTTTCTTCTTGCAAATTCCTGAGCTTTAATAAGAAGGGGTTTATATTTATAATACACATATTCAAGAGTATGATAATTTTTACTTAATTGGAATGAATCTGGAATTTTACTAAAATCATAGGTAAGAGTAAGGAATGGTGCATCGTCTTCATCAGGAGGTTTTAATTCGAGAACACCGCGAATTTCCTGAACAGGCCCCTTTTCCTGAGGATAATCCGGTAATTCTGGAAAATCCAGATCTTCCACACCTTCTCCTAGATTTTGTTTTTGTTCTTCTTTTGCAGTATCACCAGGCTTCTCTTCCGATTTCGAATCATCAGACTTTTCCTGTTCTTTCTGTTCAGGTTCTAAAGAGGGAAGTAAATCATGTACAGGTTGTTCCTCTTTCCCGGAAGGAATAACTAGATCACCTTTTCTTATATCTTCAAATTTATCTATAATTACGATTTCTTCAGGATCAGGTAATGAAAGAGGTTCAAGAGATTCATTTACAATCTGAATTTTGGGAATTTCTGAATTCACTTCTATTTTTTCTTTTTCAGATTCTTCAATTGCTTCAGGTAATTCCAGAATCTCTAAATCTATTTGCTTTTCACTCCCCTGAAAGGAAATATCTTTTAATTTTTCATCGTTAAATTCAGGATATTCATTGATGATAGAATCTTCCTCGAATGAATCAGGTAGGTCCAGATCTTCTAAAGAAATAATTTCTTCTTGAGTTTTTGGCTCCTCTATTCGCTCCTCAAATGAATCAGGTAATTGGAGCTCTTCTAACTCAATTTCTTGTTTCAGTGAATCAACTGCAGAAAAAGTATCTGCCGGTAAAATGGGAATAATAATATCTTTTATTTCCTGTTTTTCCAAAATAGGTTGTTCTTTGATTTCTTTTTCATCATAGAGATTGATAAATTGTTTTTGCTCCTGCAAAATTTTTTTTCTTTCCAGATGTTTATGATATTTCTCTAAAAATTCATCCCTTTCTTTTATAAGATCTACTTTTCTTCGATCTTCGCCAGATCGTCTATCAGGTCTTTCTGGATCAAAATGAAATTCTTTTCTTCTTTCTATCCCTGATCTTCTATCAATTAAAGGTAGATGTTTATATTTTTCCCATTCTCTATCAAAATCTTCGTCAGTCCATCCCTCTGTAATTAAATTGCCTTTTGAATCAAATTTAAAACCTTCTCCATTTGTAATATGTGAGAGATATTCTCCGGGCGTTGATGGAACCTGTGGTCCAACAGGCAAATAATTTTCTGGAATTTTGATTGCTGCAATTCCTTTTTCTTTCTGAATTTTTTTATCTGGGACAACCCCTTTTAATGGATGAACTAAATAAATATTTCCTGTAATAGGACGGGAATTAACAGCATCTGTGGTGATTACATTAATATTATATCCTTCTTTACTTTCACGTATGGTTTTTTTTACATCATTTGTAGATTTTTCAACTTCGTCGCGAATAATTTGTTTTAATTCCGATAATTCTGCCCTTAAAGGCGATGTTTTTATAAAATCATTATCTTTAGCAGAATCAGAAGTTTGAATTTTTTCTACCTTCGCCTCATCCACCGATACCGTATCTATTCCTATTCCTCCACCTCCCCCTGATGTCTTCAAACCACCTTCCTTCGCCTCATCTTCTGACACAGAATCCAAATTTTCTTGAGATTTTTTTAGCTTATTATATAAGCCTTTTGGTTCTTCAATATTTCCAATAGTTAATCTATTACTTTGAATACTTTCTTTTGTTTCAATTTTCTCTGTTTGCAGGGAATCTTTTATATTCATTTGCTCAGAATTTATAGCAGGTATTTTTAAATCATTTTTAATTTCTATGTCCTGTGCTTCAATTTTAGGTAAATGAACCCCTTCTTTCGATTCAATTTTGCTAGTAGAGATAACAAGATTTTCTGGTAATTTTAAATCAGCCTTAATTTCTTTCAATCCTTCCGTAATAGCACTGGCCAAATCTCTTGCCATCATTTCAGAAATTTGTCTTAATCCTTCATTAAATTTTTCTAATGCGAAAGTTTGAAGAGAGAGAGGAACAATAATTTCCGGAAATTCTAAGGGTTGATCTTCTTCTTCATCTAATCCCAGTAACCACCTTTTTATATCTTCTATATTGTTCTGGATCTTTTTTTGAATCTCCTCATCAGGTATTCTCTGTAGCATTCTTTCGTATATGGTTAAAGCCTCTTTGGCTTTTTGTTCTTCAACAAATTTCTCTGCATTAAATAAAGGCCGCCTGTGACGCGAAAAAGGAGAAGTTCTCGGAATAATTTCATCCGTTAAATATGTAACCCTTAAAGGTTTTTTTCTTTTCTGAATTCCTTTTTTAATTTCTTCAATAGCTTTTTCAATATTATCAGTTTCTTTAACATCAGGTTGAATTTTTTGAGGAGCCTTATCTAAAAAATCTCTTAACCGAGAAACATCATCAGGAGCAACTTGAAAAGAAATTTTCCTTTTCATTTCTGGAATGGTATCTTTCTGTTCTGGGAATGTAATTTTTTCTTCTAATGGTTCAATTTTAGCATTTACTTCTTTATCAGGTCTTTTTTGTTCCTTATCTTCCCTCAACAACCATCCAGCTGCCCCGGCTGCTACTGAACCTAATAAAAACAATAATAACCATTCCATTTTTTTAATAAATACATCGACAAATATACCATAAGAAATAAAGTTTGTCAAACAAATATGAAAGCTAAAATTACAGAAATTTCTGAAAATTTAGAAGGAATTTCAGAGCTAATACCTAAAATAACTATTCCTTATACAGTACCAGGGATACCGTAATTTTTTTTATAAAAAAAAACAAAAGAAAAAAAATATTGGAAATTCAAAAAATTGAAAAATCTAACTCTTTTGCAAGAGAAAAACCAAAATGTAAATATTTTCAACAATGCGGAGGTTGTAAAGC
>FWPU01008925.1_pt1 | contig 16387 bp, 19 predicted proteins | sample 2228361 | NCBI WGS metagenome assembly FWPU01 (sample SAMEA103939777, study PRJEB20133) | metagenome
GCAGCACGGCTACTACTACTGCCGCTCCTGCGGTGGGATCTTCCAAGAACCAGAAGAGAAGCCATTCGACGCCATCGCGGAGTCCTGGACCAAGTCCCTTGCCTCCCTCCAGCCAAAAAGCTCGGCCACTGGCGCCAGCCTTTTCTCCGCGAGCAAAAGCACTTCCCCGGTTCCCTTCACCCTTGCCTTCACATAGATTTCCTTCGCGTGCACGAACACGGCCACGTTTCCAGCCAGGGTCCACGGCGTGGTTGTCCAAACCAACAAAAACTCATTCTTCGCACCCTTCACTTTGAACTTCAAATACACGCTCGGGTCGCTCACGTCCTTGTAACTGTCGCTCACTTCGTAGCCTGAAAGAACTGTCTCGCACGATGGGCACCAGTACGTGGGTGCCTCGCCCTGGACAAGAAAACCTTTTTCATGCAATTGCTTGGCAGTCCACCACGCGCTCTCAATGTAATAGTTCTTGTACGTGAAATACGGCTCGAAATACGCCCTCCACGCGCCCAAAAGGCGGTAGTAATCCATCCACAGCTTCTCGTTGTCCAAGATTTTTTCCAAGCACTTGGCGTCGAACTTGTCAATGCCCATGCGTTCAATGTCCTTCTTGTTCTCCACACCCAGTTCCTTTTGCACAACCACTTCGACGGGCAGGCCGTGGCAGTCGAACCCCGGCTGCAAAAAGACGTCAAAACCCTTCATGTACATGTAGCGGCTCCAGATGTCCTTGCACGCGGTTGTCTTCACGTGTCCAACATGCGGCTCCGCGTTCACATACGGCGGGCCGTCGAGGAGAAAAAACTTTTTTGAACCCTTTCGGAATTCGCCGAGGCGCTGAGGAATTTTTTTCTCCTCCCAAAAACGCCTAACCAGGTCCTCGACCTCCTTGGGCTCGTAGTTCTTGAGAAATGGAAAATTAGGCAACAGCATCGCCTCGGGAAATCAGCTCCGATTAGAAAAGGTAAACATGTGGTCGTTAAAAACCCTTTCATCGCCTGAACTTCCTGCCGTGGTGCTTTTCAAAAAACGCCGGCAAGCTGCCGGCGCCGAGGGGATTCGCGAACATGTCGATGGCGGTTCTCGGCCTTTTTTTTTTCATTCGGCCGTGAATTGTGCTTCTTCCAGAACGCGCCGTCAATTTCCTGCGACACCGACACAATCTTTTCAATAATCTCCCCGACCTTCCCTGCGTCCACTGCTTCGGCAAGCTCGACTGCTCTTAAAAACTTTTTTTTTCAAAAAGGACTCGGCCTTCGTGACCAACATCGTAATAGAACCCAGTTTACGGCCTGTGCCTACCCCGCTTGCGTTCCGCCTCAAGTGCCTCATCCACGAGGCGAGCCGCGAGTTCTTTCACGAGTAAAAATGGAGGTGGTTGAATAAAAAGTCAAACGGAGTGCCCGGCAGCCGCATCAAAAACGCCGCCACTGCTGCCGCGACAACGAAGGCCTGCGGCGGCTGGCCGAAGAAGTCGTAAAAGGGATCAGACCAGTAAGCCGCGCCCAAGAACGCCGCCGCTGGAAGCTACGAGTGAAGCGACGCCAGCGCGTTAAGCACCGAGAGGGGCAACCGCACGGTTTCGGCAGCGCCCTTCATTAAAAGAACTTCGCCAAGCAGTCTACGACAACAAAACCGCGATTTTCCTGCGGAGCGATGCCGAGCCGCTGGCGATAATGGTGGAGAACGAGGATATCGCGCGAGCGTTTAAAAGCTTCTTCAAAGTAATGTGGAAGGTCGCAAAACCAGTGAGGGGGTGGCGGCAGTGGGGGAAACAAGCGGTTTTTCCATAATTGAATTCTGCGGCCGCAAAAAAAAAGGATTTCAAAGAAAAAAACTGCATTCGCACACTTTTATAAAAAAACCATGCAACGAGATCGACCCATTAGGGGACTATGAGAAAGCCCTTGCGAAAGCCAGTTTTTAGCGCAGCCAAAAAATCGGTGAAGTGGTTCCGTGTTTTTCGTTGACTTCCTCATCGGCGCGTACCTGCTTGTCTTCGTGCTTGCAAAGCTCTTTCCATCCATCACCCAGCCACCCATTGGATACTTGACGTCTTTTTTCCTCGTGCGCGACGCGTTCACTCTCGGCCTGTACATGGCGATACTGTTCTTTTTCCTGAGGTTTTTTGAAACCTTTGAAAAATCTGTTGGCACGCCCAAGTTCGTTTTAACATACTTCCTCGCAGGCCTTGTCGGAAACCTTGGGTTGTTCCACATCGGCGCGCTCGAGGCCGAGACGCTTGGAGCCAAAGGAGCAATCATGGGCGTCATCGGCCTCATCGTCGCCCTCCACCCGTACGAAATCGTTTTCGAATTCCTGTTCCCGCTCCCCGCAGTCATCATCGCAATCCTCCTCATTGGGGTGAAATTCATGCTCGAAGGCAGCCTAGAGGTCCTCCCCCTCCTCGTGGGCATGATGCTCGGCTATCTCTGGAAAACCGGAATCGAGCGCCCGCGCCCGCTCGCCAACCCGCGCGGGACTCTCCAGGAGACTTTCCGCCGATGAAAATGTTTCCGGAATCAGGCGATTCAAGGCCAGCAAGGACATAAAGCAAAGTGGTTTTTCCGCAACCGTTGGGACCGAAGAAGACTACGAACTCTCCTTCCTTTGCTTTTATGCTGATGCGGTCAAGAATATGGGTTGTGCCGAAGGACTTGGAAAGCGAGTGGACTGAAACAAAGGACGTTTTGCAGTCACTGGCAGTTAGCACGAGGGCGCTATATAAAAAATGACATGAGAAAAGGGGTGGCGCCTCATCTAGACAAATCATGGTCTTCCGTCGAGATGTTTTTTGAGCTCCGGGAGCACGCTCGCAGCGAACCCGAGCGCTTCCTTGCAGGTTTCGACCGAAACGTATGCCGCGCCGTACATGCACTTGTTTCTGAGAATCCGGAGCCTGTCGAACATGGAAACAAAGTGCTCTGGAAACCCGCGGACATCCCGCAGGAATGCTATCTGCGCCTCGTGCGAATAGGGTTTGTAGCCCTCCAGCTCCATTAGCGCTTGGGACGCTTCTCGCAAAACTTCGTAGACGTCCTCGAAAATGAATGGCGCGCTGCTTCTCTCAATCCGTTGTTCCCGCACGTATTCGAGGCGGGCGCGGGCCCTCGCCATTAGAGCCGCTGCGTTTTCCCGGTTTGGAGCAGTCTTCTTCACCAACCCGTTATCGACATAGAACTGGAAGCACTCTATCACTCCACTAGCCTCAGATAGCCATACAACACGATGCCGTTCGCCAGGTTGTTGAGAAATTCCCTGCTGCATTCCTTCAGCCTGATTTCATAGAGGTTCAGTCTTCTGCCAAGCTTCGCCTCATACCTCTTCAAGTCAAGCCTTTTGTTCTTGTTCGTTACAACGGCAACGTCCGCGTCGCTTTTCGACGTGTCCTCTCCGCGCGCGAAGCTGCCGAAAACATTGATTATCTGAAGTTGCATTATGGGAAAGGAGATCCAGATGCACGAAATCGCTTTGGCCGAGAAAATCGCCGCCGAAGCCGAGAAGCGCGCGAAAAGGATAAAGGCCGTAGTGGTCGAGGTTGGCGAATTGGCTGAAGTAACGCCCGAAGAGATTGCTGCTGCTTTAGGCGTCGTGCGGTCGGCGTGGAAAGTGAAAGCGGTTGGCAAAAAAGCAGTTGGTGAATGCGGCTCGTGCGGGTTCAGGGGGCGGCCGGAAATCGTGGAAAGGGCTCATGACTTCGTGGTGTTCGAGTGCCCCGGGTGCGGGAGCGTGCCGAAAGTTGTTGAGGGCGCGAACGTGGTTTTAATAAAGATTGCGACGGGTTAAGGGTAGCTTAGTGAGTTTGTTAAATTCTACGTCCTCGGTTGTCACCCTATCCTCCAAATTTAAGATAGTCATTCCAAAGCATGCCAGGAAAAGCATGAAACTCGGGCCGAATCAAAAACTGGTCACGATGGAGAGGAAAGGTTTGATGCGCCTCATTCCACTTTGCCGCCAAAGTCGCTGAAAAGCACCTTGAAGGGCGCGACCACTGAAGGGTTGCGAGACCATTCCGAACGATTCCGACTCTTGGTCAAAAAAAAAGATCCCTCTCCCCGTTCTCGAGCCGTTTTATTCGTCTCCAGAATTCCTCGCGCCTCGCCGCGTCCGGGATTTTTTGCGCCTCGCGCGCGATGAGTTCTTCGCCGAGCCTCTTGGTTTCCGGGCTCGCGTAGTCCAAGAGGTATTCCTTGAATGTGAGGAGCGCGTTGGGCTGGCACAGGAGCTGGATTCTCCCGCTCTTGGCAAGCGGCATGAAGTCGTCGCCTGTGCGGCCGCTGCGGTAGCAAGCAGTGCAGAAGCTCGGGAGAAAGCCAAACCTGCACATGCCCTGAACGACTTCGTCCACGCTCCTGTGGTCGCTGACTTCGAATTGCTCCGCGTGCTTTTCAGTATATCCGCCCGGCGACGTGCGGGATGCGGCGCTTGTTTGGGATATTCCGATTCGGAAAGCTTTTTCCCTCATTTCAGGTCCCTCGCGCGTGGAAAGAATCATTCCAGTGTAAGGCACAGCGAGGCGCAGGACCGAAATGATTTTTAGGAAATCACTGTCGCTCACTTGGTGGGGCAGCGGAATGTTTACTGTCGGCGCAGGCCTCCATCGCGGGACTGAAATCGTGTGGGGTCCGACGCCGAGTCGCGAGTCCATCCACTGCGCGTGCTGGATGAGCGCGAGGACCTCGAAGCGAAAGTCGTAAAGGCCGAAGAGAACCCCTATGCCCAAGTCATCGATTCCCGCCTCAAAGGCCCTTTTGTGGGCGGTTAGCTGGCGGTCATAGTCGGCTTTGGGTCCCTTGTGGAGTTTTTTGTAGGTTTCATGGTGATAGGTTTCCTGAAACAATTGATAGGTTCCGATGCCTGCTTCCTTTAATTTCCTGTAGTTCTCTGTCGTCGTCGCCGCGATGTTCACGTTCACGCGCCGAATGTTGTTTGCGTTGTGGCGCACGGAATAAATTGTTTTGATGGCGTCGACGACGTAGTCAATCGAGTTTTCGGGGTGCTCGCCCGCCTCGACCAGAAGGCGCTTGTGCCCCATTTCAAGCAGAGCCAGCACTTGCTCGCGGATTTCCTGCATCGACAATTTTTTGCGCGGAGCAGGGTTGGAGGCGTGGAACCCGCAGTACGCGCAGTCGTTCACGCAATAACTGCTCAAGTAAAGGGGTGCGAAGAGCACGAGGCGGTCGCCGTAAATCTCTTTTTTTACGCGCGAGGAGGCGGCGAACATTTTCTGAAGGCCCTCTTGGCCAGTGACTGCTAGGAGCTCGGCTGCCTCGAATAGTTCAAGCCCTTTCTTCTCGAGCGCTTTTCCAATGATTTCTTGGAGGCGCGCTGCGGACGGCGCGGTTGCCTCGGCAATGATTTTGTTTATCTCGTTTTCATCCACAATCATTTTTTTCACCGCTCTTTCACGAGTACTCGAAGTCAGTCGGCGCCCTGCCCAAGGAGTGCAGGAGGGAAACCGTTTCTGCAATCGCTTTTTTAACATCGGGCCGCGGCTTGCCAGGGTAAATGGCGTATTTTTCCTGGTAGTGCGCCGGCGTGGCGTTGAGCATGAGCGAACCAGCGCCCGCAAGCAGGCCCTTCCTCTTGCCTTCGGGGTCAAGGGTTTCGAGCGCGGTGGTAACGAGTATTTTCGCGTCCTGGGCAACGAGCCTGCCCACGGCAAGGACTTTCAGCACTGAATCAAGCCCTGGCTCTGGTTCAGAAGCTAGGGGCGTCTGGGGGTGGGGAATGAATGGGCCGAAGGAAAACACTTCCGCGCCAAGCTCTTTTGAGAGGAAAATGTCGTTCACCAAATCTTCCCTTGTCTGGCCAGGAAGGCCTACAAGGCCGCCGGTTGCGACGAGGTAACCCAGTTTTGATGCGCGGCGGATGCAGTCCAGGCGTTCCTTTAATTCCTGGCCCTCGTGAAGTCGTGAATAGAGTTGGGGGTTCGACGTCTCGAAGCGAATGAGCGCGCCGCGTGCGCCAGCGTCCCACATCTCCTCGTACGCTTCCTCGCCGGCTTCGCCCACCGAGACAAAAATAACTGCTGGGCACTTTTCCTTGACCCTTTGAACCACTTCAGTCAAGCGGTCGGGAGTGAACCACGGGTCCTCGCCGGACTGGAGCACGAGAGCCTTGAAGCCCAAGCGATTCACCGCGTGGTCAGCTGCGGAAACTATTTCTTCGATGGTCATTCGGTAGCGGGGGAGCGCCTTGTTTGATTTCCTTATCCCACAGTACGAGCAGTCGCTTGAGCACGCGTTTGAAAATTCTATTACGGCGTGGACGCAGCACGAGTTCTTGAGGCGGGCTGCGCGGACTGCGTTGGCTGCCTGGTAAAGAGAGGAAAGTTTTTTTCCGTCGCCGGTTTCCATGAGATGGATGGCTTCGGCTCGCGAAATCTCCTCGCCACCCAACGCTCTTTCGATTATTGAATCAAAGCGCGCGTCTCCTGTGGCCGGCGGCTCTGCTGCGAGGGAGAGGTCTTTCTGCCTGAGTTCTGCGAAAACTGTTTTCCATGCCCTGAGGACTGACTCGGCCTTTTCCGCGTCCAGTTTTTGAACCACGAGGCCAGCCTGGGCGTAAACATGATCGCCGATGGCTGGCTTCACGTCGAACACGAGGGCGCGCTTTTTTTCGCCGAAGTAATCAATGACCGCCACGCCGTCCTCCATGCCAACCACGCGGCCGGGAATCGAATAGCACATGAGTTGGATTTGGGTTAGGCTAATTAAAAACTGGTTCGTGCAATTTGTTCATGGAGAAAAAACCGATTGTGCTCGCGTTCGGGACCAGGACTCCTGGCGACTCGCTCGCGCTTGACGTGGCCCGCGGGCTGAAGGTTGATGGCGTGGAATTCAGGGAGGCGCGGTCGCTGGACGACGCGCTGGACGCGGCGGGGGAAGAAAGGAAATTGTTCATCATGGACGTGGTGAAGGGAATCAAACGCATTGAATTGATTGACGCTGGGTTGTTGAGGCGCCGGCGGGTATTTTCGCTCCACGACTTGGATGTGGGTTTTTTTCTTCAACTCCTCTCAGCAACTGGCGGTACTGGGGTGAAAATAATCGGCATTCCTTGGGGAATGGACAGGGATGGTGCAAGGAAAGAGGTTGCGAAACTGCTTGAAAAAATCGCTTAAACCCAGGTTTTCCTGCGGCGCGGGCTTTTTGCCCTGAGTTTTGCCTTCACTCGCTTTTTGAGCCTGGACGCGATTATGCGCCTGCGGCGCGCCTTGCTCTTGAGTGCCATGAAGTGATTTAAGCAACTGCATTTAATTCTTTCTGCCCCTCGCAAGCTTGGCTAGAATTCTTTGAATTGTTTTCTCAACTGCTTTCAAGACTTTTTTTCAGGCCAACCGCGTCGTGCACTGGATGCCTGTATTCAACGCCCTTCGTGTCCACTACGAGCAGTTCGTGATAGGGCATGGTTGGAAAAAAACCCGCTTTCCACTCCTTGCTTACGAGAATTTTTTCAACGCATTTCCAGGGCACGGACTCGTAAGAGAAATCAAGCAACGCGCGCAGTCTTCTTTTCCTCAACAACATTCCTTCGCTCGTTATCCTCACTGGTTTTTCGAAAACCGTTGACAAAATGATTCCACTGGCAAGAAAAACCGCTGCAAAAACCAGGATGAGTAGTGTGAGAAAAAGCGGCGGGTTGGAAAGGTTTTTGATGACCTGGTACACTGGAAGGAACAAGATGTAGAAGATCGGGGAGACGAAAAGGAGTAGAAATGCCAGTATGAGGAAAAAAGTGCTCCGTAGTGCCTCAGTATAAAGCGAACTGGTGGAAAAATGCGCTGGCGTCGAATCTCTGCTTGTCCCTCCACAATTCCTTGCCCGCCATTTGATTCCCAAAATACCGTAAAAACACGGGCATTAAAATCCAGTAATTGCAGTCAGGCCGGGAAAAAAAAGGTTTTTAAACAAGGATTGAGTGACGGGTTCATGGCAAAAAAAGTTGGGGCGCTGAAGGCGGTTGAAAAAGAGATCGAGAGAGAGTTCCTTCAAGCGTTTTCGGTCGGCGGGATTGGAACCATCGCGTTCGCGCTCGGCCTAGTGATTTCAATTGCTGCCGCGTTCCTGGCACCCCTTGATTCAACCTGGTTGCTTGTTCTCGGAGTGCTTGGAATAATCGTCGGAGTAATAAATGTTACTGCGCGCGAGACAGTGCTCTTCCTCGAAGCGGCCACCACTTACCTCGTGGCTTCAGTGGCGCTCCTGATTCTCGTATCAATATTCGTTCCCCTGTCCTCCCTCGTGGTTGGTGGCATAACCACTGGCCCGACCGTTTCGCTTGCTGCGCTGTTGATAAACACCATTGTTTTCCTCGTTCCAGCAGCGTGGGTCGTGGCGTTCAGGGCAATCATTCATGTAGCGAAGTCAAGGTAAAGGCGCTCTGCCCCCCAGTGTTTTTTAACGCCCCCTGCTTTTCTTCATTCATGAAAAAACTGTGGCGCGAGCTCGGGCTGCCCGCGCCGAAGTCCGAGGCGAGCCGTGGGAGGCTTTCGCTCGCGGACAACGAGGTTTACTCCGGAATCGAGGTGCCCACAGGGCCTTTTTTCATCCGGTTGGACGGGTGGGGGTTCCACGGCTTGGCCCGCCGGCTTGGCTTGAGGAAACCGTTTGACAAAAAGTTTGCTGAGTGCTTGGCTGAGGTGGCTAAGGGGTTTTTCGTTCCCTTTAATCCTGTACTGGCCTATGTTTTTTCTGACGAAATAAGCCTCTTGTTCCTGAGCCCGACGGCGTTCAGGCGCGTGGAAAAAATTGATTACGTGTTCGCCGGCATCGCTTCGACAATGTTTTTGGTTGAGGCGAGGAAGCGCTTCGGGAAACAGGTTGGGCCCGTGGCGTTTGACTGCAGAGTAATTCCAGTCAGGGGCGCTGCTGAGGCAAGAAAGTATTTGGCGTGGAGGCAGGCCGAGTGCTTTAGAAATCATAATAACGCGTGGGCCCAGTGGGTTATGGAAAGAAAAGGGCTGGGCCCTGCCGCGGTTTCAAAGAAACTGAGCGGGGTGGACGCTGCTGGCCTGCGGGCGGTTGCGAAAAAACACGGCGTTGACCTCGGCGGGACCCCGGCGTGGCAGAGGAACGGCTTGATGGTGGTGTGGGAACACTACGGGAAAAAGGGTTTCGACCCAGTGAAAAAGAAGCACGTGGTCGTTGAAAGGAGAAGGCCGAAAACTGTTTGGGGAGCGCCATTGTTTTGGTCCGAAGAGGGCGGGAAATTCATTTCCTCCCTGGCTTTCTCCTCGTCCTCGCCCGCCTGACGTCCAATTCCAGGAAGTGCGTGGAACAAGAGATGCACGGGTCGTAGGAGCGGATGAGTTTCTCGCACTCGATAGTCAGTTGTTCCTCGGTTTTTTCAAACAACGGCGGCAAATACTGCCTCAGGTCCGCCTCGATGTTGTGGAGGTTCTGCGCCGTCGGCGTTACTATGTCTGACGAAACCACTTTGCCCTGGTCGTCGAGAACGTATTGGTGATACAGGGTCCCGCGCGAGACTTCCGTCACTCCAACGCCGGTGCCTGCCCTTGGCCTGGCTTCAACTGGTTTTTCCTGCCGCGGCTTGTTGTCTTCAAGTATCTCGATTGTTCGGTCGAACATTTGAACCAATTCAATTGCCTGGGCGTAGTTTATGTGGAACGGGTTGTGCGACGGATATTTTATGGGCCCCTCGTCCAGGCACCTTTTGGCGTCGTCGCTCAGCCTGTCCTGGTTCAGATTGATTCTGGCCATCGCGCCCACCATGTAGGGCTCGTAGGCGAATGAAGCGAACTTGGCGGTGGAGTATGGTTTCACCAATTCCTGGAGGTGTTTCTTGAAGTCCTTTTTCGGCACGATGAAGCAGTCGCTCGAAACAATCACTCCGTCCAGCAGCGCGTATCCCTTGCTCTGGAGCGAGACGTATTCGGTTGCGCGCGTGAATTCCGGGTAGTCAAGCTCGCCAAAGAACCGCACGGCCTCGATGGCTTTTGACTTGAGTTCCCTTGCCTCGACGAGTAGACTTAGCCACTCGTCGCGCGAAGGGATTTTCGTGAAACCGCCGACCACGGGGCGCATTGGGTGAACTTCTCTCCCGCCCACGACAGTAACCATCTTGTTGCCGAATTTTTTCAACTCAATCGCTCTCCTGACAATGTCGGGGTGTTTTTCCGCCATTTCAACCGCGTCGCCAAAACCCAAGTAATCCGGCAGGGAAAGGAAGTGGGTGTGGAGCGCGTGGTTCTGGACAATCATCCCAATCTGCATCAGTTCCCTCAAAAGCATTGTTTGCTCGGACACCTGCAGGCCCAGGGCGTTCTCAACAGCGGCGAGCGCGGTGTTCAAGTGGCCCGGGCCGCACGTGCCGCAGATTCTTTCAGTGATTTCAGGAACCTGGTCGAAGCGCCTTCCCTTCACGATCGCCTCGAAGTACCTCGCTCCCTCCACGACCTCGAGGCGCACGTCCTTGACCTCCCTCTCGTCGAGAATGACCACCAGCCGCGCGTTTCCCTCGATTTTCGTGAGGGCCTCGACGCTGATTGTTTTCTCGGTTTTGATTGTTTTTTCAGGCAACTTTTTCCACCGTGGTTTTATTTTTTCAGCAAATCATCCAAGTCCTTGAATGCCGCGTGCACTCCCGCGTATTTTCTCACAAAGTGCTTGGTGTCCTCGTCGGCGACGTTGATTCCTCTCATTAATTCAATCCAGGCCGGCAGGTTTGCTTCCGCGAAGGGCCCGCGGCACCCGTGGCAATAGTAGCCGTTGTTCACGCATATTGAATCACACCCGCCCTGGGTTATTGGCCCGAGGCATGGTTTTTTCAAGTGAAAGAAGCACTGGTTCTCGTTTTTTTTGCACTCGGAGCACACCGCGAAAGCGCGCTGGAGCGGGGCCTTGCCGTGAATAAACTGGGAGAGGACGCTGATGAATTCTTTTTTGATTATTGGACAACCGTAGATGTTGTAGTCCACCTTGACGAAGTCGCTCAAAGGAGCAGGGGGAATGGATTTCATGAACTTTCTTTCCTCGCCGTAAACTTTTTTCTCAACCTCTTCGGCGTTCAAGAAATTCTTTATCGTCTGCACCCCGCCGTTCGTCGCGCACGTGCCCAGGGCCACGACGTACCTCGACTGCTCCCTGACCTTCTTCAATTCATCTATTTCATCCTCCCTGACAACCGAGCCTTCCACGAACGCCACGTCATACGGTCCGCCGAAGTTTTTTTCCTTCACGAGCCTGAAGAAGCGCAGGTCAACCGCGTCCGCCACTTCAAGCAATTCTTCCTCAAGGTCGAGGAGCTCCCACTGGCACCCCACGCAGCACGTCAATCCAAATATTCCCACGCGCAGTCTTGGTTTTTCCGCCATCTCATTCACTGTTCCCTTCAGTCTTTCAACCCGCTTGCAGCCGATGCAGTAAAAACCGATCCGTCGCGGCACACGTATTTGTGGGTCACCATGCAGTGCCCGCACTTCCCGTTCCCGCACTGCATCATTCTTTCGAGGGAAACGAAAACGCTTTCCTCGTCGAACCCGATTTTCTTCAACTGCTCGACCGCGAAGTGAATCATGACCGGCGGGCCGCACACGACCGCTACCGCGTTGTCCGCGCTCACTCTTTTTTCGTCAAGGTACTGGGTCACGACGCCAACGCACCCAGTCCAGCCCACGCACGTTTTGTCAATTGTTTGAAGGAACTCGCACTGCTTTCTCCATTCGCTGAATTCTTTTTTGTAAACGAAGTCGTCCGGCGACTTTGCCCCGTAAAACAACTGGATTTTTCCATAATTTTCCCGCTCGGCAAACAACTGCTTTAAAACGGAGCGCAGCGGGGCTATCCCGATTCCTCCTGCGACGAGGACAATGTTTTTTCCAACCCAGGCCCCCAGCGGATAAGCAGTTCCATACGGGCCACGGACTCCGACAAAACTCCCTTCACTTAATTCGTGGAGGGCTTTTGAGACTCCGCCGACTTTTTTCACGCTTATCTCGAACGAGTCCCTCTGGGCCGGCGGCGAGGAAACCGATATCGCGGCCTCGCCCACCCCAAAAACAGAAACCTCGACGAACTGGCCTGGCTCGAAAGAGAATTCTTCCTGCGCCTTTTGGTTTTGGAACGCGATGGAAAGCGTTTTCACGTCAGGAGACTCCTCCACGACTTTTTTCACGACCGCGGTTTTTGGCAGATACCAGTTCTCCATCCCGATCGCCTTTAACTGCTTTGTTTCTTCCTTGCGCTCGCCTTTATCGCCGCGTCCACCATGCTCACCTTGGTGAGGCATTCCCTCGAGCACCTTCCGCACCCCGTGCAGCTGAGGAGGCCGTATTGCTTGACCGTGTAATCGAACTTGTGGAGGGTGCGGAACCTTGCGCGCGCGGCCTCGTCTTTCCTGAAGACGTATCCGCCTGCCACGCGCGTAAAATCATCGACCGTGCAAGAGGCGAGAAGCCTCACGCGTTTTCCACTCCTGCCGTCGAGACCTGGTTCGTCAACCATGTCAAAGCAAACGCACGTCGGGCACACCGTGGTGCAGGCCTCGCAATCCAGGCACTTTTCCCCCAGTTCTTTCCACAAAACATCGTCTGCAGACAATTCCGCGACGGCTTTTGGGTCGAAGTGAACAGGGCACTCGAGCGGCTCCGGTTTTTCACTGGTTTGAGAAAACAGTTGGGGCGCCACTCCCACGAGTTTTTCGCCCTTGCTTGTTTTGGCCTCGACCAAATAATACGACCCCGCGTCCCACAGGATCAAGTCAGCTCCTTCGGCAAACGTTTGTCCCAACAGGTCGCAGTACAATTGCTCTGCTTTCTTCGTTGAATAAACACCCACCACAGTGATTTTCTCCCTCCTCGCAGCATAATACGGGTCCGGGACGCCGAACTTGAGGAAAAAAGCGTCGGTCACCTCAACCGCCTTCACGTCGCACGGCCTCATACCGAAAACAACCACCTCCTCGGCAGGCGGCTGGACTGGGATTATTTCAACACCTTCACCAGTCAACGTGTACTCGTAGAGCACTTCGCGTGGTGGAAAAAAAAATTTTTTTGCAGAATACTCGGGCAGACCACTCAAGTCGAGTTCGGTCTCGTCAGTGATGACTTCAAAAGACCTCACGGCATTGCGCTTCACCGGAGCGACAACGGTGAACGCCCCGCGCAAAGCGCCCAAGAACTCGAGCAATCGTTTTTTGTGGAGTGAAAGCATGGAAAAAGCACTGCATGAAGTTTCTTTAAATTAACGCCGACTCGCTTGCGCGGCGAGCCGCGCAGCCTCTTGGACTGAAACGAGTTTCTCCTCGCCAGTCACCAAGTTCCTCAGCGTCACTTTGCCGGCCTTCAACTCCTTTTCCCCGATTATGGCAGCGAAGGGAACGCCCTGCTTCGCCGCGTATTCGAGGTTTTTTGAAACGCTGCGCTCCATCAAGTCAATTGACGCCGGCACCCCGGAGCGCCTCAGGGCCTGGAGCGCGGACAAGCCGTCAACAGGGTTTTTCACGGGCACCACGAAAACCCTGCACGAACCAGCCCGCCCCACTTCCCCTCCCCTGTCCTTCACTGCCTCGGCAACCACGTCCACGCCGAAACTGATGCCAACTGCGGGCAAGGGCCTTCCAGAAAACGATTCAATCAATTCATCGTACCTCCCGCCAGCCGCGGCAGCCGAAGTCACCCTGCTCCCGGCAAGGAACGCTTCGAACACTGTCCCCGTGTAATAATTGAGTCCGCGCGCGAGGCTCGGAGAAAAAACAACTGCGTCCGAAACGCCGAGGGCCTTGCAGTAACCAAGCACCTCCTCGAGTTCCCTCAAACCCTTTCTTCCCTCGCGGCTCTCCGCCACCGCCTCACCCACCTTGTTGAGAACTTCCTCGTTGGACAACCCTTCCTCCGTGCTCAGCGCCTTCAACACTTTTTCCACCACTGGCACCGGCAAACCCCTTTCCTCAATCAATTCCTTCATCACTCCTTCCTCCCCGATTTTCTCCAGTTTGTCGATTGAAAGAATCGCTGGCAGTCGCTTCTCCTTTTCCACGCCGCACGACTCGAGCACCCCGTCCAAGAGCTTTCTGTTGCTTATTTTCACGACCGCGTTCAATCCCAGCGCAGAGAAAGCGTCGCGCGCGAGCGCAATCATCTCGGCGTCAGCCAAACCACTCTCGGCTCCCACGGTGTCCGCGTCAGCCTGCAGGAATTCCCGGTATCTCCCGAGTTTCACTGGCCCGTCGCGCCACGCCGCCCCGACCTGGTAGCGCTTGAAGGGCAAAGGGATTTTCGGGTTTGCTGCCAGGAAACGGCATAACGGAACCGTCAAGTCAAACCTCAGCCCAAGGCGCCGGTTCCCCAAGTCAGTCAACGAATAAGTTTCCTTCAAAATCTCTTCCCCGCCAGCATACTTGGAGGAAAGGACTTCCCAGTTCTCGAGCGCGGGCGTGTCAAGGGGCTGGAAACCATGCAATTCAAACACTCCGCTGAGCGTTTCAACAATCCTCTTCCTCAGCCCAGCCTCTGCCGGCGGATAGTCCCTCATCCCGCGAGGGGGCTGGAGCAGTTCCTCAGGCAACTTGGCTGCTGGTTTTTCACCCATTTTCATTCACCCGCCCAGGGCACCAAAGCCGGTAAAGAGGAAAGGAATTAAAGAGTGATGGTAAAAACCGCGGATGGAATCCAGGGCGGTAGCGGAGACTCCCTACACCGGCGCTGCGAAGCAGCGCCCAGCATTTTCGAACTCCGGTCGGAGGCTTTCGTCCTACACCGGCGCACGGCGGCCCGCGCGCCAAGGCGTCGTCCACAGGCCTCAATCCTAACCACTGCCTACACCGCGAACGCCGGTCAAAACCGTTGACGCCAAGGGCGTCGACCACTTCGTTCGGGCGTTTGACGGTGTTCTAGACGACTACCGCCACAAACAAAAAAGCAGAAACGGGTTTAAAACAATTCCGCGAACCGCGTTCACGCGCCGCCCATTTTTTCTGCCAGTTTTGAAAAAACCCTTTTCTCGATTTCGGCCGGCGATGGAATTGCGGCCGTGCGTTTCTCTATTTCCGCGACCTCTTTCACGAGGGTGTTGAGCGCCGAAGCCATTATTTCGCTCTGCCTGCGCTGGACGTCGGCTGATTCGGCGAGGCGAGTGGTTTGGGCGGAGAGCTTGTTTAACTGTTCGGACAATTGCTGGACGGCCTTGGCCTGCTGGCCTTCAGCCAATTTTTTTGAGACAGTGGAAAGCAATTCCGCTGCCGCGGCCAATTGTTTTTCCTGCGCTGCCTGGACCTCGGTCATTTTCACAGTCGTTTCAATCAGTCGCTCGATTTGCTGGCCGGTCGGCATGGAATCAATTTTTTTCGACAATTCCGAGTAACTGGTTCTCGCAGTGCCGAGTTCCTTGTTCATGAGCGCCAGTGCCTCGGACAAGAGCTCGGCCTGCTTCCTCTGAGTCTCCTCCGCTGACTCGATGACCCGCGCGCGCGAAGCAAGTTCCCCCACCTGGTTCGCCAGTGCCGCCACTGAAACACTTGCTTCAGCTGCTTTCGCCGCGTTCTGCGCGGCTTCGCCGAGCCTCGTTGAAGCCGCTTCCAGTTTAGCGGACAAGTCCGATGCCTGCCTGGCCACGTAGCCGACTTTTTCCGCCACGGCATCAACTTTTTTGGCAACTTCGGAAACGTGCTGCGGCGAAGGAATTGACTCGGCGATGGAATCGATTTTTTCCCCGAGCGCATTCACTTGCTGGGGGGTGGGAACCGCCGCGATTTTGTCCGCGACTCCCTTGAGTGAAGCGAAACCATCGGACGAGATTCTTGCAACGTATCCCACTTGGTCGCCCAAGGCCTTGAGCGAGGAAGAGGTTTCTTTCAACTCGGCTGAAACCGCTTCCAGCGCAGTCACCACGTCAGCTGGCGGAGCGCCTGGAGCCGCTGCCTCGCCGGCGCCGGCTCCGAGTTTTTCAGTCAAATAGTATATCGCGTTCTTCAATTCACTTACTTGCTTCTGGAGCGCCGCGAGCGCAGCCATTTCTTCTCCAACCACGGTGCCACCGCTTTCAATAAATCAACAGCAGTTTAAAAACGTGCTTGACAATATTTTTTCCAGCGGGCCCGTAGCTCAGCCTGGGAACCTTTTTCTTTCTTGCAGGAAAGAAAAAGCTTCACCAAAAAGAAAGAAGCGTGATGGTTGGGTAGATAGAGCAGTTCCCTCCTACCAGCGAAGGGCGGTGCTTTGCATCGCCGGGGTAGCACGGCTGGGGGCCAGGAAAGAACCTTTTTTTTGCCTGCGGGGCAAAAAAAAGCTTCACCAAAAAATTCCCAGAGGTCAGGGGTTCGAAGCCGCCCTTTTCTTTTAAAAAAAGGAAAGCGGCAGGGTGCCGGAAAGAAAAACTCAAAACGAAAATCCCCTCGGGCCCGCTTTCCACTTTTTTGACGCTCGGGA
>FWPU01008926.1_pt1 | contig 16385 bp, 12 predicted proteins | sample 2228361 | NCBI WGS metagenome assembly FWPU01 (sample SAMEA103939777, study PRJEB20133) | metagenome
GGTGGGGTGGCGGCGGCGGGACCCTGGGGATCCACACCCACACGTACTGATGGCCATGGACCTGCAGCTCGTACCGCCCGTGCGGGTACTCGACGACGCTGGGAACCGGCGGCGTCACGACCGCGGGAGCCGGATAGACGACGGCCGGCGGCGGGGCGTAGATGACCGCCGGCCGGTGGATCACCCGCACCTCGCGGTGATACGCGGCCTCGGCATGGCCGGGGCGGAGCAGCGGCGCGACGATCTGGTTGAAGACCGCGAACGAGGCCAGCCCCAGGGCGATGTCGGTAGACCGGCCGGCGTGCGCGGCCGGGGCGGTGGCGGCGAGGACGACGGCAGCGAGGACCACGATGGCAACCATCCTGCGCATGGTCAGGCCCTCCTTCGCGAGCTTAGACGGCCGGCCGCGGTGTCGTATTTACGCGCGCCGGCTGGCGCTGGCCGGGCTCCTGGCCGGCTGGGTGGCCGGGGCCGCCGGCGCCGGCGCTCCCCGGCCGGCTGGCGGCGCCGACGTCCCCATGGTCCGGATCCCGGGGGGGCGGTACCTGCTGGGCAGCGAGGCGGGCGGCCCCGAGGAGCGCCCCGTGCACGCCGTGGCGCTGGCGCCGTTCTGGATCGACCGGTACGAGGTGACGAACGCCGCGTTCGTCGCCTTCCTGCACGCCACGGTCCTGGCCGACCGCTCGCGCGATCTGCGACTGGCTGGCGACGCCGGGCCCGGAACCGCCGACGGTCGGGTGATCCAGGGCCGTGACGCCGTCCTGCTGATGGAGGACGCCCGAGCGCCGGATGCGCGCACGCTGATCGCGCTCAACGACGGGGAGTCACGCCTCGGCATCCGGGCCGGCCGCCTGTACGTCGAGCCCGGCTTCGAGGACCACCCGGTGAACGAGGTCACGTGGCGCGGGGCCCGCGCCTTCTGCGCCTGGCGGGGCGCCCGGCTGCCGACCGAGGCCGAATGGGAGGCGGCGGCCCGCGGCCGCGAGGGGCGGACCTACCCCTGGGGCGAGACCCCGCCCACGCCGGCGCACGCGGTCTTCGCCCGGGGCTCGAACGAGACGCGGCCGGTCGGCAGCCACCCCGCAGGCGCGACGCCCGAGGGGGTGCAGGACATGGCCGGCAACGTGGCCGAGTGGACGAGCACGCTCTACCGGCCGTACCCCTACCGGGCCGACGACGGCCGGGAGGATCCGGACTCAGCCGGCGAGCGGGTGACGCGAGGCGGCGATCACGTCTTCGACACCGCGCCCCAGCGGCTCCGGGCTGCGTTCCGCGCGGGCTTCTCGCGGAACCCCCTGGTCGGACACCGGCACATCGGCTTCCGGTGCGCCCGCTGAGGAGCCGGCCGCCTCACCGCCAGTGGCCGGGAACCCAGACCCACCCGAAGCCGTTCCAGGCCCACCGGCCGGGGATCCAGACCGGGCCGATCGGGAAGAAGCCGTGGCCCTTCTTCACCCCGTGCGGGGCGGGCACGAACACGGTGCCGCCCGGCACGACGATGACCGAGCCGGGTCGGGCCCGGAAGCCCGGGTGCGGGTGCCCGAACCTCCCGAAGCTGTGGCCGTGAGGCCGGCCCCAGTGCTTCCAGGGGTCCGGGGTCCGCGGAAACACGCTCTGGCCATGAAAGCCCCCGCCGGCCCAGGCGGGGCCGAGTCCGGCTGCCAGCGTCAGTCCCAGCGCGAGCGCGAGCGTGACGAGGTGTTTCATCCTAGAATGTCCCTCCCCGCTGTGTCGGTCTGACGGCCGCGGCGCGGGCAGCATTCACGGCCAGCCTACCGCCCCGGCGGCGGTCATGGAAGAGGAGGACCCATGCGTCAGCACTACCTCGCGGTCCTGGCAGTCGTCGCCGTCATCCTGCTGGCCCCGGCCCCGGCCCCCGCCCAGAAGGCGGTCAGCATCGGCACCAATCCCCCGGGCACGGCCTTCTACTCCATCGGCAGCGGCCTGGCCAAGGTGGTGACCGAGGCGGGCGGCGTGCAGATGTCGGTGCAGCCCTACGCCGGCTCCAGCACGTTCCTGCCCCTGCTCAACAGCGGCGAGCTGGAGTTCGGGGTCAACAACGCGGTGGACATGGGCCTGGCCTACCGGGGCCCCGACTTCAAGATCGGCGGCAAGAACCCCTTCCCGCACACGCCGAGGGCCCGGCTGGTCATGCGCGGCTCGCCCTTCAAGGTCGCCTTGCTCGTCCGCAAGGACTCGCCCATCCGCACGGTGCACGACGTGAAGGGCAAGCGCATGACGGGCGAGTACCCGGCCCACCTGGCCGTCTGGTACAACATGTTCGGGCACCTGGCCACGGCCGGCCTCACCTGGGACGACGTCCGGGTGGTGCCGGTGCCGGCCATCAACGAGGGCGTGGACGCGCTGGTCCAGGGCCGGGCCGACGTCACCGAGTTCGCGCTCAACGCGGCGAAGGTCAAGGAGGCCGACGCGGCCATCGGCGTCCGGCACATCACCAACGACTGCTCGCCGGAAGGCGAGAAGCGCCTGCGGGCCGCGGTGCCGGGCTACTACCCGGCGTGGGTGAAGGCCGGGACGGCCACGGCCGTCGTCGAGGACATCTGCGTCATCGCCTACGACGTGTACCTGGTGACCGGCGCCGACGTGCCCGACGCCCTCGTCAGCACCGTCGTGCGGGCCCTCTGGGAGGGGACCGACAAGCTCCGGCCGCTCCACCCGCTGTTCCGCGAGTGGAGCCGCGAGCGGGTGGCCAGCGCCGACGTCACGTTGCCGTACCATCCGGCCGCCGCGCGCTTCTACAAGGAGCGCGGCGTGTGGACCGCGGAGATGGACCGCGCCCAGGAGCAGCTGTTGAAGCTCAACCCCTGACACCGTGACGGGGGGCAAGTTCCGGGCGCTCCAGGGCCCCGCCCGCCTGGTCGAGCGCCTGCTGCTCGGCGGGCTCACGGTGGCCGGCGCCCTGTGGGTCCTCGAGGTCCACCACTGGGCCGGCCTGGCGCTCTTCCGGGAGCAGTACCTGGGACTGTTCCTGGCGCTGGCCCTGAGCGGGGCCTTCGTCAGCGTGAAGGCCGGGCCGGCGGCGCCGGCCGACCGGGTGCCCGGGTACGACTGGCTCCTGGCCGCCGCGGGCGCGGTGGTCGGGCTCTACATCGCTCTCCTCTACCCGCGCATCGCCTACCAGCTCGGCGTGCTGACGCCCGACAAGGTCCTGCTGGGGGGGCTCGCCATCGTCCTGGTGCTCGAGGTCACCCGCCGGCTGGTCGGCTGGGTGATGGTGGCGCTGGGCCTGGTCTTCATCGTGTACGCGCGCCTCGCCTGGGCCCTGCCCGGGCTCCTCGGCGGCAAGGGCTCGTCCTGGGAGCGGATCGCGGCCTACCTCTACCTGGACACGAACGCCCTGCTGGGGCTGCCGCTGGCGGTCACCGGCGGCATGGTCGTGACGTTCATCCTCTTCGGCCAGCTGCTCCACGCCGTGGGCGGTGATCGCTTCCTGGCGGACCTGGCCAGCAGCCTCATGGGCCGCTACCGGGGCGGCGCGGCCAAGGTCGCGGTGGTCGGATCGGCGCTGTTCGGCACCGTCTCCGGCAGCGCCGTCTCCAACGTGGTGGTGGACGGTCCGATCACGATCCCGATGATGAAGCGCAGCGGCTACCCCTCGCACCTGGCCGCGGCCGTCGAGGCCGTCGCGTCCACCGGGGGCCAGATCATGCCGCCGGTGATGGGCGTGGCCGCGTTCCTGATCGCCGAGTTCCTGGCCGTGCCCTACTCGGAGGTGGCGCTGGCCGCCCTGCTGCCGGCGGCGCTGTACTACGCCGCCGTCTTCGTGCAGGTGGACCTGGAGGCCGCGCGTCAGGGACTCCGGGGCCTGCCGGGGGGGCAGCTGCCCCGGCCGGCGGCGGTGCTCCGGGACGGCTGGAGCTTCCTGGTCCCGCTGGGCGTCCTGCTCTACACGCTGATGATCGCCGTCTGGCCCCCGGGGCGGGCCGGCATGGCGGCCGCGCTGGCGGTGGTGGCCCTGGGCCTCGTGCAGGGGACGAGCCGCCTCACTCCGGCCCGCCTGGGAGCGGCGCTGGTGCAGACGGGCCGCGTGCTGCTCGACATCGTGGCCATCACCGCCGTGGCCGGCTTCGTGATCGGCGTGCTGCAGCTCTCGGGGCTCGGCTTCAAGTTCTCGGTGCTGCTCGTGACCCTGGCCGGGGGCTCGGCGCTGGCGCTGCTCCTGCTGAGCGCGGCCGTCTGCATCGTCCTCGGCATGGGGATGCCCACCGCCATCGTCTACGTCATGCTCGCCGTCCTGGTCGGCCCGGCCCTGGTGCAGCTCGGCGTCGACCCGCTCGGGGCCCATCTGTTCCTGTTCTACTTCGGCATGCTCTCCATGATCACCCCACCCGTCTGCCTGGCCACCTACGCCGCGGCCTCCATCGCCGGCGCCGACTTCATGAGGACCGGCTGGGCCGGGATGCGGCTGGGCATCGTGGCCTACCTGGTGCCCTTCGCCTTCGCCTACCACCCCGCGCTGCTGATGCAGGGCTCGCCGGCCGAGGTGGCGCTGGCGGCGGCGACGGCGCTGCTGGGAGTCGTGCTGCTGAGCGTCGCCTGCACCGGCTACCTGTTCCGGCCGCTCGGCGGCTGGCGGCGGGGCGCGGCGGCGCTGGCAGGCCTGCTCCTGATCCCCCCGCTGTCGTCACCGGCGTGGCTGGCGGGCAACCTGGGCGGCCTGGCGCTGGGGCTGGGACTCGTCGCGGTGGAGTGGCGCCTGGCGGCGCGGCAGGTCGCCTGAATCAGCGGCGGGGGAGGGGACGACGCCGGAGAGCGTGATGGGAGGTGGCCCCGGTCGGTGGTCCTCGCGCCGGGGGCCGCGGGCATGCCGGCCAGGGCGGGGTCGCGACCGAGCCGCCCGGCGATCGCACTCTCCAGCTCCTGGGCCGCCGCGCGCCGGGGCCGCTGCGGTTGCAGGGAGCGCAGTGGACCAGCGCGCCCGGCGCTCCGGCCGTCAGGTCGCGTGGCGGCCCTGCAAGGCGGGCTTGCGGGGCTCGGCGCGGAGATCCGCGATTTTCCGGCTCCGGCGCCTGGCAGGACGCTTGCGTGCAGGGGAGCCCACATGCCAGGTCAGCTCGTTTTCGGGATGAGGCGGGTGGCGCCGTGGGGGTGATCGCCGGACTCGACGTGGGGGCCACCGCGATCGCCGGCGGGCTCGTGGACGCCGAGCGTGGCGAGATCCTGGCCGGCCTCCACATCGCCACCCGGGGCGGGGGCGGCCGCAGCCCGCTGGACATCCTCCTCGGCCTGGTGAGCGAGCTCGGCCAGGAGGCGGCCGTCCGCGGCCTCGTCGTCGACGCGGTCGGCGTCGGCCTGCCGGGGCTGGTGGACGCCGAGCGGGGCATGATGGTGAGCCAGTGCAACCTGGTGCCCGAGTTCGCCCACGTCCCGCTGGCCGACCGCCTGGCCGCGTCCACCGGGCTGCCGGTGTTCGTGGACAACGACGTCAACGCCCTCACCCTCGGTGAGTGGTTCTTCGGTGCCGGTCGCGGGACCCGGTCGCTGGTGGTGCTGGCGGTCGGCACCGGGATCGGAGGCGGGCTGATCCTCGACGGCGCCCTGGTCCGGGGGGCCGGCGACTGCGCGGGGGAGCTCGGGCACCTGCCGATCGACTTCCGGGGCCCGCGGTGCTTCTGCGGAGGACGAGGATGCCTGAACGTCTACGCGAGCGGGTTGACGCTGGCCGCCGAGGCGCGCCGGCGGCTGACCGCCGGCGCCGTGTCCTCCCTGCGCGAGCTGGCCGGCGGCGATCAGCTGTCGGCGCGCCATGTGTTCCAGGCGGCAGCGGCCGGCGACGCGCTCGGTCGTGAGCTGGTCGAGGGGGCCTGCCTGGCGCTGGGGGCCGCGCTGGGCGCGATTGTCAACACGCTGAACCCGGAGATGATCGTGGTCACCGGTGGCGTCGCCGAGTCGCTGCTGCCGCTCGAGCGCGAGATCGGGCGTCACGCGGCCCGCTACGCGCTGGGCCGCGGCCTGGCTCGCACGCGCGTCGTCGTGGCGCCGGCCGACAAGCGGCGCACCGTGCTGGGCGGCGTGGCGCTGGCGCGCTACGAGCTGGCGCGGCGGGCCGGCAAGATCGGCGTGCCGGCGCCCGCCGCCGCCGGGCACTGCCGGGTGGCGGATGCCCGCTGACGCCCCGGGCCCCGGCGGCCCGGGCTGCCACGTACGGCCCTTGCCCGCAGGGGCCGCGACACACGGAGAGGACGACATGATGCCCAGGTTCATCATCGAGCGCGAGATTCCCGGGATCGCCGAGGGATAGCGCCGTGTTCGTGGATCGTCCGGGGACGAAGATCTTCTATCAGACGGCGGGGACGGGGCCGCGCGATCTCTTCCTCCACGGCCCCTCCCAGCCCGCCGTGCACAGCCGCATGTGGAAGAACAACGTCCCCTACCTGTCGCGCTACTTCCGGGTGACGGTCATGGATGCCCGGGGCAACGGCCGCTCGGGACGGCCGCAGACCGGGTACGACTTCGCGACCCGGTACGGCGACATGGTCGCCGTGCTCGCCGAGGCGGTCCGTCCGCCGTTCGCCCTGGTGGCGTACTCCTGCGCCAGCATGCTGGCCGTGACCTATGCCGTGGAGCACCCCGAGCGGCTCTCGCACCTGATCCTGATCGCGCCGCAGTACGCCCAGTCGCTGCCCCGGCCGTTCGAGGAGAAGGTGGCCCGGGTCATCCGGGAGGACTTCGACGGCTGGCGGACGCGGCTCTTCACCAAGGCCACGCCCGAGCCGCACTCGCTCAAGGTCGTCGAGGATTGCGTGCGCTGGGCGGGCGAGACCTCGCCCGAGATCCTCGTCGAGGCGCTGCGCCAGATCGAGCACGACAACGTGTACGACCTGCTGGGCCGGGTGGGGGTCCCCACGCTCATGCTCCACGGGACGCAGGACACCGTCGTGCCGTACAGCCACGGGCGGAAGTTCGCCGAGGCCGTGCCCGGCGCCCGGCTGGTCGCGTTCGAGGGCGGCGGGCACAGCCTGCCGGCCCGCGAGGCAGCCAAGGTCAATCGCCTGATCCGGGACTTCGTGCTCGGCCGGCCGGTGGCAGCCCAGACGGTCCCGCCCCTGGCCGAGCGGAAGACGCCGCCGCGCCCGGCCCGCTCGAGCCGCCGCCGCGTCCTGTGGCTGTCGAGCCCCATCGGGCTCGGCCACATCCAGCGCGACATCGCCATCGCCCGGCGCCTCCGGGAGCTGTACCCCGATGCGACGATCGATTTCCTGGCCGCCGACCCCGCCCGGCGGGTGGTGGAGGTGAGCGGCGAGCGGCTGCACCCGGCCACCGGCGCGCTGCTGAACGAGAGCGCGCACATCGAGAGCTGGGCCTCGGCCGATCACGAGCTGCACGCCTTCAACGCGCTCTGGGACATGGACGAGATCATGGCCCACAACTTCATGGTGTTCGCCGACGTCGTGGAGGCCGCCGACTACGATCTGTGGGTCGGCGACGAGGGCTGGGACCTCGACTACTTCCTGCACGAGAACCCCGAGCTGAAGCGGGCCCCCTACGTGTTCATCACCGACTTCATCGGCATGCTGCCCATGCGGGAGGACCCGGACTCGGCGGAGTTCCGCCGGACGTGGGAGAAGAACGCCGAGAACATCGACCACCTGCGGCTGCATCCCGACGTCCGCGATCTCTCCCTGATGGTCGGCGACGAGGAGGACGTGCTGGACCGGCCCTTCGGGCCGGGGCTGCCCAACATGCGCGAGTGGGCCCGCCAGCACTTCCGGTTCCCCGGCTACACCTACCACTTCGACCCGGCCGCCTACCGGGACCGCGCCGCCCTGCGCCGCCAGCTGGGCCTGCCCGAGGGCCAGCGCCTGATCCTGGTCTCGGTGGGCGGCACGCGGGTGGGCCGCAGCCTGCTGCAGCGCTGCGCGCGCGCCTTCACGCTGGCGGCCGACCGGCTGCCCGACACCCAAATGGTGCTGGTGGCCGGGCCCCGCCTGGAGGAGCTGGACTTGCCCCGGCACCCGCGGCTGGAGGCGCGCGCCTTCGTGCCTCACCTCTTCCGCCATCACGCGGCGGCCGACCTGGCCATCGTCCAGGGCGGCCTGACCACCACGATGGAGCTGGCGGCCTTCCGGACGCCGTTCCTCTACTTCCCCCTCCGCAACCACTTCGAGCAGCAGTTCTTCGTCAGCCGCCGCCTGGAGCGGATGGGGGCCGGGATCCGGATGCACTACGACCGCACGAGCGCCGAGGACCTGGCCGCGGCGATCGTGGACCACCTCGGCAAGCCCGTGCACTGGGCCGAGGCGCCCCGGGGGGGCACCGACCGCGCGGCGCGGATGATCGGGGACCTGATCGCGTGAGGCACGCACCGTGAGGGCGCTGGAGCCGGTCCGGACCGGGATCGTCGCCGCCCACGGCGCACCGATTCACTGGGAGGAGTACGGCTCCGGCGACCGGACGCTGCTCCTCGTGCCGCCGTGGCAGATCACCCACAGCATGTCGCGCAGCGCCTGGTACGGGGTCATCCTCGCCGCCGAGCGTCCGGAGCGGGTGGACCGGCTGGTGCTGCTGGCCCCGGCCCTGGACGAGACGCCCCGCGGCGGTCCGGACTTCCACACGCCCCGGCCCGCCTACGAGGGGTGGCAGAAGTTCAACCGTCTGGCTGACCGACTTCGTGGGCTGGCTGCCCATGGCCGGGCCCGGCTCCCGGGAGGCGGCCCTCACGGCCGACTACAACGCCGAGATGATCGAGCAGATCGCGCGCTTCCCGCGGGTGCGCGATCGCGCGCTGTTCGTGGGCACGGTGGATGACGTGGTGGACCTGGATTTCGGGCCCGGCCTGCCGAACATCCGCGACTGGACGGCCCGGCACTTCGCCTTCCCGGGCTACATCCTTCCCGTCGATCCGGCCGAGCTCGCCGATCGCGGGGGCCTGCGGGCCCGGCTGGGCTTCCGTCCCGACGAGCGCGTCGTCCTGGCCACCGTCGGCGGCAGCGGCGTGGGCCATCACCTGCTGCGCCGGGTCGTGGCGGCGGCGCCGCTGCGCCACCACTTCGAGCAGAACATCCACGGGCCGCACCGCCTGGCCCGCTACGGCGCCGGGGTGCGGATGGAGTACCACCAGACCGATCCCGAAGCCCTCGCCCACGCCATCGCCGACGGTCTCGAGCGTCCCGTCCTGTACCGGGACGTGGAGACGGACGGGGCGCGGCGGGCGGCGGCGGCGATCGGGGAGCTGCTCTGACGACCGGAGCCGCGAGCGGCGGCGTGCGGAGGATCACATGGCCGATCAGCTGAACGACGTCAACGTGGACGCCATGAAGGAGCTGGACCGGAAGATCCGCGAGAACCCCGCCCTGGGCCAGCGGAAGGTCAGGGTGCGCTCGTCCTGGCTCAGGGGGACCAAGACGCTCGTGGAGATCGGCGAGCACGAGGCGCTCGGGAGCCGGGTCACGCCGAGGACCCGGCGCTTCATCATGACGGCCGACGCGCCGCCCGGCCTGGGCGGGGTGGACGCGGGGCCGGCCGCCGTGGAGGTGCTGCTGGGCGCCCTGGCCGCCTGCCTGACCTCGGGCATCGCCGCCAACGCCGCGCTGTTCGACGTCCCGCTGGACGGGATCGACGTCGACATGGAGGCCGACATCGACCTCCGCGGCCTGCTCGGGCACGACAAGTCGGTCCGCAACGGCTTCCAGCGCATCCGCTACACGGTGACCGTCCAGAGCCCGGCGGCCGAGGACCGGGTGCGGAGGTGCAAGGAGACGATCGACCGGAAGTCGCCGGTGCTGGACGCGCTGACGACGCCGGTCCAGGTCGCCTCGTCCTTCGTCCACAAGCCGCGGTAGGCGGCGGATGGCGGCCAGGGGCTGAGTCAGCGCATGCCGGGCGAGGTGAACTGCCTCTTCACCAAGGTGCTCATTCCCTACCTCGAGCGCCGGGTGGGCGCGGAAGCGGCGGCCGCCATCTGCCGCGAGGCCGGCCGCTCGCGCGACTACCTGATGGCCGACCACAACTGGATCCCGCTGTCACTGGCGAACCGCCTGCTCCACCTGGGGCGCCAGCTCATGGGGGAGGCGGACGAGGAGGCGTGGTGCCGGCAGTTCTGGGAATTCGGGATGGACTGGAAGCCGCGGGAGGAGCGCTCCTATCTCGGCACCTACACGATGGGCATCGGCGATCCCCGCACGCTCTTCGCGCGGATGCCCGTGTTCCAGCGCCTCGTGCACCGGTGGGGCCACCTCGAGGTGCTCGACCTTCGCCGCGCCGGCGTCCGCTACCGCTGGGTGCCGCTTCCCGGCCATCGCACCCCGCGCTGGACGTGCCTGTGGTTCACGGTGACCCTGGAGCGGTTCCCGACCAACTGGGGGTTGCCGCGCGCGCGGGTGGTGGAGACGGCCTGCTCGGCCGCCGGGGCCCCGGCCTGCGAGTTCGAGGTCCACTGGAGGAATCCGTCGCTCGGCCCGCGCTTCTGGATCCCGGCGGCCGCCGGCGCGGCCGCGGGGGCGGCGGCGGGAGCGCTCGTCGCTGCCGGCGGCCTGCCCTGGGCCGCCGCCGTCGTCGCGGGGCTTCCGCTACTGGCCGGCACCGGGCTGGGCTACGGCCTCCGCGAGCGGAGCCGCCGGCAGCACACCCAGCGGATGCTCGATCTGCAGTCCGAGGAGGTCATCTACTCGAACAACGAGCTGGAGAAGAAGTTCCGCGACCTGGAGACCAAGATCGAGCAGCTCTCGCTGCTCATCGAGCTGAGCGCCGCCGTCAACGCCACGCTGGATCCCGAGACGATCTATGAGCAGGCCCTGGACCGCCTGGTCCGCCGGATGGGGTACCAGGGCGCGCACCTGTTCCTGGTGGACCGGGCGCGCGGCGTGCTGCGCGGCCATCGCATGCTGGCGGCCGAGCCCGGGCAGGCCTTCCCGGTGGAGCGTCTGGAGCTGCCACTGGACGCGGCCCGCAGCGCCACCGCCCGGGTGGCCGGGAGCGGGCAGCCTCTCCTGGTGAACGACGTGGAGACGGCGGACGTGCCGGTGCACCTGGAGACCGTGCGGGCGACCCGCGTCCGGGCCTTCGTGGGCGTGCCGCTCAGGGTCAAGGACCGCGTGGTCGGCGTGCTCAACGTCGTCTCCCTGGAGCCGGACCGGTTCACGACCGGCGACGTCGAGCTGCTGGCGGCGGTGGCCAACCACGTGGCGCTGGCGCTGGACCGGGCGGACAGCTTCCAGACCATCGAGAGCCTGAGCCGCGGCCTGGAGGAGAAGGTGCGGGTGCGCACGGAGCAGCTGCGGGCCGCCAACGAGGAGCTGCAGGCGGCCTACCGGAACCTCCAGGCCACCCAGATGCAGCTCGTCCAGCGGGAGAAGATGGCCTCGGTGGGCCAGCTGGTGGCCGGGGTGGCCCACGAGCTGAACAACCCCATCGGGTTCGTCTCGTCCAACGTCACGACGCTGGAGGACTTCGTGAGCCGGGTGCGGGCGATCCTCGAGACCTACCGGGCGCTGGACCTGCCCGAGGCCGAGCGGGCGCGGGTGGAGGAACAGTGGCGGGCGCTGAAGGTGGACTACGCCCTCAAGTACCTCGACCCCATGATCCAGGGCATCCGGGAGGGCGCCGAGCGCACCCGCAAGATCGTCCGCGACCTCCGCGTCTTCGCCCGCACCAGCGACGAGGCCTGGCAGCCGGTGGACCTGCACGAGGAGCTGGAGTCCAGCCTGACGCTGCTGAACCACCTGCTCAAGGACCGGATCGAGGTCCACCGCAAGTACGGCGATCTGCCCTCGGTGGAGTGCATCCGGTCCCAGATGGACCAGGTGTTCCTCAACGTGCTCGCCAACGCCGCCCAGGCCATCGCCGGCCCCGGCGCCATCACGGTGGAGACGCGCCGGGACGGCGATGACGCGGTCGTCGTCATCGCGGACACCGGGCCCGGCATCGCGCCCGAGATCCTGGGGCGCATCTTCGACCCGTTCTTCACCACCAAGCCGGTCGGCGAGGGCACCGGCCTCGGCCTGTCCATCTCCTACGAGATCGTCAAGAAGCACGGCGGCGAGATCACCGCCGCCAGCGCCCCGGGCCAGGGCGCCGCCTTCACGATCCGCATCCCGGTGACCCGGAGGCCCGGCGGGTGAGCGAGGCCACCGTCCTGATCGTGGACGACGAGCCGCGGGTCCTCGACTCCCTGGAGGCCCTGCTGGCCATGGACTACCGCGTCCGGCGGGCCGGCCGCGGCGAGGAGGCGCTCGCGCTGCTGAGCGCGGAGCCGGCGGCGGTGATCATCAGCGACCAGCGCATGCCCGGCATGCTGGGCACCGAGCTGCTGGCCCGCAGCCGGGACGTGTCGCCGGACAGCGTCCGCATCCTCCTCACCGCCTTCACCGACGTGGACGCGCTCATGGAGTCCATCAACGCCGCCAACATCTACCACTTCGTGCTCAAGCCGTGGGAGCCCAAGGAGCTCATGCACACCGTGCGGCGGGGCGTGGAGCGGTGGCGCCTGGGGCGCGAGCGCGAGCAGCTGGTGCGCGACCTGGAAGCGCGCAACCGCGAGCTGGCCGCCGCCCTGGAGCGCCTGCAGGCAGCCCAGGCCGACCTGGTCCGGGAGGCGACGGTGCGCTCGCAGCTGCAGCGATACGTCTCGCCGCGGCTGGTGGACCTGGCCCTGAAGGACCCCACCCTGCTCCAGCTGCCGGGCGACTGGCGGGAGGCGACGGTGCTCTTCGCCGACATCCAGGGGTTCACCGGCTTCGTGGAGACGACGCCGGCGCCCACGGTCATCCGCCTGCTCGACGAGTACTTCCAGGTCATGATCGACGTGATCTTCCGCCACCAGGGCACGGTGGAGCAGCTCATCGGCGACGAGATCGTCGCCCTGTTCGGGGTGCACGAGACCGAGGCGAATGCCGCCGGGCGGGCGGTGGCCGCCGCCCTGGACATGGTGGCGGGGGTCCGGGCGCTGGCCCGGCAGTGGGCCGGGGCCGGGCTGCCCACCTTCGACATCGGGGTCGGCATCTCGTCGGGCCGCGTCATGGCCGGCACCATCGGCTCCGGCGAGCGCCGGGAGCTGATCGTCGTCGGCCGGCCCATGATCGCGGCCTCCCGCATCCAGCGGATGACACGGCTCTTCGGGGCGCATATCATCGCCGGGGAGGAGACGTTCCGCCAGGTGCGGGACGCCGTCCGCTACCGGGAGCTGGGGACCCCGCGCCTGAAGGGGATCCGGCACCGGGCCGCCCTCTACGAGATCCTGGGCTCGGCCGGCCCGAGCCCGGCGCTGGCGGGGCCCTGAGCGGGGGAGACGCGACACGGTGGACCAGGCCGCCATCCTGATCGTGGACGACGAGCCGCGGGTGCTGGACGCGCTGGAGGCCGTGCTGGCGGCCGACTTCCGCGTGCTGCGGGCCGGGGGCGGGCCGGAGGCGCTGCGGGCGCTGGCCGCCGACGAGGTGGCGGTCATCGTCACCGACTACCGGATGCCGGAGATGACGGGCGTGGAGCTGTTGCGGCGGAGCCAGGAAGTGGCGCCGGACGCGCTCCGGATCGTCCTCACGGCCTACACCGACGTGGACAGCCTGATGGACGCCATCAACACCGGGCGCATCTACCATTTCGTGGCCAAGCCCTGGGACCCGAAGGAGCTGGCCCTGGTCGTGCGCCGGGCCGCCGAGCGCTACCACCTGGCCCGGGAGAACGACCGGCTGCGCGACGAGCTCGAGCTGGCGCTCAACACGCTGCGCCGCGAGGCCGCCGAGGCCCGGGAGCGGCCGCTGAGCTTCGACCGCCTGGTCGGGGCCGCGACCGGCCTGAAGGCCGCGGTGGACCTGGCCCGCAAGGTGCTGGACGCCGACACCACCGTCCTGCTGCTGGGCGAGACGGGCACCGGCAAGGAGCTGTTCGCCCGGCTCCTGCACGACAACGGGCCGCGGGCCCGCCGGCGCTTCGTGGCCCAGAACTGCGGCGCGCTGCCCGAGTCGCTCCTGGAGTCCGAGCTGTTCGGCCACGTCCGGGGCGCCTTCACCGGCGCCACCGCCGAGCGCAAGGGGCTGTTCGAGGAGGCGGACGGCGGCACGATCTTCCTGGACGAGATCGGCGAGACCTCGCCGGCCATGCAGCTCCGGCTCCTGCGGGTGCTGCAGGAGGGGGAGATCCGGCGGGTGGGAGCCTCCGCCGGCCGGCGGGTGGACGTCCGCGTCATCGCCGCCACCAACGCCGACCTGGAAGCCGAGGTGGCGGCCGGGCGGTTCCGCAAGGACCTCTACTACCGGCTCAACGTCTTCCCGATCCGCCTGCCGCCGCTGCGGGAGCGGAGCGGCGACGTGCCGCCGCTGGCCGAGCACTTCCTGCGCATCTACCGGCAGCGGGCGCGCCGCGCCGTCGCCGGGATCGCGCCGGAAGCCATGCAGGCGCTCCGGACCTATCCCTGGCCGGGCAACGTGCGCGAGCTGGAGAACGAGATCGAGCGGGCGGTGGCGCTGGCCGACGACGGCCAGGTGCTGGGGCCGGCGCACCTCTCGGAGCGGATCCGGAACGGGAGCCCCGCGCCGGCCGGCCCCGTCACCCTCGGCGAGGCCGTCGAGCGGCTCAAGCGCCGCATGATCGAGGACGCGCTGCGCGAGTGCGGGTCGAAGACCCGGGCCGCCGAGCGGCTGGGCCTCAGCCGCCAGAGCCTGCAGCAGATGCTGCGCCGCCGGGCGTAGCCGGCCCCGACCAGGTCCGGGCCCCGGTGGGGGGCGGCGTGGCGAGCCGGGCCTGCCGCCCGCGCTTCCCGGGCACGATCACCCCCGCTCCACCAGGTACAGGTGCGAGAGCATGTCCACGTAGATGTTGCCGTCCACCACCGGCTCGCCCTGGCGGTTCTTCTGCAGGCCGCGCACCCACGGCTTGGCCGCCGCGTAGCGGACGGTCCACGCCACCGGGACGTAGGCCGCGTCGGTCTGCAGGATCTCCTCGGCCCGCCGGTAGTGCTCCAGGCGCTTCTTCGGGTCGCGCGTGTCGCGGCCGGCCTCCAGCTCCCGGTCGAAGGCCTCGTTGACCCAGGCCTGGCGCCTGCCGGTCGTCTTCTTGCCGTAGAACGTGTCGAAGTACTCGTTGTGCGGGTCGGGGTAGTCCATGAACCACCGGATCCACACCAGCTGCAGCTCCTGCTTCCAGAGCCGCTCCCGGAACACGCGGGGCTCCAGCACCTCCAGCTCGGTCCGCATGTTGAGGTGTTCCAGCAGCACGGCCTGCACGGCCTCGGCCAGGGGCTTGGAGCCCAGGGCCTCGTCCCGCATGGACAGCACGATCCGGGGCCAGTTCTTGCCGCCCGCGTACGGCGTCCCCTGGAGCGCGGCCATGGCCGCCTTCGGGTCGAAGCGCTGGAGGGCGCGGATCTTCGGGTCGTCCAGCGCCCCCGGGAACCCCGGCGGGATCATGGCGTGGGCCGGGATGGCGAAGCCCTGGGCGACCTTCACGACGTTCTCCCGGTCGATGGCGTGGGCCACCGCCCGGCGGACCTTCACGCTGTCGAAGGGCGGGATCGTGACCTGGGGGATCAGGTACCAGGTGCCCGGGAACGGGTAGCGGAACGTCTCCCGGGACAGCCGGGGGTCGGCGCGGAAGCGCAGCAGGTCGGCCGGCTGCAGGGGCGACAGGTAGACCTCGCTGTTCTCGTAGGGCGCCGCGCCGGACTGCACCGGGATGATGGGGATGATCACGCGCTCCAGCGTGACGCTGCCGGCCCCGAAGAAGTGCTTGTTCTTGCGCAGCACCATCACCCGGTTGTGCTCCCAGGTCTCCAGCACGAAGGGGCCGTTGCCGACGATGTTGGCCGCCTCCGTCCACCGGTCGCCGTGCTTCTCCACCGAGGGCCGGTGGGCCGGCAGCGCCGCCAGGTAGGCGGCCAGCACCGGGAAGTAGCCGCGCGGGCCCTCCAGCGTCACCTCCAGCGTCCAGTCGTTGGTGGCCCGCACGCCCACCTGGGCCGGGTCCTTCACCTGGCCCTTGTTGAAGGCCTCGCCGTTCTTGATGTCGTAGAGGAAGGCCGCGTAGGGCGCGGCGGTCGCCGGATCGAGCTGTCGCGTCCACGACCACGCGAAGTCGCGCGCCGTGCACGGGCTGCCGTCCGACCACCGCGAGTCCTTGCGGATGTGGAAGGTCCACACCGAGCCGTCCTTGTTCGGCGTCACCTTCTCGGCGACGTAGGGGACGGCCTGGTGATCGGCGTTGAACTTCATCAGCCCGGCGAACAGGGCGGGGACGCCGCTGCAGTAGAGGTCCTTGTTGAAGTCGTGGCTGGAGGGGTCGTTCTGGTACCAGCCGCCCCCGCCGTACCGCAGGGTCTGGTCGGCCGCCAGCCGCTCGCCCGGCGCCAGCCGGGGCGCCGCCTCGGCGGGCCGCACGTTGAAGCCGGCCGTGCCCATCTCCGCCAGCCCGGCGGCTATCCGCATGAATTCGCG
>FWPU01008927.1_pt1 | contig 16384 bp, 10 predicted proteins | sample 2228361 | NCBI WGS metagenome assembly FWPU01 (sample SAMEA103939777, study PRJEB20133) | metagenome
ACCTGTCCCCTGTCGCCTAACACCTCTTGCCTGTCGCCTAACACCTCTTGCCTGTCGCCTAACACCTCTTGCCTGTCGCCTAACACCTCTTGCCTGTCGCCTAACGCCTCTTGCCTGTCGCCTAACGCCTCTTGCCTGTGGCCTAACACCTCTTGCCTGTAGCCTAACGCCTCTTGCCTGTGGCCTAACGCCTCTTGCCTGTGGCCTAACGCCTCTTGCCTGTCGCCTAACGCCTCTTGCCTGTCGCCTAACACCTCTTGCCTGTCGCCTAACACCTGTCACCAGTCACCGGTGCCCTGATACCTGTCACGCATCACCTAACCCCTCAAACCCCCGTCCCGCTGCGTCCTTGCGGGAGGCGTGTGAGGGTGGGTATAATGCTGTGTTTGACGTGTAGGCTGGCCGATCGAGAGGAAAGGACCGACTTGTGGCGAAGGGCAAATGGCTTTTCACCAGCGAATCTGTGGGCATGGGCCATCCGGATAAGTTGGCCGATCAGATCTCTGATGGGGTGCTGGATGCCCTGTTTGCCCAGGACCCTTACAGCCGGGTGGCGTGCGAGGCGCTGGTGACCACGGGTTTGGCCATTGTGGCCGGCGAGATCACGACCAAGGCCGTCGTCGATTACAGCGAGGTGACGCGGAAAGTCATCGCCGATGTGGGGTACGACGATGATGAGCTGGGGATCTGCGCCAACACGTGCGCGGTGATGCTTTCGCTGGACCGTCAAAGCCCGGATATCGCCATGGGTGTCGACGAAGACCCTTCGCGGGGCAAAGAGATTGGGGCGGGCGACCAGGGGCTGATGTTCGGGTATGCCATCAATCACACGCCGGAACTGATGCCGCTGCCTATCGCCCTGGCCCACCGGATCCTCAACCGGCTTACCGCAGTGCGGCAGAGGAAGGAGGTGCCGTGGATTCGGCCGGACAGCAAGAGCCAGGTGACGGTCGAGTTCGAGGGGAACCGGCCGATCCGGGTGGACACGGTGGTAGTCGCCACGCAGCACGCGCCGGATGTGAGCCAGGCGGAGATTCAGGAATACGTGATCGAAAACGTCATCAAGCCGGTGCTGCCCCCGGACCTCATGGTCGGGCCGATCAAGTATTACATCAACCCCACGGGGCGTTTTGTGACGGGCGGGCCGCACGGCGATACCGGCTTGACCGGCCGGAAGATTATCGTAGACACGTACGGCGGGTGGGCCCGGCACGGGGGCGGGGCGTTCAGCGGCAAAGACCCGACCAAAGTGGACCGCAGCGCCGCGTACATGGCGCGGCACATTGCCAAGAACATCGTGGCCGCCGGACTGGCCGAACGCTGCGAAATCCAGTTGGCGTACGCCATCGGCGTAGCCCAGCCGGTGAGCGTGCTGGTGGATAGCGAGGGGACGGGCAAGGTGCCGGACGAGCGCCTGTGCGAGATCATCCGCGAGCTGTTCCCCTTGACCCCGCGGGGGATTATCGAGTACCTCGACCTGCGGCGCCCCATTTACCGCAAGACGGCGGCGGGAGGGCACTTCGGCCGCTGCGAGCCCGAGTTCACGTGGGAGAAAACCAACCGGGTGGCCGACCTCCAGGCCGCCACCGGTTACCGGCCCTAACCGGCGGTGGGTGCCAGGGACGCCGGTGCGCGGAGCACAGGGCGTGCCGTGCACGCAGCCGACCAAACCTCCATGAACGCTCCTCTCGGCGGAGACAAACTGTCGATTGTCATCCCGGCGCTCAATGAAGAGGAGGCGATCGGCCCCACGCTAACCCGCTGTCTTGCCGCCAGGCCGGCCATCTGCCAGGCGGGGATGGCCGAGGTGGAAATCCTGGTGGTCAATGACGGCTCGACGGACCGGACCGCAGAGATCGCGCGCTCGTTCGAGGGGGTGGGGGTGATCGATCTCCCGGAAAACCGCGGCTATGGGGCCGCCCTGGCCGAGGGTTTCCGCCACGCCCGCGGGCAGTGGCTGGCCTTTCTGGATGCCGACGGGACCTGCGATCCGTGCGAGTTGGCGGCCCTGTGCCGGACGGCCTTGGAAACGGGGGCCGACATGGTACTGGGCTCGCGTTTGGGGCCCGCCTCCCAGATGCCGCGGCTTCGCAAACTGGGTAATCGTTGTTTTGCCCTCTTGTTGGGCTTTTTGTGCGGTCGTCCGGTAAGCGATACGGCCAGTGGAATGCGCGTGCTTCGCCGCGAGTGCTTGGATCGCCTCGGACCGCTTCCTGCGGGCCTGCATTTCACCCCGTCGATGAGTGCCCGGGCGCTTTTGGACGGGATGCACGTCGTCGAGGTACCCATCACCTACCGCGAGCGGATCGGCCGAAGCAAACTCCGCCTGCTGGCCGATGGCTGGCGATTTTTGCGCGTCATTCTTTCCGATGTTCTTTGCTACCGGCCCGAGCGGCTGTTCCTTTTGGGTTTCGGCGTGTGCCTGGCGGGCGGCGTGCTGCTGGCCGCCTACCCGGTCGAGTTCTATCTGCTTTACCGGTCGGTCGAGGAATGGATGATCTACCGGTTCATGGTCTGCGGGCTTGTGGGTTCGGCGGGGTATCAATTCCTGATCGCCGCGGCTTTGACCGATCGGCTGGCGGGCCTGGGGCCGCGGCGCAAAGCGGGCGGCTCGTTCGGCGCCGCGCTGGCCAGCGGGTTCTTCGCCGGCCGCGGCGTCTGGCTTCTGGCCGCAATGGTCGCCGCACTGTGCCTCGCCCTGCTCTGGCCAGGGATCGCGGAATACCTGGCCACGCGGCACGTCTCGCTCCACTGGTCGCGATTCATGACCGCGGTGTTCGGGCTGTTGGTGGTTGTCCAGTCGGTGGTGGCCGGCGTGCTCATGCGAGTCATCCGGTTGTGGAACGCCCATCCCGGCCGAAGTCTTCCGCGCGATTGAACTCGCCATGAACGGCCGACGCCTCCTGCTGAGCGCCGCGGTCCTCGTCGGGATGGCACTGTATCTGGCTGTGTTTTTCTGCTGGCCGCTGCCCGCCGAAGGTCCGGGCGCGCCGGCCGGCTGGCGGCGGTACCACCTGGCCGTGCTGCTCTTGGTGCCCGAATCGCTCGCCGAAGACTGGTTTGGCCGCCCGGCCGAGTTCGCCCTGGCCGACCGCCTGCCCGTGCTGCTCCTGGCAGGCTTGGTCTTCGCATGGGCGACGCTATTGGGCCGGCTGCTGCTGAAAGGCCTCAAAGCCGAGAACCTGCCGGCTGTGGAACGATGGGTCTTCTCGGCTGCCACCGGGCTGAACCTCCTCTCCACCTGGACCCTTCTGTGTGGGCTGGTAGGGCTGCTGGAGCGGCTGTACTCGATTGTGCTCCCGGCCGCTGTAACCCTGGCCGCAGGCGCCTGGGCGTTCCTGCTCCAGAAAAAAGGGGCGGGGGCCGGGTCGAAGCGAAAAGCGGGCGTACCGTGGCGGTCCTCGACGGAGCCGCCGCAGTCCATTTCTCGCAAAGACCGCCGCCGACCCGGCCGGTGCGTCGAGATCCTTTCGTCCCGCTGGCTTTGGCTGGCCGCCCCATTCGTGGCTGTGATCGTCCTGGGCGGAATGTTGCCGCCGATCGACTTCGATGTGCGGGAGTACCATTTGCAGGCCCCTAAGGAGTTCTTCCAGCAAGGCCGGATCACCTTCCTGCCCCACAACTTGTACGCCAATATGGCGCTGGGCACCGAGATGCTCAGCCTGTTGGGCATGGTGCTGGCCGGCGATTGGTGGACCGGCGCCCTGGTGGGCAAGACGCTGGTGGCGGTGTACGCACCGCTTGGGGGTTTGGCCCTGTGGGCTATCGGCCGGCGCTGGTTTTCTGAAACCGCTGGCGTCGTTGCCGCACTGATGTACCTTTCCACCGGCTGGATCGTGCAGGTCTCCACCTTGGGCATGGTCGAAGGGGCCTCGGCGCTGTATCTCCTCCTGGCGACTTATGCGGTGTGGAGGAGTACGGAGCGGCCCGAGGGCGATTCCGGCCAGCCCGGCGCACTCGGTGGTACAGCGCCCCGCCTCGCCCTGGAAACGCCTCCGGATGGCCACGCAGCCCGGGCGCTGAGAAATGGCGGCACACGATGCGGCCCGTCGGGATCGCTGCTGCTGGGCGGGTACTGCGCCGGGGCCGCGGTGGCAGCCAAGTACCCGGCTGTGTTGTTTGTCGTGCTTCCCCTGGGCTTGGGGCTCGCGGTCGGGCATCTCCGTCGCGACGGGTGGGCAGCTTGGAAGCCCCTGGCCATGTTCCTGGGCATGTGCGTCTTGGGGTGCGGCCTGTGGTTCGCCAAGAATGCCGTGCTGGCGGGCAACCCTACCTATCCCCTCATGTACAGCCTCTTTGGCGGCAAAACGTGGACGCCCGAGAAAAACGCCCTCTGGAAGCAGGTCCACCTGCCGCACGACTTCTCGCTTGCCACATTGGCCACCGACCTTGGCCGGGTGTACTTCGGCAGCGCGTGGATGGGACCGCTGGTCATGCCCCTGGCCACCCTGGCCCTTCTGGTCCGCAGGCACGCGCGCACGGCCGGGTTGCTGGCAGGGTATTTCGGCCTGGTCCTTCTGGCCTGGTGGTTGACCGCGCTCCGCGTCGATCGCTACTGGATGCCTGCCCTGCCCCTGGTTGCCCTCCTGGCCGGAATCGGTGCCACCTGGCAGACCACGCGGTGGTGGCGCAGGACCCTGGTGGGGCTCTTGGCGATCACCTCGCTGTACAACTTCCTCGTGGCGACCGGCGGGTTTGGCGGCTACAACCGGTTTTTTGTGTCCTACGCCCGGCTCCGTGACGACCCGGCCAGGGTGCAGCCGTGGCATCGCTACTTGAACCGGCACGCCCGGGACGGCCGGGTGCTGCTGGTGGGCGATGCCCAGGTTTTCGATCTCGAAATGCCGGTGCTGTATAACACGTGGCTCGACGATTCCCTCTTCGAACAACTCGTCACGAACCGCACGCCCCAGGAAATCCACCAGGCCCTCGGTGCCCGGGGGATCACCCACGTGTTGGTCCATTGGGGCGAGATCGAGCGTTACCGCCGCACCGGCTACGGACGCTGGGACTTCGTCCAGCCCGCCGTGTTCGAAGACCTGGTGCGTACCGGCGTCCTTCAGCCGCTGCCGGAAATACCTGGCCAACCCGTGCGGGCCTACCGGGTTCGGCCGGGGCTTGGGACCGGCAGCCAACTGCGGTAGCACCGCCGCGGCCGGCTTGCCCGGCAGAGGCAGCCCGGCCAATGCCCCTCGCCAGAACGGCGCCAGAACGGCGCGACGGGAATCAGCCTCCGAATGCCCGCCGCAGGGCCTCCAGGTAGGCGGTGCCGTGCCGGGCCTCGGGAAGCAGGAAGGAGCCTTCGGTCCACTCGTTCCAGGCGTTCACCACTACCGCCGGCGGTTGCTTGGGGTCCTTGGCCACGAACTCCACAGCCGCGCGGCACAGTTGGCCGAATCGCTCCGGCGTGTTCCCCACGACCACGTGGCCGTACGGGTATTGCCGCTTGGCAAAAGGGAACGGCACCTGGTGCTCGCAGCGCGGGGTGACATCCCAGCCCATGGTCACCACGGGGCAGTAGGGCAAAGGTGCAGCGGCCATGCTCTCCCACGTCTTGCGATGCGCCTGGATCAGGTCTTCGTAGTCCTGCGTCAGCCCGGGCGAGGTCTTTCCCGCATCGGTAATGTTGTAGGCGGTGGTGGAATGGAAGCCCGCGTCGCGGTAGCGGGCCACTTTCTCCGCCCTGCGGACCATGGCGTTCCAGTGGATGGGCGGCAGGCCCGCCCGCTGGAGCCGGGCATCCATCTGGGCCAGCAAAGCTCTGGTCTTGGCCGGACCGCCCAATTGGTCAAGGAAAGTGTCCGGATCAAAGATGCTGACCACCAGCCGGCCATCCAGCTTCCAGTAGTTCGGCTGGCGAAAGTAATGTTCGATCCAATAATCGAGCACCCGGGCGAGGTCGGCGGGGCTGTGGCGCTGGGGCAACCAGGTGTGGAAAGGTTTGTCGTAGGCCACGGGAAAGTAATCGCCCCAGGTGTGGTTGGCCCACATCAGGGCAAACTTCAGGCGGTGGCGGTTTTGGGCCTTCAAGAAACCGTTCTCCAAGGCCTCCTCCATGATCCGCACACCGCAGTACCAGTACCAGTCGAAGAGAAAGACGTCGATGCCGTGGTCCGCGGCCAGGTCGATTTCGCGCTGCGACCAGGCGGGATCGGAATCGTCCAAGCAGCCCCATGCCGGGCGCAGGGGTTGGTGGTGCCCGGCGAATCGCGGAGGAGCCGACTTGACCAACTCCCACTCGGTCCAGCCAAACCCGTGCCAGGAGTCCATGTGGTCGTAGCGGTGCCAGTGGGGAAAGTAGATCACAGCCACCTCGGGCCGCCGGCTTGCCGGGGCTGTTGGCGCAGCCGCCTGGGCGGCCGGTGCCCCCCAAGCCGCCGAAACGCCCAAAGCACCCGCACCGCAGAGGAAACGCCGCCGATCGGAGGTTCGCCTGGTGTTCATGGAGGCTCCTTGGGGCAAAGGGTGTTGGGAGATCGGCAAGCGCCGCGACAGAAGGGCCGCGAAAACCGGCCGGCCCTCAGGCGGGCTCCACACGCACAGCGCAGACCTTGTATTCCGGGATCTTGGCCACCGGGTCCAAAGCGGCGATCGTCACATTGTTGACGTTCTGAAGGCCCGGGAAATGGAAGTTGCCGAAGATCACGCCCGGCGGAACCCGATCGGTCACCAGGGCATGTGCCACCATTTCGCCACGGCGCGAGACGACGCGCACGGTGGCCCGGCCGTCCAGCCCCAGCCACGCCGCATCTTCGGGGCTTATTTCCACGGCGGCATGGGGGCACACCGCCACCAGGCCCGCCACGCGGCGCGTGATTTCCGACCCATGCCAGTGGTAAAGCACGCGGCCAGTGGTGAGGACCAAGGGGTATTCCTCGTCCGGCGCCTCGTGGGGCGGCAGGTGTTCCACGGCATGGAACAGCCCCTTGCCGCGGGTGAAACGGCCCACGTGGAGGATCGGTGTGCCGGGGTGTTCGGGGCCTGGCACCGGCCAATGGAGCGTCTGGCCCTGTTCCAAGCGCTCGTACCGCACGCCGGCATAGATGGGCGTCAGGGCGGCGATCTCTTCCATCACGACTCGGGGCGAGGCATACTCCCACCCGCTGAAGGGCCCCGCAGGCCGACGCCCCTGGCGCTGCAAGAGTGCCTGGGCCAGCCGGGCCACGATCTGCCAGTCGGCCAGGGCCTGGCCGGGCGGCTCCAAGGCCTGGCGCACCATCTGCACGCGGCGGTCGGTATTGGTGAAGGTCCCCGATTTCTCGGCCCAACTCGCCCCGGGCAACAGCACGTGCGCCCACTGGGTCGTCTCTGAAGGAAAAATCTCCTGCACCACGAGGAACTCGCAGGCTTCCAGGCAGTGACGCACGTGGTTCAGGTCGGGATCGGTCATGGCCGGGTTTTCGCCCACCACCACCAGCGCCCGCACCGTCCCCGTCCCCGCGGCCGAAATCATCTCCGTGACGGTCAGCCCCGGCGTTTCGGGAATCGTCCCGGGCGAAGCGAGAGACGCGCCTTCGGCCTCCAGGCGCCACGCCTCGGCGAAACGCTGGCGCACGGCGCCATCGCCCACGCGTTGGTAGCCGGGCAAGAAGTTCGGCAAGGCCCCCATGTCGCAGGCACCCTGCACGTTGTTCTGCCCGCGCAACGGGTTCACCCCGCCCCCCGGGATGCCCAGGTTCCCCAGGAGCATCTGGAGATTGCCGAGGCTCAGCACGTTGAGCACCCCCGTGGTGTGCTGGGTGATGCCCATGGCCCACACCGCGGCCATGGGACGGTTGCGGGCCAGCAGCTCGGCCGCCTGAACCACCTGCGCCGCCACGACGCCCGTGATCTGCTCGACCCGCTCGGGCGGATAGCCCGCCACGGTCCGGCGCAGTTCCTCGAACCCTTCGCAGCGTGCCTCGATGAACTCGCGGTCCTCCCACCCGTTCTTGAGAATCACATGCATCAGGCCGTTCAGCAGCGCCACGTCGCTGCCGGGACGCTGGCGGAGATGCAGGGTGGCCAGCTCGGCCAGGTCGATTTGCCTGGGGTCGGCCACCACGAGTTTCATCCCCCGGCGGAGCACGGCCTGCCGAATCCGCGCCCCAAACACCGGGTGCTGCTCGGTGGTGTTCGAGCCAATCAGCAGCATGGCGCGGGCCTGGTCGGCGACGTCGTCCATCGTGTTGCTCATCGCCCCGGACCCGAGGCAGGCGGCCAGGCCCGCCACCGTCGAAGCATGGCAGAGCCGCGCACAATGGTCCACGTTATTCGTACCCAACACCTGCCGGGCGAACTTCTGGACCAGGTAATTCTCCTCGTTGGTACACTTGGCCGAAGAGAGCACCCCGATGGCATCCGGCCCGGACTGGCGGAGGATCGCAGCCAGGCGGTCCGCCACGATCCCCAGCGCCACATCCCAGGGCACGGGGACCCACGGCCCGCGCTGGCCCCGCCGGCCTTCGCCCCCATCTAACAGCTCTTTGCGGACCATCGGCCCGGTGAGCCGATCCGGATGGTGCACGAACTCGTAGCCGTACCGCCCCTTGACGCAGAGATGCCCGTAGTTGGGCCCCACGCCAAAATCGGCGCTCACCCGCACGATCCGCCCCTGGCGCACATGGAGTTCCATCTGGCAGCCCACGCCGCAATAAGGGCACGTCGTGGGGACCCGTTTTTCGGCCGCGCCACGCCCCACCGACGGTTTGTCGTCCAGGGCCCCGGTGGGACACACCGCCACGCAGGCGCCGCACGATTCGCACCGCGCTTCCAAGAGGGACGTATCGGCACCTGCGACGATGCGCGTGGCCCGGCCACGCTCGGCGACTCCCCACACGAACCGGCCCTGGATCTCTGCGCAGGCCCGCACGCATCGCGTGCACAAAACGCACTTGTTCAAATCCACCCACAAAAATGGGTTGGGATCGCTATCCACCCGGAAACGCCCCCTGACCAGGGCCCGCTTCGGCACACCCAGGCCGCAATGGGCAAGCCATCGCTCGAACTCCGTGGCCGGCCGGTCCCCAGCGGCATATCCGGCATCTTCGTAGTCCTCCAGGAGCAGCTCCAGGATCTGCCGCCGCGTTTCGACCACGCAGGACGATTCGGTCTCCACCTCCAGCCCCTCGCTTACCGGCAGGGTGCAGGCGGCGGCTAGCGTACCCTGGGGCTTTATTTCCACCATGCATAAGCGGCAGGAACCGACCGGCCGAAGCCGCGGATGATGGCACAGCGCGGGGATTTCGATCCCGCAGGCACTGGCGGCTTCAAGCACCGTCTGGCCCTCGTGCGCCTCCACCGACCGACCATTGATCACCAGATGGATCGCCACGGCATGACCTCCGGCTTTGCCTCATGCGTCGGGGAAACATTGCGCAAAGCAAGCCAAAGCGGAGCGGATGGGATTGGCCACCGACATGCCCAGCCCGCACAGCGACGCGCGTTGCAACAAGTCGGCCAGGCGCTCCAGGCGGGCGCGGTCGCCCGGCCGGGGCCGGGCGGCGGCCATCCGGTCCAGAATCTCCCGTGCATCCCGCGTGCCGATGCGGCACGGCGTGCATTTGCCGCAAGACTCGCTCTCGAAGAAACGGAGCAGTTCCCGAAGCAGCTTCACCGGAGAGACGCTCTGGTCGCACACCAAAAACCCTCCGGACCCTAAGGCCACCCCCTGGCGGATCGAATCGTGGTCGATGGGCACATCGAGCTGCTGGGGCCCCACCAAGGTGCCGGCCGCACCACCCGCCAGCCCACACCCAAACGTCGATCCCGGGCGCATGCCCCCGCCGAACTCGTCGATCATCTGCCGTAGGCTCAGCCCATAGGGGGCCTCGAACAGGCCCCCGCGATTCACATCGCCCACCAGCGTGTACAGCTTGGTGCCGGGGGTTTTCGGATTGCCGATCGAGCGGTACCACGCCGCCCCGCGTGCCAGGATATGAGGCACGTAGGCCAGTGTCTCGACATTGCTGACCGCCGTAGGTTGCCCGTTCAGGCCCCGCGTGGTCGGGAAAGGAGGCCGCGGGCGCGGCTCCCCCCGGCCCCCTTGCAGCGACTCCAATAGCGCTGTCTCTTCGCCGCAGATATAGGCCCCTGCCCCGCGGTGGATGTGCACCGCGAAGCGGAAGCCGTCCCGGCCGGGCCCCGGCGCAAAGCCTCCCGCCTCCTGAATCGCCCGAAGCGCCTCCTCCACCCGCTGCACCTGGGGCGCGTACTCGCCCCGAATGTACAGGAATCCTTCGCGAGCCCCGATGGCGTACCCCACGATGGCCATCCCTTCCAGCACCCGGTGGGGCCGCAGCTCCAAAAGCACCCGGTCCTTGAAACAGAGGGGCTCCGATTCGTCGGCATTGCACACCACGAACTTGGGCTGCTTTGGCTCGGCCGCCACCAGCCGCCACTTGCGCCCCGCCGGGAATCCCGCCCCGCCCCGACCACGAAGGCCTGAGGCCTCCAGCTCGGCCAGCACTTCGTCGGGCTGCATGCGCAGGGCGCGGGCCAGACCGGGCATCTCCAGTTCCGAAGTCTCCGATTCGTCTCCGCCTGGAAGGAGCACGCGGACCTCGCCCGCACGGGGCTGCCGGTAGTCCGGGGCCCCGCCGCAGCCCCCCACCGTCAAATCGTCCAGCCGGTCCGGCGGCACCGGGCCTGCCTGTTCGTCGCGGACCAAGGCTGCCGGCGCCCGGTCGCACAATCCCAGACAACTGGTGCGTGTGATGGTCCACGAGCGGAATCGAGCCTGAAGCGCTGCCCGTAACTGCCCTCCGCCGCGGAGGGTGCAATAGGGCCCATCGCAAATGCGGATGGTGCGCTCCGGCGGTGCGGGGGTGCTCAGCATGGCGTAAAACGTGGCAACCCCGTAAACATGGGATGCGGGAAGCCCCAGAGCCCGCCCCACCTCGGAGACTGCGTCCTGGCTCAGCCGCCCCCGACGCGATTGCAACTCCCGCAATACTTCGACGACCGCCTCGGGCCGATGCCCCACGCGCGCGGCCAACTCCGCCACCTCCGTGTCAACCGGACGCTGAACTGGATAAACCTCGTACACGGCACCCCCCTACTCTGGGTTCCAACTTAGCCGGTTGCACCGCGCCCGTCCAGTCCCGATCGCCGGGAAATGTCTACCTTATCAGGCACGAATTGGCCACCGGGGCCGACCTAAAGTAGTGCGGTTGCTTGGAACCACCCCAAAACGGTCCGGCGTGCGCAACGGCACGCACCCTACTCAATGCCAGGAACGGATGCCTCCCCTTGGAAAGCGTATTGGCTGGTTGCATGGACCGCCGGGGCCGGCTCCGAAACCTCCACCATGCCCGGCAAGAGATTGCGGCGTGGCGACAGGCAGGAGCTGCACCGCGACGGCGAGCGGTGCGCAAGACCTGGACGGGTGCCGGCTACCGATTGCGACCGCGAGAAGAATGCGAGGCGCGGCGGTCAGGGTTCCTCGCACGCGCCTCCAAATTGGCCGAAATGATGATCCCCACCGCCTCTTCCCATGTGGGGATGCTGCGGTGGATGCCCCCGCCCTTGTCGTCGTCGGGTTCCTCTTCCTCGCCGCTTTTGGCCCGATCGGCCGAATCGGAGTCAGCCGATTCGGCCAGGTGGGCATCGGCATCAAAGGCCCGATCCTCGATCGATTCCACACGCTCTCTGGCCTGGGCCAGGGCGGCCTCGGGGGTGTCGGGGGTGCGGGGGGCCGATTTCTTCTTCTTCCGGCGCCGCCGTTTGGCGCGGGTTGGGGACGCTGGCTGCGAACCCGCCTCGGCGACCGAAGCCGAGTCGGCACTTGCGGCCGATGGCGACTCGGCCAGCCCCCAGGTCTCCCCCCGTTCCTCCGGGAGCATAGGCAAATCATCAAGCTCTTCGGCAGCCAACGCCGCCTCGCCAGCCCCCTTGGCCTCCTCGGACTGGTGCGGTGGGCGCGACTCACCGAAAGACCGACCGACCGCACCCCCCGACTTGCGGCGGCGCTTGCGGCGCTGGCGTACAGGGCCAGATTCTTCGGCAGGGGGCTTGGGACTGGCCTTCTCCGCCGGCCAAGGGCCCGTTTCAAGAGTGGTGACCACGATGCTGGGGCGCGGCGTCGGTTCAAGCGTGGTCGCCGCCGTGGCCTCGACGGGCTCGAACGCTTCCGCCGGCACTTCGATGCCTAGCTGGCTCGCCAGTCGCGCCCAGTCCTGGGGTGTCTTTTGGCGGTCGGGACGCGGAGGCACAAAGGTCGATTGCGGAAGCGAGGCCAGAAAGTCTTGGCCCGGCGACCCCGGAGATGGCTGCGGCGATTCGGAAACGATCTCTTCCGACATCGCCGAAAGGGCCTCGCCGCCGGACGCAGCCGCAGTCTCCCGAGCGACTAGCAAGTCCCCTTGGCCGAGGCCCGTCTCCCCGACCGACGGAGGAGGAGACACCCCATCCTCTGCCGGGGAAACAACCGTGGCATCAACCGCGGCCTCCTCGCCCTCCGGCGCAGGCATGGCCCCCAATGTCGAGGCCAAAATGTCCCAATGGTCCAGTTTACCGCGACCTGTTTTGTTCTGATCGTCCATACCGATTCCAGGGTCCGAAGCCGCAGCCGGGCGCAACGGCCAACCCACACCGGCCCCCGAGCGCCACGCAGCCCCCTGCGAAGGCCGGATTGCACAAAGTATAAGGCAAAACCGCCACAAGGAAAAGCCACGAGCAGGGCGGTTGCTTGCGGCCGCAGGGGAAATGCTACCGCTACCTAGAGCCGGGGGCGTAAGCCCCCGGTGGCCACACCTAGCGCCGGCGACCTAAGCCCCCGGTGGCCACACCTAGCGCCGGCGACCTAAGCCCTCGGTGGCCACACCTAGCGCCGGGGACCTAAGCCCCGGTGGGCAACACCCTAAAGCTGGGGCTTGGCCAGGGGTGGAGTAGCCGCCCAGACCTTTGGCGGCGCCCACGCTACGCTGGGCAGGGTTTTGTCTGCTAGAATGCGGTGCCGATATAAGAACGTATTTCCGTGCCTCGCTGGGCCTGACGCGTTGCAAGGGCCACGCCATGAGCCAGTCTTCCCCGCGTTGGACAGTGGTCGATTTCGAGGCGGTTGCCGAGGTGCCGTGCCCGTGTGGCACGTCGCGGCGGGCCCTGGCCGAGGTGGCAGCCTTTCCCGGCACCCTGCACCGCACGACCATCACGGGTCGAGCCCAGGCCCATTACCATCAGCGCCTGACGGAAACGTATTACGTTCTGGAATGCGAGCCGGGGGCGGCGGTGGAACTAGACGGCCAGGCCGTGCCGGTGCATGCGGGCATGTGCCTTGTGATTCCTCCCGGCGTGGTGCACCGCGCCCTGGGCCGGATGACGATCCTGAACATCGTGTTTCCCAAGTTCGATCCGCAGGACGAGATCCTGGTGGATCAGCCCGAATGCTCGTGACAGTGCCTGGGGATGACACGGAGCGAGGCAGCCATGCCAAGATGTGCTCGGGGCCATGCGGGGGGCTTGCGTGCGGCCACGATGGTTGCCTTGGTTTGCGGCGTGGCGCTGGCCGCCACGCTGGCTCCCCCGGCAGCCTGGACTGCTGACTGGCCGCAATGGGGCTCTTCGCCGTCGCGGAACAACGTCTCGGACGAAAAGGATTTGCCGACGGAGTGGCACGTGGGCCAGTTCGACCGGAAGACTGGCAAATGGCTGGGCGGTTCGCAATCCCGGGGCATTCGCTGGGTGGCCCGGCTGGGGAGCGAAAGTTACGGCAGCCCGGTCGTGGCCGGCGACAAGGTGTTTTGCGCCACCAACAATGGCGGGGGATACCTGGCCCGCTATCCGGCCTCGGTGGACTTGGGGTGCCTCCTTTGTTTCCGCCGCAGCGATGGGAAGTTCCTGTGGCAGCATTCGGTGCCCAAGCTGCCCGCCCAGGAACTGGACTGGCCCAAACAAGGCATTTGCAGCACCCCGCTGGTCGAAGGGGAGCGGCTTTGGATCGTTACGAATCGGGGCGAGATCGTCTGCCTGGACACCGAAGGGTTTTTGGATGGCGAGAACGATGGGCCGGACCGCTCCGAACCGGTCATAGCGCCCAACGAGTCGGACGTGGTGTGGCGCTTCGACATGATGGGCCAGTTGGGTACGGTGCAGCGGTACATGGCCAGTTGTTCGGTCACGGCCGCCGGCGAGCTGTTGTTCTCTGGGACCTCCAACGGGGTGGATACCAAGGACCGCATTCCCGCGCCCCGAGCCCCCAGTTTCATTGCGCTGGAGAAAGGCACGGGCAAGCTGGTCTGGGCCGATAGTTCGCCCGGCGAGAACCTGCTGGACGGCCAGTGGTCGTCCCCGGCATTTGCGGTGCTGGGGGGTGTGCCCCAGGTGATCTTCGGCGGGGGAGACGGCTGGGTGTACAGCTTTGAAGCGGTCCGGACCGCCGACGGCAAACCCCGCTTGTTGTGGAAGTTCGATTGCAATCCCAAGGATGCCCGGTGGGAAGGCGGTGGCCAGGGACGGCGGAACATCCTCATCGCCACCCCGGTCGTGGCCGAAGGCCGCGTATACGTCGTGACCGGCCAGGACCCGGAATCGGGCGAAGGCGAGGCCGACCTGTGGTGCATCGACCCCACGCGCCGAGGCGATGTGAGCGCGCAGATCGTGGTCGATGCCCAGGGCCGGCCGGTGCCGCCTAGCCGATTGGTCGCTGCGGACCCCGATGCCGGTCATCAGATCCGCCCCAACCCGAACTCGGCGGCGTTGTGGGGATACCGGGGGCGGGCCCAAGGCGGCGAAAAGCGGTTCGAAGACGTGCTACACCGGAGCCTGGGGATGCCGGCCATCAAGGACGGAATCCTCGTCATCGGCGACCATGCCGGGCTGGTCCATTGCCTGGACGCCCGGACGGGCAAGGTCTACTGGACGCACGATTTGATGTCAGCCATCTGGGGATCGCCGCTTGTGGCCGACGGCAAAGTGTACCTGGGCACCGAGGATGGGGACGTGGTGGTTTTTGCTCTTTCGACGACGCTGCGGGTGCTAGCCAAGAATCCCATGGGCAACGCGGTGTATAGCACCCCTGCGGTGGCCGACGGCGTGCTCTACATCAACACCCGGAGCCATCTGGTGGCGATCGGGCCGTAACGCGCCGCTTGCCGGCTGGCGGCCGGAGGGCTCCGCCAACAGGGGGCGGTGCGTTTCGAGGGGCTGGGGCCGGCGGCGGCTGGCCCGGCTGGCGACCGAGGCGGCCGCCTTGAAAGCTGTCCGCCGCGACAGTCGATGGCCTTCCAAGCCGCTCGCCTTGAAACGCTGGCCTCGAAAGCCGCCGTCGCTGCCCACGACTGCGGCGGAATGTTGCCTTTAGGCAACATGGCTCGGGTGGGGAGCCCGCATTGGCAACGGGAGATTTGCTCTGGCTGCGGTTCTGACCTAGACTTGCGATGGCACGTCCTCCGAAAGTCCGCGGGTCTGGCGGGCCCCATGTCCCAAGTCTCTTCCCTGCTGATCACCGATTGGAACGGAGTCCGCCAATGCCTGGCGCAATTGGCCGAAAGCCACGACCAGGTCGCCGACTTCCTGGGCAGCTTGTTTCAGCAACTGGAAGAGCTGTGGGGCCAGATGCTGCGCCACCAGCGGCGCTGGCAGGCCGAGCATGAGCAGGCTTGCAAGGAGCTGGAAGCCCGGGCGGCGGAACTCCAGCGGCAACAGCAGGCGCTGGAGGCCGAGCGGCAACGGCTTCATGGGGAATTGGAGCGGGCCCTGGCCGAGCAGCACCAGCGCCTGGCCGACGCCCAGACGGCGGAAACCCGGCAACGCGAGGCCCTCGAGAACGAGCTGGAGCTGGTGCGGATGCGTGCCGCCGAACTGGCCGAGTCTTTGGCCGAGCAAAGCCGCCAGATCGCTCAGGAGCGCGCCCAGTGGAGCGAAGAGCTGAAGCGCATGCGCCGGCTTTTGGAAACCCTCGTCCGCAGCCCGCACGCACCGGCCACCGGTGGCCATGAGGAATCCGCGATGCCGGAACCGGTCCCGGCGGCTTCCCGGGCCGCCAAAGCGGATCCCGTGCTCAGTTCGGTCATGGCCCAGTTCCAGATGTTGCAGAAAGATTTGGCGCGTCGGCGGCGCAACGGCACCACCGGGTAAAACGATGGCAAGCAGTTTTTTGGAAGCTTCGGCCCAGGGGCGTGCAATCAACGGCGATCGCACCGTGCTGATGCGGTGGACGACTGGCATAGCGGCCGCGATGAACCTTGGCTTGGGTCTCGGCCTGGGCCAGCCGTGGCTGGCCCTTGGCGGCGTTCTGGGCTTGAGCTTTGTGGGCCTGCGGTGGCGGAGTTCGCACGGCTCGCTGGTGGCAAGAGGGCCCACGACGGCCGAAGGCCCGCCGCCCCGGCGTCCGCAGCGGATCTGCCCCTCAACCGCGGCCCATCCCCGCGACCTGGACGCCTTGGTCGAAGAGATGCTGGCCCAGGGA
>FWPU01008938.1_pt1 | contig 16358 bp, 14 predicted proteins | sample 2228361 | NCBI WGS metagenome assembly FWPU01 (sample SAMEA103939777, study PRJEB20133) | metagenome
TGGACGAGGCATTAAAGCAAAACATTCCGGTTTTAGGCATATGCGGTGGAATGCAGCTAATAAACGTGTTCTTTGGAGGATCGCTTTATCAAGATATTCCTTCTATGATTTCTAGCGCGGTCGCCCATGAAAAAGGGGCCCTACATGAAATCCTCGTCGAAGACGGCACCCTCCTTGGAGAAATCGTCAAAGAGAAAAACTTTTCTACAAAGAGTTATCACCACCAGTCGGTGAAAGCAGTGGGAAAGGGGCTTAAAATCTCTGCCCGGTGCCCCGATGGAATCATCGAAGCTATAGAGAATGAAGGTCATTTCATTATCGGTATTCAGTGGCACCCGGAAAGGGAGGAAAGCGAGACCTCAAAGAGAATTTTCAGGGCTTTTATAGATAGATGCAGGGAGAAATAAGTCCTTCGTCCATTTTACTTTAATCTAACTTCTACGTTAATTTTTTGGATGTACCGGTTGTAGGGAACGCAGATCTGCGTTCCCTACAAAATACGTTACTGAATCGAGGGCAGTTGATTCATCACCATAATCAATACCAGGTAAAATAAATCTACTTTGGAAACTATCAGGATTATCGGGGCGAGAGAGCATAATCTAAAGAATATAGACCTAACGATCCCCAGGGATAGCTTCATCGTCGTAACCGGGGTAAGCGGCTCCGGGAAATCATCCCTGGCATTCGATACCATCTTTGCTGAGGGACAGAGAAGATACATGGAGTCGCTCTCTGCGTACGCCCGGCAGTTTGTGGAAAAAATAGACAAGCCGGACCTGGATTCGATCGAGGGTCTCTCCCCATCCATATCCGTAGACCAGAAGACCTTTCAAAGGAACCCACGCTCTACGGTAGGCACGATAACCGAGATTTATGACTTTCTCCGATTACTCTTTGCCCGGCTGGGAAAACCGCACTGCTACAACTGCGGGACGGAGATATCCGCACAGAACCTGGATAAAATGGTAGAAAGGGTGCTCTCGCTAGGCGCCGGAAAAAAGATAACCATCTTCTCCCCGATTGTTCAGGGGAGAAAAGGGGAATACAAAAAGGAGCTGGAGGAGCTTCGCCGGCAGGGATTCCTCAGGGTAAGAATCGATGGGAAACTCTTCGACCTTGAGGATGAAATCCATCTAGAAAAGCAGAAAAAACACACCATCGAACTCCTGGTCGATATAATAATGCTGGGCCCGGCCAATTCCTCACTTCTTCACAGCGAAAACCCAGCCAGCCGGGTCGAAGATTCCCTGAGGCTGGCCCTCAAGCGTGGAAAAGGGGTGGTCAGGGTGGAAAGCGGGAAGGGAGAAGGTATTACGTTTAGCGAGAAGTTTGCCTGCCCTAACTGTGGTATAAGCTACCCGGAGGTCTCCCCACGGCTGTTTTCATTCAACAGCCCTTACGGGGCCTGTCCTGAATGTCAGGGATTGGGAGTAAAATCCTTTTTTGACCCGGAACTGGTGATTGAAACCTGGGATAAGTCTATCGAGGAAGGCGCCATAATCCCCTGGAGAAATTCAAGCTACTTCAGCCGAATACTAGATTCGGTGGCCAAGCACTACAAATTTAGCCTGAAAACCCCTCTAAAGAAGCTTCCCGCTAAAATCAGAAACATTATCCTGTACGGCTCGGGCGAGGAAAAAATCAAATTCCACAGGGATAGAGGAAGATGGGTGGATGAGTATTGGGATACATTTCCCGGCGTGATCGGGGTTATTTCAGAGTGGTACAGCGAAACGGAGTCAGAAGAGGTCAGAGAGGCCTTTTCTAAGTATATACGCACGGTTAGTTGTCCCTCCTGCCACGGGGCAAGACTCAAAAAGGAGAGCCTATCTGTGCTGATCAATGAAAAATCTATACACGATATAACGAAAATGTCGGTGGATGAGTGCATCCGGTTTTTCGAGAACCTTGATTTTACCGGCCGGGCAGCGGAAATCGGCAATAGGATACTCAAGGAGATAAACTCTCGTCTCAGCTTTCTTAACAACGTGGGGCTTAGCTACCTAACCCTCGACCGAACGGCGCCCTCGCTCTCCGGCGGCGAGGCTCAACGAATTCGTCTGGCAACTCAGGTGGGTTCTAAGCTCACCGGAATCACCTACGTGCTCGATGAACCGACAATCGGTCTTCATCCACGGGACAACAAGAGACTCATACATACCCTAAAATCTCTAAGAGACAGCGGAAACACCATCATCATAGTAGAGCACGATGAAGAGACCATAAGGAATGCCGATCATATCATCGACTTGGGGCCGGGAGCGGGCGAAAAGGGAGGATGGGTCATTGCCCAGGGAGATATCCTGAATTTAATGAGAAACGAAAAGTCTCTAACCGGAAAGTATCTCTCCCGGGAGCTCTCAATATCTATCCCAACAACCAGAAGAAAACCAGATGGATACATAACCATAAAAGGGGCCAGCGAAAACAATCTAAAAAATATAGATGTCTCGTTTCCACTCCGGGTATTCACCTGCGTCACCGGGGTCTCCGGCTCGGGGAAAAGCACGCTCGCTATCGACACACTACACAATGCTCTTTGTGCAAAGCTATATGGCGGCAAGGATAAAGTAGGTAAACACTCGGAAATTATCGGGGATGATGAAATCAACAAGGTAGTGAATGTCGACCAATCCCCCATAGGCCGTACGCCCCGGTCAAACCCTGCTACCTACACCGGGCTCTTCACCCCTATAAGAGACCTCTTCTCCATGCTGCCCGAGGCGAAGATGCGCGGGTTTAAACCGGGAAGGTTCAGCTTTAATGTCCAGGATGGTAGGTGCATTGAATGCAGGGGCGAGGGAACGGTAAAAATAGAGATGCATTTCCTTCCGGATGTGTATGTGAAGTGTGAGCAGTGCCTGGGAAAAAGGTACAGCTCCGAGACACTAGAGGTTAAGTATAGGGGAAAAAGCATTGCCGATGTCCTGGATATGACCGTGAGCGAGGCGCTTGAATTCTTTGACAATGTCCCTTACATAAAATCCAAGCTAGCAGTTCTCCATGACGTGGGACTAGATTATATCAGGCTGGGACAGCCCGCTACCACCCTTTCCGGCGGCGAGGCTCAGAGGATAAAACTAGCCAAGGAATTATCTCGCCGGGCTACCGGCAGGACGCTCTACATCCTGGATGAGCCTACCATCGGCCTTCATTTTGACGATGTAAAAAAACTACTCGAGGTAATTCACAGACTCGTCGATGTGGGAAACACGGTAATAGTAATCGAGCATAATCTCGATGTCATAAAATGTGCGGATTACGTAATTGACCTGGGACCGGAGGGAGGAGAAGAAGGTGGCCGTATAGTAGCATACGGGACGCCAGAAGAGGTATCGCAGGTTGAAGGATCGTATACCGGTATATTCTTGAAAAGGGTTCTGGAAAGACCATCTTCTTAATTCAGGGAAAGCTCATTGGACCTACTACAGTCTATAGTTCTGGGGATTGTTCAGGGGATTACTGAATTTCTTCCCATAAGCAGCACGGCACATCTGGCTTTGGTGCCCTGGTTCTTTTCCTGGAAGGACCCCGGGCTAGCCTTTGACATGGCCCTACACATCGGTACACTCCTGGCCGTTGTCTACTACTTCTGGCGGGATTTTTTGCTGATTGCCCAGGATTTTGTTCGAGCTTTATTCTCCAAAGGCTTCCAGAACCATCCAAACGGTAAGACAGGACTATTTATTATCATTGCCACTATACCCGGGGCACTAGCCGGACTGATATTCGAGGAGCAAGCCTCCGGAATACTCCGGCATCCATTGGCCATCGCATTCTCGGTCTTTTTCTTTGGAATAATTCTTTACCTTACGGACAGGTTCTCGGTAAAGGAGAAAGAAGTTTCAGAAATGGGCATTTCCGATTGTCTTATAATAGGAATTGCCCAGGCCCTGGCCATAATTCCGGGTGTGTCCCGTTCTGGGGCTAGCATTGCCGGAGCACTGGTAAGGAATTTCCGGAGAGACGAGGCGGCCAGGTTTTCCTTCCTGCTGAGTACGCCTCTTATATTCGGAGCCATATTACTGGAATCACGACACATAGAATATTCAACCGTATTAAGCACCCCATTTCTGGCCGGAATTCTGGCATCGGCTACCTTTGGATTCCTGAGCATTAAGTATCTGATAAGATACGTCCAGACAAAGAGCTACAATGTCTTTGTCGTTTATCGCATTTTACTAGCCGCTTTTATTGTGCTGCTCTACCTGGGGAAATCGTTTGTAGAAGCCCCCATCTACATATTGAAGTAGCTATGTAATGTGATTTAAAACGAATAACCCACTGGAGCATTCTCAATTTGGTAGCGATCCTTGCTGCAACCTGGGATGAAATAAAACATTTCAAGAGCATAATCCCAAAAACCGAGGAAGGAAAATGGGAAGAACTGGAATATATACGAGGGAATGTTCACGGGAAGCCCGTAGTTATAGTCCAAACCGGAGTCGGGATAAGAAAGGCAAGGAAGGGAGCGAGTTTTATAATACAGAAGTTTAAACCGGAGCTAATCATATCCGCCGGACATGGAGGGGCGCTCAATCCCGACCTTAGAGTCGGAGATTTGGTGATAGGAAATTGGGTTTTAAGCCTGAAAAAGAATGAGAGAAGAGAGCTGACTACTTGCATACCCGACTCAGAAAGTGGTCCTAAAAAGGGCGGAATACTCACGGAAAACAGGTTCATCCACGACCCTATGGAGAAAAGAAGACTGTTTGACATAACCGGAGCCTTATGCGTGGATATGGAAACCTGGGGTGTAGCGGAAGCGGCGATGCAGAGCGGAACCCCGGTTCTCTCGGTGCGGTCCATCTCCGATGAATCGGCCGAAATTATTCCGGACATGGGCTATATTTATGATAGTTCAGGGAAACTGGATAAAAATAAGGCACTAAAATACTTTGTTTCCAGACCATACCATATTTTGCCCTTTATTCGATTCAGGTATATCAACTCAAAGAAATCTGTGGATTCCCTTAATCGGTTTCTTCTGGGCTTGATACAATATCTTTAATTTATGAGATGTCACAGTAGAATACTTGTGGTTACTCATGAATTAACCGGATAGCACTGCTGTCCAAAATAATTAAAAGCCAGAGGTTCATACTGGTAAAACAAGGCCTTTAGATAGATAAAACGTCTTTGTAAAATCAGGTTATCCCCTTTTATGCTTCTCATGCAAGCACCGTGCAACCCTATTTGTTTAAATAGCTTTTTAATTTTCACCCTTCGTCAAGACCAGTACAGGCTTCACCCGCAAGGGGGGAAGGAATAATTGTTTTTATACCGTCATTGCGAGCGGAGCGAAGCAATCTCACCGTCTGTAGGCTGAGATTGCTTCGTTGCCAAGGTCGCTCGGGGCAAAGAGCGCCCCTCAGGCAAAGCTCCTCGCAATGACGCGAAGCAATCTCTTATTTTGGACAAGTTTGACCGGATAGCTATCATAAAGGCGACCCTGCGGGTCGTCTTTACGTTATTCGTCAAATGAAATTTGATTTACCATTAATCCTGCCTGACCTTGACAAACTCTCTCTTGCCTATTTTCACCCTGAGTAGTTCTCTATGCGGAACTACGGCTTTTGGGTCAGTAATCCTTTCTCCGTCAATAGTCACCCCACCCTGCTCAATCAGCCTCTTCGCCTCTCCCCGGCTTTTGACCCTCTCCGAAGAATTCACCACCAAATCCAGAATGGTAGTCCCGTTTTTTTTATTCAGTAAAATCTCCCGGGCATCCTCCGGGAACTCCCTCTCGGAGAACTTGATTTCAAAATCCTTTCGAGCACTGGCAGCGCTACCTTCTCCGTGAAACCACGCAGTAATTTCATATGCCAGGGCTTTTTTGGCATCCATAGGATGCCACTCCGATTTCATTTTTTTGATCTCCTCCCTGGAACGAGAACTTAGAAGCTCAAAGTATCTCCACATGAGTGCATCAGATATGGACATGACCTTTCCAAATATATCCTCGGGCGTGTCTTCGACCGCTATATAATTCCCGAGTGATTTCGACATCTTTCTCACGCCGTCGAGGCCCTCCAGGATGGGGAGAAAAATGGCTACCTGGGGCTCCTGGCCAAAATATCTCTGAACATCCCGGCCTAGAAGAATGTTAAATTTCTGGTCGGTGCCCCCTAACTCCGCGTCCGCCCTGATGTTTGCGGAATCGTAGGCTTGGATCAGGGGATACAGAAACTCCTTTATGGTGATGGGGGTGCCGGAGGCATAGCGCTTATGAAAATCGTCCCGCTCGAGCATCCTGGCCACGTTCTCCAGGGAGGCTAGCCTGAGCAATTCTTCAGCGCTCATTTTCTTTAGCCAGGAGGAGTTGAAGACAACCTCGGTTCTATCCTTTCTCAGGATCTTAAAGACCTGTCTTTCGTAGGTCCTTGCATTTTCCGCCACCTCATCCTCGGTTAATGGGGGCCTGGTTTCCGTCCTTCCCGAAGGGTCGCCTATCATGGCGGTGAAATCACCGATGAGAAAGACCACGGTGTGCCCCAGGTCCTGAAAATCACGTAGTTTCTTAAGCAGTATGCAATGTCCCAGGTGCAGGTCGGGCGCAGTAGGGTCAAACCCGGCTTTAATCCTGAGGGGTTCTCCGATTTCCGCCGATTTTTTAAACTTGGCTAAAAGCTCCTCTTCGGAGATTATCTCTTCCGTTCCCCTTCTAATTATCTCGATTTGTTCTTCCGGACTGGGAAAGGTCATTTTTACGCAAACCGATAATGGTTTGCCCTAAAATATAGAATATCCAACACCTAAGTCAACGATTGATTAAATGAGGATTCTTAGAGAGGAGAAATCTTTATGTCCGTGTTTAAGGTGGAATTGCCATTGCCTAAGAATATGCCTGTCACCGGAGCGCATAACCGGGGAATCGCCGATGAAGACACACTAATGTGTCGGTCGGCAACAGCCAGCCCGCTGCTTGGGTCAAAGCCTCTCCAGCCTCCGCCGGGAACATATACCTCGACCCAGGAATGTAAATAGTGCCTCTGATAATCCAGCACATCAAAATAATAACCGCTCACAAAACGCGCCGCCAACCCGAGCATTCGGCATGCGGTCATGAACAACACTGCTAAATCCCGGCACGCCCCTTTTTTCTCGGCAAATGTCTTTTCAGGAAGGTTAGGCCCACCCTGGTCGCGATATTCTTTCTGAAATTGCAGGCTAATTTCACCGGCTAAGTGAGTTAAAAAGGGAACGGTTTGGCGGTTCACCTTAGTAGCCAGCTCCTCGACAAAAGCTAACAGTTCTGGGGAATTAGCAATCAGCATTTTATAGGGTTTGAGCAAAAGCTCAAGCTCTTTTGGGTACTCCAAAGGCAGTCTAAGCGCCTCCTTCGGATAAACTAAATAATCAAACGGATTCTTGTTATTGGTTTCGACCAACGCCGTAGTATTTATGGTCAATTCTCTTGAAGCTCCGTTAAACCATGCCTGATAAACCGTGTTTCCATCCAAGTCGATGTATTCTGAAACGCTGGCAGGTCGCGGATTTATGGATATATCAAAATCGAGAATTCTTTGAAAGGGGTCCTCTCTCGGCCGAAACCGGAGAGAATGCGGTTCGAATAGCACCGGTTGGTCATATCTATAATGGGTGTAGTGTTTAATCTCGAATTTCATCCGGCTGAAGATAACATTCAAGGTTTTTTATTCATTAATCAGAAATTCTCAGACATCGGGAGCCGCAGTTTGGAAAACACCAGTTCTACCCAGTCATCCGGTAATTCTTTAACCGAGCCTGCTATCCGCTCCTGCCACCAGAATGACACCATTTGCAGGTCATCCTTCATAAAACGATGCTCGACTATATTAAAAGAATCCCGGTAATAGATCACGATATCGAGGGGATACTCGACGTCGTTAGAGCTGGTCCTGGTGGCATCAAACGCCAGAAACCCGGCTTTAAGGGCCAATTCCATGGCCGATTCATAACGCAGCACTCGGTCCAATAAGGGTTTTCCGTAACCGGAGTTTCCTATTATGCAATAGGGCGAGCCCTCCCCTACTTCAACCCAATTCCCTTGAGGATACAGCAGATAGAGTTTGTGCTCCCTATCATGCTCCAACTGTCCACCAACCAGGGCGTACAGGTTGAACCTGAATCCGCCCTCGTCTAGTGATTCCTTATCCTCTTTGAGGACGCGGCGAACCTGCTCGCCGAAGGCATTGACCGCCTTATAGAGCTTATCGAAATTCTCGTCGCTTTCCTCGATAACCTCCTGAAAATAGGTTAGCGCCTTATCCCTGGCCGACCTGAGCCCCGAGGTCATAAGGAACATCGAGTGCTGTCTATGTTGATGAGTGGTCACCTTTCTGGCGGTGATACACTCAGAGCCAGTCGTAACCCGGGTATCCGCAACTCCAACCAATCCATCCTTGACTTTCATTCCTAGGCAAAATGTCAATTCTTCGCTCCTTGGTCTAGATTATTGTGCTCCTGCCGAAAATTTGTCCGGCGGACGCGAATTGAAAAAGGTCTCATAAATCGAATCGCCGACTTCATTCAGTCTTGACTGCATATTGTCTAAGTATTCATGCAAACCGGAGGAGAATATCTCGTGTATATCGCTATAATCCAATTCCGACCGTAAAAGTCCCAATCTCTTCTCCGCCAGGTTCTGGTAAGTCCAGAGTTCCGTCCCGGAAACAGCATGCAGAGACTGCTCCGACTGTATAAGACAATAGCGAATGGCCCGGGGAAATTCCCGGTCCAGGATTAGGAACTGGGCAATATGATAAGGGCTTATCCTGCCGTAGCTCTTCCGGTACATCTCGAAGGCGCTGGCCGATTTCAATACCGCCAGCCACTGTAGAAGGTCAAGTGGCGTGCCAATGCTGACTGCGTGCGGTAACAAGAAGAAATACTTGACGTCGAGAATCCGCGTGGTCTTGTCCGCCCTCTCCAGAAAACGCCCCATACGCCCAAAGTGCCACCCCTCGGAATGGGATATGGTAGAATCCATTATCCCGGCAAATAGGTAACTGCCCAGTTTCACTTCTTTCAAGAAATCCATTAGCCTTTCCATGCTCCATCCGGCGCTGGACACGGCGTCATGCACCTTAAGATAAAACTCGTTTATCTGCTCCCACATCTCGGTTGAAATAATCTCCCGGACTGTCCTGGCATTCTCCCGGGCCTTATACAAACAGGAAAGTATGGAGCTTGGATTCCCCCTATCGAAGGTCAAAAATTGGACCACGTTTTCCCTGGTGGGTTCCCCGTAACGCTCCTCGAATAATTCGTAATCTCCGGTGGTTATTACCAATGGTTTCCACTGTTCGGGCAAATCCGGAGGCAGATCCAGGGTAAGGTTGAAATTTACGTCGACGAAGCGAGCGTAGTTCTCTGCCCTTTCGATGTAACGATTAAGCCAATATATAGAATCGGCAACCCGGCTTAACATACTTCACCCCGTAGCTATCTAAGCACCAATAACCAAACTTCAAATCACAAACAAACTACAATTTCCCAACACAAAATGGACTGTGATCGTTCTACTGGAGGTTTCGAAAATTGGTGATTCGAATTTGTTTGAGATTTGTGATTTGTTATTTGTAATTTTGATTTCGTTCATTTTCGCCGTGCCAATCTCAGCATTGGAAATTATTAACGTAATACCCAAGTATCCTTACTCCCCCCTCCCTGCGAAGAGTTGACTACTAATGAACCTTTTCTCAAGGCAACCCTGGCCAGTCCTCCCGGCATCACATAGATGCTCTCGCCGTAAAGAATAAAGGGCCTTAGGTCGACGTGCCGCCCCTCAAAGTGACCATCCACTATCGTTGGAACCCTGGAGAAGCTGATAGTAGGCTGCGCTATGTACGCCCTGGGATTATCCTCGATTCTCCTTTTGAACTCCTCCTGCTCGGATTTTGTGGAGTGCGGCCCGATTAACATTCCATAACCCCCGGCCTCGTTGGCCTCCTTCACCACCAATTCGTCGATGTGTTCAAGCACGTATTGTCTCTCCTTTTTGTCCCAGCAAACATACGTGGGGATATTGGGCAAGATGATATCTTCATTCAAATAGTATTTGATAATCGCCGGCACGTAGGCATAAATAACCTTATCGTCGGCTACGCCGGTACCGGGGGCATTCACTAGAGATACCCGGCCTCTCTTATAAGCCTCGAAGATACCGGGCACCCCGATTAGGGAATCAGACCTAAACAGTAGCGGGTCCAAAAATTCTTCGTTGAGGCGGCGATATATGACGTCAACCCGTCGCGGTCCCTTGGTAGTCCTCATCTCCACATATCCGTCATTTAACACCAGATCGGTGCCCTCTACCAGCTCGACCCCCATTTGCTGGGCAAGAAAGGAATGCTCGAAGTAGGCCGAGTTGTAAATGCCCGGCGTAAGCAAGGCAATCGTAGGATTGGGCACGTTGGAAACGTGCTGAAGCATTTCCAACAAGCGAATGGGATAATCATATACCGGCCTGATGCCCAGCTCTTCAAAAACCTCCGGGAAGGTTCGCTTCATTATCTCCCGATTTTCCAGCACGTAGGCAACCCCCGAAGGGCATCGCAGATTATCCTCCAGCACGTAAAACCTCCCGTCCTTGTTGCGGATCAAATCAGTGCCGGTAATGTGACACCAAATCCCTCTTGGAGGGCTGAACCCTATGAACGGTTTAAGGAAGCTCTTGCAGGATTCGATAAGCTCAGACGGGATTACACCATCCTTTACGATCTTCTGCCGGTGATAGACATCGTCTATAAAGAGATTCAAGGCGTATATTCTCTGTTGAAGCCCTCTTTCAATTTGGCTCCACTCCGAGGCGTCGATAATCCGAGGAATTATGTCAAAAGGGAAAATATGCTCGGTGCCTTCTTCTTTATAGACATCAAAGGTAATGCCCATAGCCAAAAGCGTTCTTTCGGCGGTGTGCTGCCTCCGGGTTAACTCCTCCGGCCCCAATTTTTCGACGCATCCCTTGAGCGATTGATACCATGGACGGGGTGCACCCACCTCTTCAAACATCTCGTCGTAAAATCCCTCTGTTTGGTAATGGTCGAATCTCATTTTTACCCCGCTTTAAAAACCCTCAGTAAATCAACGATATTCATTCAGGGATAAAACCTAGCTAGGCAAACAACATACCACTCCCATAGCGCCCACAACTACCCAAAGAAATTTGCCATTGATGTTTATGGGAAATAAACTGGAAGAATCCCTGCTTAACGTTTAAGCATAGGTTCTTAAAAAATAGACATATAAGAGGGTTATCCCCCAGGTCTAAAGGGGAATCGACAAAGGAATATTATGAAATTGTAATGGTTCTTACTGCAACTGGGTCTCCTCCGGTTCCGGATAGGTTACCGGTATAGGAGAGGCATGGTGAAGAACCATTAGCCAGCCGGATTCGTGGCGTTCAAATATGTTTGTTGACTGGGATATGTTCATCACTATGGGATTTCTCTTTATGTAGATAAGCTCCTGTATGCAGGTAACCCAGGCCACATCCCCCCTTACCTCCACATTAACATTAGAAAGCCTTATGTTTAACTGATCCCTGGGGTCAAACACATTTTCCCAGCTCTGTCTTATTGCCTCCCATCCCTGGAGCATGATCCAGCCCGGATGCACACAGCCCGCCCTAGAATCCTTCACCCAGACAGTATCCATCAACTCCAAATCTCTTCTTCCCAGAGCCTCATAAAACCTCTGGTTTACTTTTAATACCTCCTCACGGTCGGAACCCCTGGACATCCGATACCTCGGTGTTCAAGCTGATTTAATTTTCTATTTTATCCATATAGTACCCAATTAACAAGCACGGAGCAGTATTTCCGGAACCCATAATGTTTCCCTTGTGGTTGGGCATTCGTAAGAAGATTATTAACTGTGTTATATTAGAAGTGAAATGATACCTAGGTGTTAAAACTGAAGAAAAAGGAGGAGGGAAAATGTCCCAAACAAAAATCACCCCGCCGGAAGTAGATGAAGTAAGGGTCTCGGTAATCGTGGACAACAGCTTTGATATGCTGATGGTGAGCTCAGACATCGTTAAACGCTTTCCGTTGGGGCCAAATCCTTTCGAGGACTCACTGCCCATAGCCGAGCACGGGTTCTCCGCCTTGATTAAAGTCAAGCGAGGCGATAAAGAGGGGACCGTCCTCTTCGATACCGGTGTAAGCCGCACCGGCATACTGCACAACATGGATGCGATGGAGATAAATATCTCCGATATTCAGGCCATAATCCTGAGCCACGGCCATGCCGACCATGCAAACGGCCTGGCCGGAATAGTCAACCGAAAAGGGGCAAGGAATCTCCCGCTGGTACTACATCCCGACGTTTATCTGGAGAGGAAGGTCACCCTCGCCAGTGGAAACGAAATCCGCCTGCCCGCACCCAGGATCGCCGATTTAAGACAGGAGAACGTAGAAATCATCCAGGATACAAAGCCTTCCCTACTCGTCGATAATATGGTCTTAGTCTCTGGCGAGATTCCCCGCACCACTGAGTTCGAGAAGGGTTTACCCACCCATTTTGCCAAACGTAACGACTCCTGGGAGCCGGATCCTTTCATCCTGGATGACCAATGTGCCATCGCCAACGTGCGAGATAAAGGCCTAGTAATTGTCACCGGGTGCGGCCATTCCGGGGTAATTAACGTTATTCGTAACGCCCAGGCTTTAACCGGAATCACGAAAGTTTATGCGGTGATCGGGGGCTTTCATCTAACCGGCGGACTTTTCGAGAAGATCATACCGAATACAATAGATGCGCTTAAAGAAATAAATCCACGTTACGTCATGCCCGGGCACTGCACCGGCTGGTCAGCAATCCACCAGATCGCCCGCGCCCTGCCGGACGCTTTTATACCGGGCAGCGTCGGCACGGCGCTCATACTCTAGTTTACCCATGACAATTTTGTGATGTCCGACAACAAAGGTTTTTCAATCGAATCCAGGATCAAAAGTTTCAAATACGCCTTAGGCGGTATTGTGCTTTTAGTCCGTACCCAGCATAACGCCAGAATCCATGCTCTGGCTACATTGGTTGTATTTGCTGCCGGATTCTATTTCGGCATTACAAAAATGGAATGGTGCTTCATAGTTTTCGCTATTTCTATAGTATGGACGGCGGAGGCGCTAAATACCGCTCTGGAGTTTATGGGGGACGCCGTGTCGCCGGGTCACAACGAGCTTATCGGCAAAGCCAAGGATGTCGCCGCTGCCGGTGTTTTAATTGCCAGCATAGGAGCAGCAGTGATAGGAGTTATTGTATTCGGACCCTACGTTTTAAAGCTTATAAAACCCAAATGAGAACCACCCCGAGACTTATAACGATAAATGGTCTTTGGTTGTCATGCTGAGTGAAGCGAAGCATCTTAAGACGTTAAATATTCTTCGCCACCTGATGGCTCCAAAATTACATCTTAGACACAGCCCGTTTTAAAAATACGATGCCCTACTCCGCAACCATATTCGCTTTCATCACCATCTCACTCTGGAGCTTTCTGGCATACTTTGCTGCGAGGCTGAATCATGTGCCTCCGTTTCTACTCGTAGGCATTGCGCTTTGCACGAGCGGAGTAATTGGGGCGGTGAAGTTCCGCTCCTGGCGAGTAACACCAAAAACTTTAGCCGTGGGGATCGGGGGAATCTTCGGATACCATTTTCTATACTTCACCGCCTTTCGTTATGCCCCGGCCGTCGAAGCCAATCTGATCAACTACCTCTGGCCATTGTTGATCGTTTTACTATCGCCATTATATCTTCCCGGATACGCGCTCCGTCCTCACCATCTAATCGGCGCCATAATCGGACTTATAGGAGCCGGACTTATCGTAACTGGAGGACATTTGAGCCTGGATTTAACTAACCTAAAAGGATATCTGCTCGCTTTGGGAGCAGCACTGGCCTGGTCAAGTTACTCTTTACTCACAAAGAGGTTGCCTCCCTTTCCCACCGCCGCAGTCGGAGCATTCTGTTTATTCTCGGGCCTTCTATCGCTTCTGGTATATTTTCTGGAATCATTCAATAACCCGTCCAACTTTTCCCTGAGCAATCAGGACTGGATACTGCTGCTACTTCTAGGCGCAGGTCCAATGGGAGCAGCCTTCTTTACCTGGGACGCCGCTCTTAAACGGGGCGACCCTCGTATCATCGGCTCCCTTGCCTATATAACACCGCTTACCTCAACGTTAGTACTGGTCTTCATGGGCGGACGCAGGCTCACCTGGGTTTCAGGAATGGCTATGTTCCTGATCATTGCCGGGGCGGTTATAGGCTCGCTCGACCTTTTTCGCCCAAAGGAGAACGGATAAATCGAAGAGAGGGCTTTAGTTAACTTGGTGAAATCATCGTCTGAGGGTTGAAGTATGAATTCAAGGCATAAGGAGTTCATTCTTCGGCCGCGCTCCAGAATGAACGGGTGTTTTTTATTTCTCATCTTTAGCGGATGAATGGATCCGCTCATGCTGAGCCTGTCGAAGCATGGTGTTTTGTTTAGTAAGAGCGGTGTTCGTCCTTCATTAAGCTGGATAGGCTCCCCCCAAGGAGCGAAGGGATAATTGCCGTCATTGTGGGCCTCCTCCTTTTGGCGGCCTGGTAATCCCTTATTTGGGACAAGTTTGTGATGAAGTAAAATATGACCTGTATGCTCGACTAAGATAAATACGGAAGAAGCCTCATGAAACAAAATATATTCACATACACATTCCTCTTACTCGCAGCACTGATCACTTCGACCGCGTGGGCCGGTGTAGATGAGTTGGCAGAAATCTTAATAAAAGCAGAGAGCCATAATCAACCCATACCGGTTCTTTCCGTCCGCTATCCTGAACTGGATATAGAAACCGCCTATGAGGTGCAGAAAGCCTATGTTCGGAAAAGACTGGCAAATGACAAGATAGCTGGGTTCAAAGCCGGGCTCACCTCTCCGGAGATTAAGAAGAAATTCGGAGTGGAATTTCCGGTTGCCGGCGTGCTCTTTGAATCCGGAAAGAAAGGCGATAAAGCCGTCATAAGTATCTCGGATTTCAAGGCGCTCATGATAGAAACGGAAATCGGTTTCATGGTGGGAAAACCTATAACACATCAAATTAAAGATGTCTCCGAGCTTCGTGGATATATCAGAGCAATCATACCCGTTATAGAACTTCCCGACCTGGGCTACGAGGATTTAAAGAAGCTCAAGGCAGTGGACATTATAGCAAGCAACGTATCGGCTACTCAGTTTATTGTAGGTGAGGAAAAGGGAATGAATGGACTAAACCTCAACGATGTAACCGTCGCCCTCTCTTTAAACGGCCAAGTAGTTGATCAAGGCAAGGGGTCAGATGCCCTAGGGGATCAATGGGAAGCTGCCCTTTGGTTAGTAAATTTTGTGGTAAATCAGGGCTGGAAAATAGAACACGGACAAATTCTCATCACCGGTGTCCTGGGAAAGATGCTTCCGGGAAAACCGGGCAATTACATCGCCGATTACAGAAGTTTGGGCAAAATACAGTTTGAGATTAGGTAAGCCCTTTGTTCAGTCTGTTATAGGTTAAATCAATTTTCTCCTTGAAACTTGGGGTCAAGTCTTGTGAGACTTGGGGTCAAGTCTTGAAATGACAGGTTTTTCTTTTTTCCTTCCGTTGATATATTCAGATGTCATATTCAAAAGATTTGATCTACATAATTGCTCGCATGAGTCTTCATAATTCACAATCCAAGACCTGACCCCCTAATTGCTCGCTCAAATCAAATAGCTTGCTCGCCGGAATTAACATAGGTTTTAATGACGTTTCGCTCCGAATTGATGACTCAAATGGCGAGGTTCACTACCGGGTTTCGTACCTGACCTGGGCTGGCTACGGCATATTCCTGGGAATGGTTATAGGTATATTTTTTATTTTAGGAGAATTCATCTTCCCTGCAGATTGGTATCCACCCGAGCCAATAAAGAAGTATATTTTTTATCCTTTCGTCGGATTTTGGTGTCTGATCTGGCCCTGGATATTGATACCAATACACAAAGAACCAGCAAGGAATCTTTTGATAAAAATTATGGATGAGGTAAATCAGGCAAAAGAATAAAGCTCTTTTTTCATTAACCCAAACCATTTATTAGGCCTGACCTTAAACAAATACTGATGGACAAAAATCGGTACTACATTAAACTAAATCTATACCAAGTTAGCCTTACTAAAATCCTAGTTAAGTGACGAAGCGGAAAAGGGGTCAGGTCTTGAAATAGCAGGTTTTTTCCTTCTGTTGATACATATTCAGATGTTGTGAGACTTGGGGTCAAGTCTTGAAATGACAGGTTTTTCTTTTTTCCTTCTGTTGATATATTCAGATGTCATATTCAAAAGATTTGATCTACATAATTGCTCGCATGAGTCT
>FWPU01004732.1_pt1 | contig 16354 bp, 14 predicted proteins | sample 2228361 | NCBI WGS metagenome assembly FWPU01 (sample SAMEA103939777, study PRJEB20133) | metagenome
AGGTTGATAGTTGCCAGAAGTCAGTTGTCAGCAGCCGGCCCCTGCTCGGCCAGGCTCCAGGTCCCGGATCAAGTCCGGCACGACCGTCTCGCCCCTGGAGGGCTGCGCTCTGCCGTGGCTGTGGACATGGAGCAGCAAGGGGAAGTCATAAGCGTATCCGCAAAATGAAGGACTGAACCCGCAGGAGGCAAGCCATGATCGTAGACGTGCACTACCATCACATTCCGATGCTGCCCGAGGAGATGGCGCCTCAGCTCGCCGAGGATCTCCTGCGGATGACCAGAATCCTGGGCCGCCGGGGGGACCGGAAAGAACTGGCCGAGCGGCTCCTGGCCTGCCAGGATCCGACCGGAGAAAAACTCTTCGAGCGGATGGAAACAGCAGGGATCGACTTTCAGGTCATCTGCGGGATCGACAACGCCGCAAGTCCTCTGCTCACGGTCGAGCTCGTCCAGCTTCAGAACAGGCTGGTGGGCGAGGTGGCGCAGAAGGATCCGACGAGAATCTTGGGCCTTGCCGGCGTGGATCCCCGCAGGCCCGAGGCGCTGGACATGCTCAGGCAGTGCTTCGAGGAATTCGGACTGAAGGGGCTCAAGTACCACTGCGACTACGGCTTTGACCCGACGAGCCCGGAATCCTACAGGCTTCTGGCGTACGTGGAGGAGCACAACGGGATCCTTCTTTCCCACACCGGGCCTCTCCATCCGCCGGCGAGGCCGCGCTTTGCAGACCCCATGCTGCTCGCGGACATCGGAGTCGATTTTCCTTCTCTGCGCGTCATTGCGGCCCACATGGGCCAGTGCAACTGGAGGCCTTTTGCCTCCCTGGCCACGATGCAGCCACGGCTGTACGGAGATCTGGCCATGTGGAGCCCTTATGCGCTCGGCCGGTTCGAGCTTTTCTGCCGCGACCTCAGAGACCTCATCGATTACGCCGGGCTCGAAAAGGTTCTCTTCGCCACCGACGACCCCATCGCATCCTGCGTGGTGGACACCCGCCAGTGGATCGAGGTTCTTCGGAGCCTTCCGGAGAAAGCGCCTCAGGGGGTTCGGTTCAGCCCGGCGGAGGTGGATGCGATCCTCGGAGTCAACGCGGCGCGCATGCTTGGTCTGGGCCGGACCCCATGAGCCGCGGGAATGGCCGATCCCGGCTGCCGGCGATCCTGCGGGCGACCCTCTTTGCCTTCATCGGGCTGTCCACGGCCGTCATCCTGTACACGACTGCAAGGACCGTCGCGGCGGCCCGGACTCTGGCGGACAAGGCTCTTCTCAGCACCGCCTTCGCCCTTGGCTCCTCGGCCGAGGCGGCCCTGGTCCAGGGCGGCGCTGTTGCCCTGGAGGAGATTCGCGAGATTTTCTCGGACCGCGTCGTGGCCTATGCGCGCATCACGGACGCGCGCGGGAAGATCCTCTTTCACACAAACCCCCGGCTGATCGGTACCGAGCTCGAGGCCGGCCAGGCAGCAGGGGTATGGCCGAAGGAGGCGTTTGAGGCCCGCAGGGTCGTTCTGGGCACGGGCGTGCCGGGCTACGAATTCCGGGAAGCGATCCACCGGCCGGATGGAAGCGCCCTGCTTCTTACCCTGGTTCTCCACACGGCTTCGGTGGACCGCATCGTGGCGGACGCGCGCAGGGCCTGGTGGCCCGTGGCCGGGGTCCTCATCCTCCTCTGGTGTACAGGGGCTCTTGCCGAGCGGGTGTTCGCCCGCCAGCTCAGGTTGCGGGAAGAACTGGAGCACCGCCGGCAGCTCGCCCTGATCGGCCAGATGACGGCCGCTTTGGCCCACGAAATCCGCAACGCCCTGGGGAGTGTCAAGGGTCACGCCCAGTGGCTGGACGAAAAACTCGACGGGCCGGATCCGAGAAAGGCCGCCCTGTCCCATGTGCTGGAAGGGGTCCGGCGGATCGAGAATCTGGTGCAAAATCTTCTTCTGTACGCGCGGGAGGAGACGTACCGGCTGGAGCCGGTGGATCCGAAGACCTTGCTGGAAGAGGCGCTCCGCGATTCCCTGGCCGGATGGAGAGGCGAAATCCGTCGCAGGATGGAAACGGATAGCCTCCTGCTGGCGGATCGTGACAAACTGACCCGGGTTCTCGCCAACGGATTCCGGAACGCGATCGAGGCCATGGGAGACGGCGGCGAACTCTGGATCTCGGTCCAATCCAAGGGCCGATGGGTTGCCATCCGGATCGAGGACTCCGGCGCTGGAATCCGCGCCGAGGAGATGCCGCGCTTGTTCACCCCCTTTCACACGACCAAGCCGACCGGAACGGGCCTTGGGCTGGCCTATTCCAAGAAGGTTGTGGAAGGGATGGGTGGAAGGATCCGGCTTGAGAACCGTTCTCCGGGCCGCGGAGCGATGCTGACAATTGAACTCCCCGGGGCAGGAGGAATCGCTGATGGGTAGGACGGTTCTTGTGGTCGAGGACGACCCGGGCATGCGTTCCCTGTTTGCCACGGTTTTGTCGGAAGAAGGCTACCGTGTGGAGACGGCTCGCGACGGAACCGAAGGCCTCTCCAAACTCCGCTCTGTTGAGCCCGACCTCGTGATCACGGACTTGCGGATGCCCGGTCTGTCGGGGATCGAACTCGTCCGGGAAGGCAGGAGGCTCGGGTCCGAATCCCGCTGGATCGTGATCACGGCTTACGGTTCCATCGCAGGGGCGGTCGAGGCCATGAGGGAGGGGGCGTCGGACTACCTCACCAAGCCCCTGCAAAGCCCTGAGGAGCTTCGTCTGGCTGTCCGAAGGGTCCTTCGCGAGGCCGACGCCGAGAGAACCATCTCTCTTCTTTCGGAGGAACTGGGCCGCCATCTGCCGCCACTGGAGATGATCTTCTTGGGCCAAGCCATGCAGCGGGTCCTCAAGATGGTGCAGGACGTCGCGCCCACGCCGGCAACGGTTCTCCTTACGGGGCCGAGCGGTACGGGCAAGGAGGTCGTGGCCAGGGTGCTCCATGCGCTCAGTCCCCGCAGGGAGAAGCCCTTTGTCCCGGTCCACTGCGCGGCCCTGGCCGAAACGCTTCTCGAGAGCGAGCTGTTCGGGCACGAGCGGGGGGCCTTCACGGGCGCCCAGGGGGCCCGCAAAGGGAGGTTCGAACTTGCCGACGGAGGCACGATATTCTTGGACGAAATCGGCGAAATCCCGGGGCACGTGCAGGTCAAGCTCCTGAGAGTTCTCCAGGAAAGGGAGTTTGAGCGGGTAGGGGGGGCGAGGCCCATTTCGGTGGACGTGAGGGTCATAGCGGCCACCAACAAGGATCTCAGGGCCGAGATGGCGGCCGGCCGCTTCCGGGAAGACTTGTATTATCGGCTCAACGTGTTTCCGATTTCTCTGCCGAGCCTCGCGGAACGGAAAGAGACCGTCCTCCCTTTGGCCAAGTACTTTGCAGAAAAGTTCGCCCGGTCCTTCGGGAAAAAGGTGGCAGGTTTCACGGCCGCCGCAGAGGAGGCCTTGCAGGCGTATTCCTGGCCCGGCAACATCCGGGAATTGCAGAATGTGGTGGAGAGGGCCGTCATCCTGGCTTCCGGCCGGATCGACAGGCATCACCTGAACCTGGAGCCACAAGGAACCGAGGCCGACGTTCCACCGTCCGGCCTTCTGGCCGCGGTCGAGCGGGAGACGATCCAGAGAGTGCTCCAGGAGGTGGGCGGAAACCGCAAGCAGGCGGCTCGGATTCTGGGGATTTCGCTGAGGACCCTGCAGTACAGGATCAAGCAGTACGGCCTCTGATGGAACCAGAGCCGTGCAAATCCTGCGCGGGCCCGCGCAGATTCTGCATCTGCGGCAGTTCCGACAGGAGCCCCGGCGTCCTCGCAACAGATGAAAAACGTGGAGGATGTTTCGTCTTCTCCTTTCTGGCACCCGGTTTGCTCGTCCTGAGGGAAGCAACGGTTCGCCACCCGCAAGGAGGAGACGAAGATGAAGAAGCACACCAAGAGAGGCATCGTGGTTCTGGCGCTCGTTCTCGCAATGGCCGCTCCGGGAGCGGCCATTGCGGGCCGGGGCGGCAATGGACAGACGCCCCAGAGCCGCCGAAGCCAAGCCGGGGTCCAGATACAGAAGCGGGACCGCTTGAGGGACGGGTCTTGTCTGATGGGGACGCAGGCACGCCCCGGCGCAATGCAAAGGAAAGGGCATACCTATGGACCCGGCGACGGCACAGGCTACGGCGGCGTCGGCCCGAGAGACGGAACGGGCTACGGCGCACCGGCGAACCGCTGAGGGCGCCTTTGGTCCGAGGGGCAGGGCGGCGGCGGTGGTGGCTTCCTTGTTCCTTGTTCTCGGGCTGCTTGCAGTGGGGTTCTTTGCGCCGGCGCGGGCTCTGGCTCAAGAGAGCGAAGTCACGCTCCCAGAAAGCGGCATCCGCTATCCCACGGGGTTCGATATGAACACTGTAGGCGAAGTGAGAGGTTCGGTTCAGAGCCTGGTTACGAAGCCGGGGAGCGGGCCGGTGCGCTTTGAGCTGGTTGGCGCAAGGGAGACGTACACGATTCTTGCCTGTCCCGCCTGGTTCTGGAGCGACTTGGCGCCGGGCATTCGGGACGGGGAGGAAGTCAGGATTCGAGGCTCAAAGAGCTTGGGAGCGGACGGGAAGCTTTATCTTGTTGCCCAGGAAGTCGAAGTCGTCTCCACAGGCAGGACTCTGACCCTGCGGACCGAGGATGGGTTCCCTCTTTGGGCCGGCGGTCGCAGGGGAGGAGTCGCCGGGGGGCATGGCAGGGGGGCGTCGCAGGGCGGCATGGGCTCAACCGGCGGGGGTGGCCTCGGCGGGCGAGGCCGGGGCGGCCGCCGCTGACCATTGTCGGACAACGAAGAAGAGATGATGTCCGGAGTTCGGTCGCACGCAGCAAGGGCCAGACATCTCGGCCGAGCCGACTCGGGGATGGGGACAGGCAGAGGCGAGCGCGGCGCATGGAGAAGCCTGATTCCCTTTGCCGTGGTTGCCTGTCTGCTGGCCTCGCCGGTCGCCAGGGCCGGGGAGACTTCCTGGGAGACTTCGGCCCATGTCGGATTCGATTCCAACGTCAATCTTTCTGCCGGCGACCCGCAGGGAGACGCCTACTTTGGGGCTTCCGCTGTCTTTCAGAGGGAACCTCCTCACGAGTCTCGGTTCGACTGGATTTTTGCGGCCTCCCTGGGGGGAAGCCAATATGCGGAAACCGATGACCTGTCCTACGCGACCTTGGGGTTGTCGCCGGGTCTGTCCTTTGTTCCTCACTATTTGTGGACGGTACGGGTTTCGCCTTTCGTAGAAGCCAAAGCCGTCAGGGATGCAGATCAGACGGCCCTTTCCTTCGGGATTGCGGCAAGCATGGAAGAACGAATCGGCAGCCGCTGGTATGCGGGCCAGTCCTATGCGTACACGGAGAGCCGGGCAGATGCGGACACGTATTCGTTCTCAGAGCATCTCCTGGGCCTTTTCCTCGGGGCAGACTGGACGCAGGCCCTTTCGAGCGAAGTCGGCTATGCCTATTCGCGCGGAGACAGCTTTCGGACGGTCGGCACGACCTCGACGGGAGGCCCGGTCCGACGGGGCAGGCATCGGAGGTACTCGGAGACCTTCGGTGCCGATGTGGTTCGGGAAAAGGTCGACCGGCACGCTGCGGTCGTGCGCTTCGGGATCGGCTGGACGCGGTCCCTCTTCTCGCTGGTTTTCTACGAGTTCGCCGTGGTGAAGGGCGATCTGGGCTCGGCCGAGGGACACCGGGCATGTTTCGAGATCGGGCTCCGTTTCTGACGAGCCGGGAGCCTCTGTTTGGGACTTCCGCTCATCAGGCTTTGCTCTCTCCGGCCGCTTGCCCGGGTTTCCCCAGGGCCGAGGCCCGTGGGTTCATCGCCGGGGTCCGCAGCGAGAAGGATGCGGTCGACCGCAAACCCGCCATCGAGACGGCGAAGCTCGAGAACGTGTTCCCCTGCCTCGATGTCGATCGTTTTCTCGCAGCGGACCCACTGCCAGGAGTCGAAAGGGGCGGAAGGAGCCTGGCGGCATTCCTCCAGGGGTGAGCCGTCCAGGCCGATCCAGACCCACTCCGAACGCCTTCCGCCGAGTCCGCTGAGCGCAAAGCCCCACCGGGACGGAACCCAGCGGCGAAGCCACAAGACGTAGGAACCTCCCGAAAGGCGCAGGGAGTAGCGGACGCCCCTTCCTTCGTCATCCCACGGCGGGCTCTTGCTGTCCAGGGCGTTTCGATCCTGCAGATATCCGTGGCCGCTGTACCCGGGATAGCGTCCCCCCTGGATCCACGCGCCGTCCAGGAGATCCGTCCAATGTTCCGCCTCGAAGACGCACAGGCCTTGCCGTTCCTCGAAGGCGCAAGGCGCTTCGCTCAGACGATTCTCGAACCAGACCACGGCCACGCTGTCCGGGTCGGACCGCGGGTCCCAGAAGAACCGAAATTCGATGTCTTGTTCCCACCATTCCTCGCAGTTGGCGACGATGTCGAGGTCGCCGTCGCGGTCCACGTCTTCAAGCTGCATCTGATCCCATTTCTCGCCGAAGATCGGCAGAACCATCTGGCGGCCCGAGCCCCAGCGGATGACCCGTGTCACCCAGTTGTCCGTTCCGGGACGCTCGCCCGTGTAGGACATCCAGAAGGCTGCCGCCTTCTCGGCCGGCAGAGTGCCGTCCTCGTGCACGAGCATCCCGGCGATGTCGAGCCTGCCGTCCTGATCGAAATCGGCCACCCTGAGCGCTCTGGCGCTCCACCGGGCCACCGGATCCTTTTCGATGGGGATCTTCTCCCAGGTCACCGGGTCCAAGCCGGTTTTGCGGAACCAGTAGACGTGTTCCCGTGTCTGGGTGAGGACATCCTCGAGCCCGTCCTGGTCGAGGTCGGCCGGGCAGACCTGAGGCTTTGCGTAAAACTCCTCTCCCCGGTAGATTTCGTGGACCGGCCACGGGTCCATCTGAGCGGGTGAACCCACGCCGGGATTTTCGTACCAGAGGAGGCGCTCGTCAGATTCGGCCGTGTCCCAGTCCGCGTTGGCAAGCAGAATGTCTTCGTCGCCGTCTCTGTCCACGTCGGACAGGACGAGACCGTGGGCGCCGGTCTGTTCCGGGTCGATGTCGTGGATGCGCCAAAGGGCTAGATTACGGCGGCTCAGGCCCGCGGCCGGAGCCTCGATCCAGACCACGCCTGCTTTTCGTCCGTTGCCTCCGTGAATCCTGCCCCCGGACAGGATGTCGCAGGCTCCATCCCGGTTGATGTCGGCGGGAACCACATAGAGAAAGTGGCCCCTGTCCGTCGTTGCAGGGATCCGGCCCCCGTCGATCCACGCCGAGGGTTCCAGGACGAGGTCCGGCGGCGGCCCCCAGACAATCCGGATCCCCGGCTCGCTGCCTTCCCAGAAAGCCAGGTCGGACCAGCCCTGTGCGGCTGCAATGTCCGGATTGCCGTCGCCGTCGAGGTCGGCCAATGCAGCGTGTTCCGGGTTCACGCCGTTGCCGTTCGCAAGCGGGTTCGGACTCCAGGCCGCGACCGCGGGCCAAGGCTGTTTCGGATCCCCTTCAGGGCCTGGATGCAGGCTGACCACGTACCGCTGATCGAATTCGTAGTTCGTCACGTAATCCGGAAAGCCGTCCTGATTCACGTCTCCCGGCCCCAGGGCGTTCGCTCCGCGGAAGCGGCCCGCTACGAGGTGCATGGGCCAGGCGGCCGGGTTCAGGACGTCCGCGGCGGGCAGGTGCGCTGAACCGTCCGAGGCCTCACGCCCCGAACATCCGCTTGCGAGAAGGGCGCAAAGCATGAGCCGGGCAGTCGAACGGGCGGTCCGTCGGAGGGCCAATGGAGAGTTCCTTTCTGTGGCCGGGTGCGGCCGAGGGCAGCAGAAGCCGCCCGGACCGGGCCTCACTGCCAGTCCATCCCGTTGTGGGCTTTCAGCCATTCGAGAAGCTCGGAGATCCGGGCCGTGGCCAGGGCCAGGCACTTGTCGGCCCCCCCGTAATAGAGCCGAAGTTCGTCCCCTTCGGCCACCCAGCCGCAGGGGAACACCACCTTGTCGACGTCGCCGACGATCTCGTAGTCCTCCTCGGGCGCAAAGACCCACTCGGAGGAACGGGCGATGAGCCTCGTCGGATCTTCGAGGTCCAGGAGAGCGAGCCCGAGCCGGTAAAGGCAGCCGCCTGCCGTGGTCCGTACGCCGTGATAGAGGATGAGCCAGCCCTCTTCGGTACGGAGCGGGGGCGGAGACAGGCCGATCTTGTTGGCGTCCCACCAGCTTCCCCTGCGGGCCGTGACGAGAATCTGGTGGTCCCCCCAGTGCTTCATGTCCGGGCTGAAGGAGATCCAGATGTGGGCTCCCACGCCGGGAAAGGCCGGAACGGGCCGGTGGAGCATGGCCCAGCGTCCCCCGAACCGGACCGGAAACAAGGCTGCGTCCTTGTCCTCGGGCGGCATGACCGCGCCCTTGCGCTCGAAGGATTTGAAGTCTTTCGTTGTGGCCAGAGAGACCAGGGGGCCCCCCTTGGAGTAGGCGGTGTAGGCGACCACCCAGAGTTTCTGCTCCTCGATGTACGTGATGCGGGGGTCCTCGATGCCCCAGACCTCCTCCGGGTGGGTCTGAGGGCTCGGGGAAAGAGTGGGCCCGGGATCGATTCTCCAGTTGGTGATTCCGTCGAGGCTGCGGGCCACGGTGAGATGGGAGATCCCGCGGCGGTCCTCGACGCGCATGAGCAGGAGCGTCTCGCCGTCGATCAGGGTCGCTCCGGCGTTGAAGACCGAATTGGCCTTGTAAGGCAGGTCCGTCGCCCGGATGATCGGATTGCCCGGGTAACGCGTAAACAGCTCCTTGAATCTCTGGTCAGACATGGCACAGGCGTCTCCCGCACGGTTTAAAACTCAGGCTCCAGAAATACCGGCTTTCCGGTCTCAACGGCTTGTCGCGCAAGGCGGTAGGCTTCCCGGTACTGCCTCGCCACCACCTCCCAGGAAACGACCTCGTCGAGATAGCGCTTGAGATTTTCGCCGAGACAGATCCGGAGCGGTTCGTCGCAGGCCATTCGGATGACTTTCTCTTTGAGCATCTTCTTGGTCGTGAACAGAAGGCCCCCTTCGCTTTCCAGCGTTTGGGCCGTTAGCCCTTCCATGGGGGCGGTCGTGATAAAGGGCTTGTTCAGGGCGATCACGCGGGCCAGGGTGCCGGACTGGGTTTCGTCGGTGGAGGGGATCACGATGAAGTCGCACAGGGCCATCATTTTGTAGTACAGGTCCCCCCGGGGGACGAACTCATGATAGTGGGCGATCCCCTTCTTTTCCAGCAGCAGAGCCTCGGCCTTCCAGGTTTCGTAATCCTTCCGGTGGGCCGGGTCGCGCATGGTGCCCGCGGCCAAGAGATCCCATTCCTGCCCGGTTCGTTGCTTGATCTCGTGGTGGATCTCCTCCCACAGGGAAAGGAGGATGTCCCACCGCTTGTTGGACTGGATCCAGCCGATCATGCCGACCAGGTGATCGGCCAGGCCGAGGCCGTCCAGGCCCAGTTCCCGACGCAGCGCAGGGATCTCGTGAGGCCCCCACCGCCGGTCCGGTCTGGCGCCGTGGGGCACGACCATGATGTTGCGGGGCGTCGGCCACCCCCGTTCCGAAAAGGTCCAGTCGAGCCTCCACTTCTGGTAATGGCACTTGAAGAGCACCACGTGGCTGAGCTGGCACAGCCTGGAAAGAAAGTCGGCCTCGAAGTCCCGGAGGCGTCCGTGCACCGTGTGGGGCTCGACGACCGTCGGGAACTGGCGGATGGCCTCCAGGAGCTGAAGGAACCCGCGGTTCCCGTCCCCGGCGCCCCGCCGGTCGTGTACTTCGTAGAGGCCGTACTCGTGCTCGATGTGAACCGCGTAGGGTCCGAGTTCTTCGATCTTGCGTGCCACGGGCTTCCACCAGTCGCTGCGGGTCGTGTCGATCAGCGGGAAGACGCCTTCCCCGCGGCCGTCGGTGTGGCTCACGACGAGAACCGGCCGCTCCGGCTCCGCTTTCTGGAGGAATTCACGGGCTTCCTCGCAAAAGGTGGCGATGCCGCACAACCTGGGCGGATAGGAACTCACCATCACAATCGGTTCAGGCAACATGGGAGCCTCAGGAGGCAGGGCCGTCCGCCTCGGCTTCCTCGGGCAGAGAAGAGGAGACGCTGGCGCTGCGGATCTGATAGAGATTCATCAGGGATAACAGCCAGGCGAGGGTGGATTCCGCGCCCTGGTTCAGGTTCGGGCCGTCGGCGGTCAGGCCGTCGCAGCAGCCGCCGGTGCGGTAGTCATACAGGGGAACATTCAGGTCGTTGCTGCCCAGGAACCAGTCCAGGCAGCGCTGCGCCCCGTCGATCCACGAGGTGTCGCCGGTGGCCAGGTAGGCTTCCTTGCAAGCTTCGATCATCCCGAGGGCCTCGATGGGCTGCTGGTCGAAGCGCGCTTTCACGCCGCCCCGGGGGTACCAGCCCTGATTCCCCACCGGAACGAAATGGCCCCTGGGGTCGGTCTGCACGCCGAGAAGCCATCGCAGGCACCGAAGACCCGCTTCCAGCATCTCCGGCTGCTGAAGCAGGCGGCCTGAAAGAATCAGAGCCTGGGGGATCTTGCCGTTCACATAGGCCAGGGACGGCTCGATCCAGGGCCAGTCATCCGTGGCGTGAGCCCGGAAGAGAGTCAGAAGCTTTTCGGCCAGCACGGCCGCTACGCGCCGGACCTTGCTGTCACCGCAGAAAGGCTTGAGGTAGGCGTCTATCCCCACCAGCGCGAAAGCCCAGGCCCTCGGCGAACTGAACTCCACCAGAGGCGGCAGAGCCTTCTCGAAAAGGCTTGCGGCCAACGCACGGATCTCCGCCGATTCCGCCTGGGCCACGGCCGTGCCCAGACCCCAGAGGGCCCGGCCGTGAGCGTCCTCGCTGCCGATCTCTTCCGCCCAGCGCCTGTCGTAGGACATGAAGTTGCGGAACCGGCCGCTGGCTTCGTTGTAGGCATAGTGGAGAAACCCGAGGTAGGTGCAGGCCAGTCTGGTGAGGGTCTCCGACTCGGGCAGGAACTGCTGCGCGATCAGCACGGCGATCAAAGCCCGAGCGTTGTCGTCCGTGCAGTAGCCGTGGTGGCGGTCCGGGACGATGAACTTCGCGTGCTGCAAAATGCCCACGTCGTCCGTCAGGCGGAGGAGATGGTCGAGCTTGGGCTGCGGCATCTCGCGGGGCGAGGCGTTCAGGGTGCTCGGCCGGAAAACGGGCCTGGGCCTGTCCTCCCGCTGTCTTCGAACTTCGGCGAAAAGCTCGAGGTATTTCCTGGCCACCTCCTTCCAGACCATGTTGCGGCAGAACATATAGGCGCGCTTTCGCATTGCGTGCCGCCGGACCTCGCGGTCGAACAGTTCGTTGACCTGTTCGGCCAGGGCCTTGGGATCCCGGAACGGAACCAGGCGGCCGCGGCCGTCGGCGAGCATCTCTTCGGCGTACCAGTAGGGAGTCGAGATCGTGGCCTTGCCTGTGCCCAGGGCATAGGCGAGCGTTCCGGAGACGATCTGCTCCCGGTTGAGATACGGCGTCACGTACAGGTCCGCGGCTCCCAGAAACTCGCAGAGTTCCGACAGATCCACGAAGCGGTTGTGGAAGATCAGCTGGTCCGCAACGCCGAGCTCCCGGGCCCTGCGCTGCAAGGAAAGCCGGTAGGACTCGCCTTGCTCTCTGCGCACGTGCGGGTGCGTGGCGCCCAGGATGATGTAGACCGTGTCCGGGTGCTTTCGAACGACCTCGGGCAGGGCGTCGATCATGGTTTCGATTCCCTTGCCCGGGGAAAGCAGACCGAAGGTCAGGATGACTTTCCGGCCTTCGACGCCGAACTGGTCTTTGTAATAGTTGGGATCGACAAAGGGAACGTCGGGGATGCCGTGGGGGATCATGGCGATCTTTTCGCCGGGCACATTGTACACGGCCTTGAGGATCTCTCTTGCCTTGTGGCTCATGACCACGAGCCGGTCCGAGACCTGGGCGATCTTGCGAAGAATCGCGAACTGGCCGGCCGTAGGGACCTGAAGCACCGTGTGCAGCGTGGTCACCACGGGCATGCGCAGGTGGCTGATCAGGTCGAGGATGTAGGAGCCGTCTTCGCCCCCGAAAATGCCGAACTCATGCTGGAGGCAAACCATGTCCACCTGGCTCATGTTCAGAAAATCGGCCGCCATCCGGTAGTCGGCCAGGGCGCGCTGGTTGACCTCGAACCTCACCTCTGGGGGATACCGATACCCTTCGGACGTATCGTTCATGACCATGGCCCAGCATTCGACTTCCGGGTTCTCCTGGGCAAGGGCGGTCAACAGGTCGGACGTGAACGTGGCGATCCCGCACTGGCGCGGAAGATAGGTTCCGACAAGGACGATCTTGCCCGGCATGGACCGCCGGGCAGTGAGATAACTCATTGAAGACGCCTCCTTTCTGCTTCCGGCCGGAGCCTCGAAACACCGGCGGAAGGGCCCTTCCAATGTTGGATATAGTAGAGCAGGTAAACGGAGAATCAAGCCTCCTGAAGGCTCGCGAAACCCCTTGCTGCCGATCGGGAAAAACGCGGCCGGAGGACTGCGGGAAAACGGCAAAAGCCTTCTTGTCGGGGGGACGGGAGGGGACGCATAATAGAAGAGTCCAGGAAATGTAGGATGCCCGATGCCCGGGGAAGAGAGGGCAAGCCGATCATGAGCGCCCCGATTCGAGAGAGGATTCGCGCGGCCCGGGGCCTTTTCGGGCAGTGGGGACCGGCCTGGCGGACGGACGGGCGGGTCCGGGCGCTCGCCGAGGCCCTGCGCGACGCGATCCGGGCATCCCGGCAGGCCATGGAGACAGCGGGGGTTTTCGATCTGTGCCGGCAGTGCGAGGAGGAGGAAGGCGGCAGCTGCTGCGGCGCAGGCATCGAGGACCGTTACGACCCTGTCCTGCTGGCCGTCAACCTTCTCCTGGGGGCTGCCCTGCCAGAGGAGCCGGCGGTTCCGGGTGGCTGCCTCTTCCTGGGAGAGCGGGGATGCCGGCTGGCCGCCCGGCACGTCCTGTGCGTAAACTACCTGTGCCTCAAGATCCAGGAGCGGCTGCCTTTGCGGGATGTCATCCGCGTCCAGGAGGTCGCGGGCCGGGAAATGGAGGCCCTGTTTCTGCTGGAGGAGGAACTCAAGCGGGGTCTGAGGCGCGGGCAGGGGGGGAAGCCGGATGGGCCGTGATCGCTGCGAGCCGGAAGCTCTGGACCGGATCGCCTCCTTCTACGACGGCTGCCGGTACGGGTACGAGGGCTGGCAGGGATGGCGCAAATCCACGGACCTCAGGAGACTGGCCGCCTGCCTTGAGTCCTGTGCCGAGATGGGCGCGATCAGGCCCGCCGGCACGGTGTTCCTCGATTTGGGCTGCGCGGACGGCCGGGTGAACGTGCTCGCGAGCTACTTCGCGAGGCTTTCCATCGGGATCGAGATCGACGCCGAGATCCTGGCCGAGGCCGAGCCCAGAAGAAAGGAGCTGGAGGCCCTCCTGCGGAGTCAAGGGCTCATGCCCCCGCCGGGAAACATCCGCCTTTTCCACGGGGACTCTCTCTCGGGCGAAACATACGAAAGAATCCGGGCCGAAACGGGCGCGTCCTTCGAGACCGTGGATTTCTTCTACACGTACATCACCCTTCACGACCGCTTCGCGGAAAAGATCGCGGCCGAAGCTGCACCCGGAGCGTTCTATCTCGTGTATGGATTCTCGAAGGTTCTGCCCAGGTACGACAAGCTCGAACTGGAAGTGGCCGACCTGGCCGGTCAGGGAATCGCGGCCCTGTACCGGAAAGGTTGAGCCGGGGCGGCGGTGCGCTGCCCCGGCAGGCCGCGGAACGCCCCTGACGGTCCTGCGGCTGTTTCCTCCTCTCCTGCACGCGAGGTCCGGCCCTTACGTTTTCGAATAGTCGTAAAAGCCCTTGCCTGACTTCCGGCCCAGGTGGCCTGCCCGCACGAGCTTGCGCAGGAGAGGGCAGGCCCGGTACTTGGGGTCGCCGAACTCCTTGTACAGATTGTCCTGGACCATGAGGAGCGTGTCGAGACCGATCAGGTCCGCCAGGGCCAGGGGACCGATGGGATGGTTGGCGCCGAGCATCATCCCTTTGTCGATGTCCTCGGCCGAGGCGATTCCCTCCTGGAGGGCGAAGATGGCCTCGTTGATCATGGGAACGAGAATGCGGTTCACGGCAAACCCGGGTGCTTCGTTCACGGCGATGGGGGTCTTGCCCATTCGTTCGGCCAGGGCTTTGATCGTCTGAAAGGTCTCGTCCGAAGTCGATTGCCCCCGGATGATTTCGACGAGTTTCATGACCGGCACCGGGTTGAAAAAGTGCATGCCGATCACCTTCTCGGGCCTCTTTGTGACCGATGCGATCTCGGTGATGGAGAGCCCGGAGGTGTTCGAGGCGAGGATCGCCTCGGGTGCGGCAAGCCGGTCGAGATCCCGGTAAACCTGCTTTTTCAGGTCCATGTTTTCAATGACCGCCTCGATCACGACCTGGGCGCCCCGCACGGCTGTCTCCAGTTCCACCGTGCCCTGGATCCGGGCGAGGACCGCATCGGCCTGTTCGCGGGTCATCTTGCCCTTGCCCACGGCCCGCTCGTAATTTTTTCGGATCGTCGTCAAGCCTCCCTGCACGAAGCGGTCCTCGATGTCGCGCATCGAGACCTCGAGGCCGGCCTCTGCGGCCACCTGGGAAATGCCCGAGCCCATGAGGCCTGCGCCCAAAACGCAGACTTTTCGGATTTCCATCTTTTCGTCTCCTGTCTGGCTTGTGTGTAGTTTGAAGCGGGATGGGGGCGACTCTCCCGCTCTTACCTGCCCTGGAACCGGGCGGGCCTCTTCTCCAGGAAGGCTTTCGCACCCTCGTTCTTGTCCTCGGTGCCGAAGCAGACCCCGTTGAGCATCGCTTCCCACTTGAGGCCCTCGGCCAGAGGCATCTTCAGCCCCTCGTTGATCGCCTTCTTGGCCATCCGCACGGCCACAGGCCCCTTGGAAAGAATCTTCTTGAGGAGCTTCTTCGCCTCCTCCACGGCCTGCCCTTTGGGAACGACCCGCTCGACGAGGCCGATTCTCAGAGCCTCCTGGGCATTGAGCCGTTCGTCCGCAAAGATGATTTCCTTGGCCTTGCCCGGGCCCACGAGCCGGGCGAGCCTCTGGGTTCCCCCGTAGCCGGGGATGATGGCGAGGTTCACCTCGGGCTGGCCGAATACCGCGTTTTCCGCCGCGATCCGGATGTCGCAGCACATGGCCAGTTCGTTGCCGCCGCCCAGACAGTAGCCGTTTATGGCCGCGATCACGGGCAGCGGGAAGTCCTCGATTTTGTCGAAGACCCGCTGGCCCCTGCCCATGAACTCCGGCGCCTCCATTCCGGAGATCGCGGTGAACTCCGAGATGTCGGCACCGGCCACGAAGGACTTCTCGCCGGCACCGGTGAGAATGACGCCTTTGACCTCGGCGTTCCTGGCGAGATCGTCGAAGGTCTGTTCCAGCTGGAGAAGGGTGGCAGCGTTCAGGGCGTTGAGAGCCGCCTGGTTGTCGATCGTGACGACGGCGATTCCTTCCTCGATCTGGCAGCGAACGTAAACCTTTTCCATCTCGATTCTCCTCTCCTCCCGGTGCCTTTCTCCTTCCTCTTCCCCCTTCGGTGCCGGCAGCCAGGCAACATACGGGCTCGGTGCATCGGTGTCAAGGTCGAGGCTGTGCGTCCAGGCTGTGTGCCAGGGCTGTGCGGCACCGGATCATTGGATCGCTTTTCCCCGCTTCATCCTGCGGGCCCCTTTTCGCGTGCCCGGCGGCCTTCCGATGTCTCCCACGATGGCAACAGAGCCGCACACGGGCGGTTTGCCGGCCCTTGCTTGACCCGGGCTGTCAGGCCTGGTAGAGAAATGAGAGGACACAGAGGGTCCCAAATGCGCGGGAGAACCGGTCGAACCATTCTGTGGGCTGGCCTGTGGGCGGCTTTCGCTCTGCCGATGCTCCTGTGCTTGCAGTCCGGCTCTTTCCGCTCCATGGCTTTTCCGGGAGGCTGTGCGGAATGGGTCGCCGGGCCTGCCTGCGGCGATTCCGGACCTGCCGAGACGGAAGGCTCCGGCGGATCCGGAAAAGCAGGACCTCTTGCACTGGCTCCTTCAGCTTTGCCCGCGGGCCCGGATGCGCAAAGGCGGTTCGTTGTCCTCCGGGTCGCAACCTCTCCCCGTAGCGGGTTCCATCCCTTGATTTACCGCCCTCCGATTCTTCCCGACTGATCCCGGACCGGTCTCACTGATGTTCGCGACCAAGCCGGCTCCAGCGCCAGAGCGGGCAAAGAGAGCGTCCTGCGGGAAGGCCGTGCCGCCGGACCTCCTGCGCAGAGGGGAGAAAGACATTCGGGCAAG
>FWPU01007985.1_pt1 | contig 16354 bp, 12 predicted proteins | sample 2228361 | NCBI WGS metagenome assembly FWPU01 (sample SAMEA103939777, study PRJEB20133) | metagenome
GGTAAGGCGGCACAAACACCTGCGGTTCGCCGTCTTGAATTGCCTGGTAAATCAACTGTTCGCGGGCATCAAACTCAACGGCGTGCAGGCGCATTTGATCGTTCATGGCGCTCAATTGTTGAACGGAAGTCCAGCCCACGGAAAGAATCAGAAGTAGAATCAGCGTCACTGCCCCGAGAGAAAGAGAAACCCTCTTTTGCTTGAGAACACTGCCGGCCCATACACCGAGTGCGAAACAACCATATACCAGCACCGCTTGAGGAACAATCAGGGTTCGCTCTGGAAAATAACCGCCTATAAAGGCAGAGGGGAGGAACATGATCAGAGTAACGAGTAACGGAAACAGGATGATAAGTATCTTTTCCCATACCCTAAGGGGAAAAGAAAACCCCTTCTTTGGTAAAGGTAGTAAATAACCGCAAATGATTCCAATCAAAAAAATCAATCCAAGCACCAGCAATGGGAAAGCCTTTCCGTTTGCCATGCCGCCAAACAGGAAATGATAATTGCTGGACAATGTCGCGAGGGCATTGTCCACAACTTCATTTGCATCGGTTGAAACCCCAATTGTATTGATACGTGTACTGTTGCCAGGCGAGAAGACGACCAGCCCAAAACCCAGCATGACCCCTGTCAAACCAATTAGTGCGGCAGGCAGTTTTCGGTTATTTCCCTGGTTTTGAACAGCCCGCCATTCCAACCAGCTCATCATCATGAAAAGGCTGCCCCCCAGAAGGGAGATGGTTTCATGAAAACCCGCGCTTAGAAATGAGAAAATAAACAAAGTCATCAAAGCGTACTTGCGTTGGGGAGCATCCAGCAGCCTGAGCCAGTTTCCAACGGCCAGTAGCAAAAAAGACAATCCTCCCGTAACAATCAGGGCGTGCAGTGACCAGATCACTGCCTGAAATTTATCCGAAGAGATGACAAACACAAGCCAGGGCAACCCGCTGCCTAGCAAAATCAGAAAGAGCCGATTAGCACCCGGAAAAACCGTTTTCCACACCCACAGGCTGCTGCATCCCAAACCGATTAGCAAGAAAAGCGGACCGAGTGGTATGCTGGCTTTTCCGAACAACAAGGCGGTGAAATTGACCAGATGGCTCATAAACCGACCGTTGATCGTCTGATAAAAATTTTGGATTGCCCCCCACCAGCCATAATCCCGTAAGACATTCATATAACAATAGTCGTCCGCATACAGGCGGTTATTGAACGAGATGGAAAAGGTCAACCACCAGCCGACCAGCACAACAACCCCTACAAGCAGGGGGATGAATAGGGTATAAAGTGTGACGGAGGGAGCAAAACCCGGTTTCTGGATAGCTGGAGCGGCAATCCAGTAGAGAAGAAAGCCAATACTGACAGCCACATTCAGCCAGAGGGGGATTAGGATCAGAACCCTCTGTGCTTCCGTACCGATGGGAATTTCAAGGGTTCGGGAAAAGGTGGGTTTGCCTTCCAAAAGATATTCGGCTGTTTGTGAGGCTGTGCTGACCTTAACGCTCCATTTGCCCTCACCTTCTACCGAAAGGATGAAATTTCCCCAGCCACGCCCTTTCCACACGAACCCCATGCCATTCTGCGGTTCACTCCGCCAGGAGACCCCGTCGCGAGTAATTTCGACCTCCCCCCGCCATTCGACCGTTTTGTACGACACATCGCTGATTCCATTATTGAGCCAGATGACCCGTATTGCCAGGGGGGAGTCCTCCAATGGGATAAACTGCACCTCAACCTGCTCCCGCAATGCAAATAAAGCCATGGGCGGATTTGGGTAACCAAAGTACAGCAAAGTGGTCAGTAAGATGGATGCGGCCACCAGCCCGCCCAATTGAGTTTTACCCAAATGTCCGACCACCGGGCGGGTGAAAAACCAACCTGCCATGAGAATCAACACCAGGGCTGCCGCGGCGCTGATGAGCATATACAAGCGGCTAATGGTTTGGGGTGGCTGGAACACAAGCCAGTACAGACTTAGCCAAAGGCTTGCCCAGCCAATTAAAAACAGAATGTTTTTGGGATAGTTCGAAGAAAGCAAGGATAAGAGTCGCTTCATAGTTATGTGTCTGTTACTGAATAAATTTCAAAATCTTCATTCTCGAAGATGAGGTTTAAAGTTGGTGATTGATGGTGTGCAAATGCTGCCAAATCTCCGTAAGCGGGTTTCCAAATTACCAGATAATCCGCCCCAAACAGTGCTAAATCCTCCAGTAACCGTTGCGGTTGTTGGGAGTCCCAGTAAGGCGCAAAAGCCGTCCGCCCGGTGAATAATGTCAATGCGCGCGGCTTGAAAAAAGCAATCACATCCTCCGCCCGGGTTTCCTCACGCAAATACGCGAACATTTGTTGACTGGCGGGAAGTCCGATTCCCCCCTCAAATTGCTGCAATGGAATGCGCCGGTAATCGCTCAGGTAACCACGGAAAACTCCGGCTGTAAAAATGAACAAAACAAAGAATGAAAATCCTTTTTGCACAACGCCTGAAGAAAACCGGGAAAACCTCCCGGCAAGTAACCTTTCCACGGTCAGCCAACCCGCCAAAACATAATAGACCATGAACAACGAGATGGGCAGATAAAACCGAAACCCTTGCGGATACGGCCAGATAGCAATCATCAGCAGTGTGCCAAGGAAGTACCACTCCACAGCCCCCCAAGACCGAACTCTGGAAAGGAACCCAATCCCCAGCAAACAAACTCCAATGAGAACGATCAGACTAATTCCGCCGATTGGAAGCAATCCGGTACGCCAAAATTGATCGAAGGTGTCTCTCATCGAGGAGATATTACTCTGGATTGTCAACCAGTTCCACCGGCGTGCTTGATCGAGATAATCGCCGGTACTTGGAAGCAAAAAATTCAGAAGAATGATCAGCGTGATAGGTATTCCAGGGACGGGTAGAAAATCGCGGCTCTTCCATCGCCGGTGGTGCACAGCATCCGCTGCTACCGCTGCCAGTAAAATGAACCCGACACTGCGGGCAGCGATGGCCGCTGCCATCGCCAGTCCGACCATCCAGCCTTTGACACCCCCTTTCGAGTCGCGCCAACGTTCCCACCAGAACAGGCTGAGCATGCCCAGCAGCACAAAGGGCATGTCCGAAAGGATCTGATCCTTGTACTCCCAAAACCAGGGGTGCAGTCCTGCCAGCAGAACCGCCAAAGCCCGCAGCGGCGGCTGAAAACGGTCTTTCAGCCATGTATTCAAAAGCCCCAGCGAAGCCAGCGCACAAATCAGCCCAACCATTTTGAAAACCGTCAGATTCAATCCAAAGACGGCATAAAGGGGCGCTAAGAGCAGCGGCAGCAAGGGCGGATACGCATTTGGGCCAAGCACTACCGCCGGATTTTGAAGAATGCCGATGTCCCCATAAGGCCGTCCCTCCACCAGATTGCGCCCATGGATAATATACTGGGCAAAATCATCTCCCCACGGGTGACCGCTGCGCAGGGTTGCGATATAAAACAAGCCAACACCAACCAGAGCCGCCAGGGGAAGGAGCTGAACAAAGCAGGCAAACCAGGTTGGGTAACGGCGGTTGATCCAATTCCACCCATTCCGAATCGCCTGCCCCGTCCATGCCAGACTGAGCGAGCCAACCCCAATCATCAGCGGGTATAAGGCAATGTAGAAGAAAGTGGAAAGATGCGGCACATGAATTGCCCTTTCCGTTGCCCCGCCTTCGATCGTGGATTCGATGATTCGGTTTCCCATTTGCGCAGTGAAACGCAGTGGCATTTGGCTGTGAATGGTTACCCGTAATTCTCGCCAAATTCGACCGTACCAGCGAATCTCAGCCGGCTGAGCCTGCCGGGCGGTCATCCAAATCCCCTCTGGGGTGATTTCGGCGGTTGGCGGCAATTCAAGTTCGCCGAAAGACAGGTCGCCCAAACCATTATTCAACCAGATCAGTTGGAAAGAGGTCTCTTCTGAATCAAGGGATTCAAAACTTAAGCGTACATCCACCGGTGCAATCAGGGAATGCAAAGTAGGCGCAGGCGCAATCACAAAAAAGACCGTTGCCAGGATGATTCCCATCCACCATGCTGAGGAAGAGATTTTTCGCCAGCCTGTTTGGGTCATTCCCCGTTTGCTCAGTAACCACAATGCCAAAGCACCAAGAAAAGCAGCCAACGCAGCCAAAACCAGCCGGCGCAGGCTAAACACGGTGCGGGGTTGAAAGAGCAAAAAATACCCATTAACCAGCAGGCTGAACCACAACAGCCCAAAACGCCCGGCCGGGTTTAAGAGCGGCACAACGCGCTTCATTCCTCCTCCCACAAGGGAGAAATCCGCAAAAGAGCCGTCAGCACCGCCAGGCTGAAAGCGGCGAGCAAAATGATGGAAAACGTGACCACTCCCTCGTACCACCAGCCGCCAACCGGCAGGGCGATCTTTCGTTCGGCGGTTTGCGGTGTTTCAAAGTGCAGGCGTTCCTCACGGTTTTGGTAACGAATCCGAATTTCGATGGGCTGATCGCTGTTGAAAATCAGGGTCAATGCCCGCCAGACGCGACCGCTCCAGCGAATTTTTGCCGGACTGGTTTCCTCCACTACCATATGAATGCCACTGCCCGGGCGAATCTCCGCCTCGCCATCCAGCAGCAAATCCTCAAAAGAAATATCCACCATGCCGTTGTTCAAACTGACCACGCTGACTTCGGCGGGTGAAGCAGAAAGGGGGTGGAACTCGACTTGCATTTCCACCGGCAGAGCAAACAGATGCGCGGGTGGCGCGGGGTAAACCAGATAAAGAATGGCAGAAAGCAACAAACCTGCCTGCCACATCCTTTGCCGGATGATCCACCTGCGCCACCAATCGGCAAACGAGTAGCCGGTGCGGCGCGCGAATAATCCGACTGCTGCACTGAATACCAACCCCACCCCTGCCGCCAGCATCAGCCGGCGCAGACTCAAGACCCCTATCGGCTGCAAGAAAAGCAGATAGCTGTTCAGGCCAAAACTAAGTGCCAGCAAGCCCAGCAACCCCACAGGGGCGAACTTATGCCAACGCTGATGCAAAACCGATGAATGGGTCATCTCGCTTGAAACACGATAGAGGTACTTCACGAATCATCAGGGGAGGAGGGTAGGGAACCTCCTCCCCCTAACCGGAAGCGGATTGACCCGCTTCCAGTGCCGGTTGGCTAGGGTCGAATCTGACCAAAGATTTCCGCCGCAAAGTTGAGCAATTCCTCTTGCTGGGAGGAAGTAACCTGATCATCCCCCCGTCCAAAAAAGGTCAATATGTACTCAAACCCATCGGTTACCCCATCGCTGCGGCGTGCCTCAAATGGCGCAGTTTGATCAGCCCAATTATACAATGATTTCAACGAATCGGCAGAAAGACGCAGTGACCCGCGCAAGACGGGTGGGGTGTTTTTACAATCCCTTGCATAGGCCCAGCCGCTTTCGTAAACCTCCAGGGTATCGCATAAGCCGGCAATCCCGCCCGTGCGCTGCCAGACCAGCAGGCGGAAGGTGTCGAGGTTGTTGCGATCACCGGCTTCCGCGAGCGCCATTTGCGCCCAGGCCGCCAGCGCACGCCCCTCCTCGGCGGTGGGCTGGGCTGTTCCCCGCCCCTGAAAGGTTAACCATCCGCCGGGTGTTTCCAATTGAAACGAAGCCAGCGAACGAATCCACTCCGCCAGTTCCAGCGGCCGCTGTAAATTCGGAAAGGGCTGCGCATCCAGCACATTGCCGCAGGCACCACTGGCCAGCCCAGCCAGACCAATTTGCAAAATACGACAGTCCTCACCCTGCGAACCGGAAATCAAAATCAGATAGGATTGTCCCTCGTCGGCGCTTTGAACTCCGGCTGACCGCACCTGGCTGCCATCGCCGTTGGTGTGGTAAATGTATTGCAATCCCTGCACGGAAAAGACAATGCGGAAACCGCTTACCACTTCCGCCGGACACTCTTCGCCAGCCTGTGCCAGTCCCAGACAGGTGTTCGGCCATTCGACCGGCGATGCCTCGACGAGAACAGCCTCCGCCGGCGTAGCGAGGGAGAGAAAATCTGCCAGTTGCCGGCGAGCCGCTGCCACAGCCGTTTCCTGCACAGCCGGTACCGGGCGGATGCGCCCGCCTTCCAAATCGGTGCGAAATTCAAAAAACTGATCACCAGCCTGTAAACCGACCAGATAACCGGGGACAATTTCCTCCGTGCAAGCCTCGCCCTCATTTCCCAGCCCAAGGCAGCCATCCGGCCAGTCGGCGGCTTCAACCCGAATCACGCTCACGGCCGTTTCTTCCAGCCCCAATGCCGCCGCCAAAACCTGACGGGCAGCCAGCACAGCGGGCGGAAAAATGGATGAATCGGGGGGCAGGTTGTTTTCCTGCGGGGGGGTGGGGGTCAGCCGAGCCGGGTCATACCAACCGGGCAGGGGTGTTTTTCGATCCACCGGCGGAGTTTGAATGGCCTGAGCGCAAGCCGAAAGCAGCATTACTGCCAGTATCATCCACACCAGACTTTTACGACCCATGAAAAAACTCCTGTCGCTGGAAATTTTCGACGACAGGAGTATTATAACCCGCTCGTTAAAACCGGCATGGGGTGTTAACGAGCAGGTTCCTTCAAGCCGGTCAGTTGCAGACTGATCTCCCAGAGACGGCGGGCGGTTTCCTCGTCCTGAGAAAGACGGGAAGACTCCACCGATCTCTTTTGATCAAAGTATTTTCCGGTCACCCCATCCACCTCCGCCGAAGTGGCCAGGTAGAGGGTCGTTTCCGCTCCCTGCTCGGGAGAAATGGCGCCCAGGCGCTGCACCAGCCCCAACCCCAGTCCAATCAGACCACCGTTATTCTTGCCGAATTGAGTAGCCACAAAACCGGGATGCAGGCAATTGACCGTTACGTCGCTATCTTTCAAACGGCGGGCCAGTTCATACGTGAACAGCACATTCATCAATTTGCTGGTGGAATATGCGCCCCAGCCGTTGTAGCCTTTTTCGGCGTTCAGGTCATCAAAGTTGATTCGTCCGCCAAAGTGGGCTGCCGAGGAGACATTGATGATGCGGGCCGGCGCACTCTTGATCAACACATCCAGCAGCAGGTTGGTCAGCAGAAAATACGCCAGATGATTGAGGGCAAAGGTCTTTTCCAAACCATCGCTGGTCAATTCGCGTCTGGCAAAAAACGCCCCGGCATTGTTGATCAGCACATGCAGATGGTCATAGCGGTGGCGGTACTCGGCTGCCACCCGCCGCACCTGCTCCTGCTCCGAAAGATCGGCGAGGAGAAAATCCACTTTGGGATTGTTGCTTTGTTCGCGAATTTCGTGAACGGTTTGTTCCGTTTTTTGGGGATTGCGCCCCACAAGGATGACATGCGCACCCTGTTTTGCCAGTTCCAGGGCGGTCACCTTTCCAATTCCATCGGTGCCGCCGGTAATCAATATTTTTTTATGATCCACGCTCCAGGTCATTTTCACTTCTCCTTTTCCAGTAATTGGCCTGACAATAGGATTATAAACAGACGCTGTTCTGCACCGCAATTGCAGCGTTGGGAAAGATTATACAGATGAGGGTCATAATTTTTCGGGTGGCAGGCGAGCCGGCGGCGATGGCTGACACATGCCAAATAAAATTTTACCCATTTTGCGTCCCCACTCGCGGATGGCTTCCCAATCGCGCCAATCGCCGGGCTTCAATTCGTTGGGATTTAAGGGGGGCTTGTGGTGCAAAATTTCCTCGCCGACCCGGCCGCCAAACAATCCTACTTCCAGCGGACGGAATTCCGGAAAGGTGCGGCGAATCTCTTCGTAGGCCTGCCGGGCGGCTTCCCGGTTTTGAGGCGTATCCTGGCATAAACTTCCGCACAGCTGAAAGACTCCCATCAGTCGCAGGCGGAGGGTGGCGCGCTGGGCGCTCAAAAAGGCGATTGCCTCCGGCAGCCAGCGGGCATAACGAACCGGGCTGCCCAAAATCACCGCCCAGTAGGGGCGCAAGTCGCGCACCCGCTGTACGGGGGCTACATCCACCCGCCCGCAATACTGCCCGATTTCGTAAGCAATGACCTCAGCCACTTCGGCCGTGGAACCTGAACGGCTCGCGTAGGTGACCAGTATGGCGTCTTTTGGCATCCAGTTCAACGTTTCCACCAAGGCTCTCCGGCAAAATTGTAGCCCAAAACGCAAAAACACACCTGATCAGGGGGAAAGATTCCCCCTTTGAATCAAACGGGGATCACCTTCGCGCTTCGGTTATTCAACCAGTCGCTGCTGAAGCGCAAAAGCGACCGCCTCCGTCCGGCTGGAGACTCCCAGTTTCGACAGAATGTTGCTGACGTGAAACTTGACCGTCGAAGGGCTGACCACCAGTTTTGACGCAATCTCGTTATTGCTCAAACCGCGCACCATCCACATCAGTACATCCCGTTCACGGTCGGTCAATTCAAAAGCCGGGGCGGTGGGGCGGGTTGCTGCCTGAATCAAAACCTGAGCCGCCTCGGGCGCCAGTGTGCTGCGCCCGGCATGAGCGGCGCGAATAGCCTGCGCCAGATCATCCGCCGAAACATTTTTAAGCAGATAACTGATGGCGCCGGCCTGCAAGGCCGCCTGCACCAGCGCATCCTCGCGGAAACTGGTCAGGGCAATGACCTGAATGTGAGGGTGTGCCTCTCGAATCAGACGTGTGGCAGCGGCACCATCCATCTCCGGCATGACCAGGTCCATCAAAATCACGTCCGGCCGCAGCGCCGCGGCACGCTGCACGGCTTGCAGCCCGTTTTCGGCTTCTCCGACCAGCTCCAGATCATCGTAAGCCATCAAAAACGCGCTTAAACCGCTGCGCACCACAGCATGATCATCCACCAGCATCACCCGAATGGGTGTTGATTCGCTCATCGTGTTATCCTCGGCCCGCGTTCGACTGCTCCATTCACTGAGTTAATTTTACCCGCAAAATCTGCGGAGCGATGCAAAATCATGAAACGAGAAAACAGCACTTATTTTTTAACGGCAATCAGGGTGCCATCCCCCGCCGGATAAAGGTGGGCGCTGACGCGTTCATCCTGAGAAACCATTCGGTTGAAGTTGCGCACCGCCTCGATGATCGGGCTGCTGGCTTCACCCGCCACGCTCCCGCCCCACAAAGCGTTGTGGGCAGCAATCACCCCACCGGCTGGCAGGTGCTGCAAGGCCCATTCGTAATACTGCGGGTAACCCTCCTTGTCGGCATCCAGGAAGATCAAATCATACGGCGCCAGAGCGGCCGCTTTTTTCAGCATCAGGCTGGCTTGCCCCACCAGCAAGCGGATTTTGCCCTCCAGACCTGCCAGCGCAAAATTGCGCCGGGCTACTTCGGCATGAACGGACGACTTCTCAATCGTCACCAGAAAGCCGTCAGCGGGTAAAGCGCGCGCCATCCAGACAGTGCTGTAACCCGCCAGTGTACCAATTTCCAGGATACGCCGCGCTTTGCATAAACGCACCAGCAGCGCCAAAAATGCCCCTTCTTCGGGGCTGACCGCAATCTGCGGCAAGCCCTGTTCAGCGCTCTCCTCGCGAATCCGGTGCAGCACATCGTCCTCTTGGGCAAACAACGCCGTGATGTAGGCTTCAATTTCGGGTGTGGGTGGCGTGTGGAGAGCCATATCAAAGACCTTTCTGAAATGATTATTCTGCCAATTTAACCTGACCGCCCGATTTACCGCCCTGCCCGGCCACTTGCACATAAAACGCTTCCAGTCTTGGGCGCATCAGGGCGGCATCAGCCCGTTCAGCAATCCGCTGAGCGTTGATCTCGGCTGCCTGCCGAATCAGATGCGGGCTGGAAAGTGCCAGCACCACCGCCGCGGCAATTGAATCGGCCTTTTGACTTTCCACCAGCAGCCCGTTAACCCCCGGCGTAATCCATTCGCGGATGCTTTCCAAATCACCTGCCACCGGAAAACTGCCGCAGGCCATGGCTTCCAGCAGGGTGTTGGGGGTGCCGTCATGTGTGGTCACCGAAACCGAAACGGCACTCCGGGCAAACAACCCCCACAACTGCGCCTGCGGCAGGGACGGCAACAAAACCACCCGCTCATCCAGATGCAGCCGCTCTTTCCAGGTTTCGGCTTCCCGCTCCCCCTGCATGCCCGGGCAAACAAAGACGGTTTGGGGAAACTGCTCCCAGATCAGCGGAATGGATTGAAAAAAGGCGGCTGTGCAGGTGTAGGCGCGCACTCCGCGCGGGTTGATCACCAGTGCCTGATGAGGAGGAATGCGCTCTTCCAGCTCGGCCGGCAGTTCCCGGCGCGCTTGCTGTATCCGTTGCAGGTCAATGCCGCCGCTGGTGGGGATGAGCAGCGTGGGGCGATCCGGCGGGAAACCCCACGCCAGCGCCAGTCGCAGGTCACGGGCGGCATCGGCGTGCAGACCATCTGCCCGCTGCAAGACTGCCCGTGTCCACTTCGTCATTTGGGGGGTGGCGGGTGCGTGAAGGGTCAGGTCGTTGCCCCAGATCGAAACTGCCAGCGGCAAATCCTGCGGTGTGGCGAGGGCGAGGATGCCCTCAAACGGGATACGCAGCGCGTGGACCAGGTCCGGTTGAACCAGATTCAGCACCTGGCGGTAACGGCGGGCAGCCGGCGGCAGGCTGAGCGGTGCCAGCCGGTAGCGTAGCGGCAGCAAAATCCGCCGCAAAGCAGAGACCCAATGGCGGCTAGGGGAGGCGGTTGTCCCCGTCCTTGCGGCGCTCTGCGAAGAGGGGGGCTTGCCGCCCAGCAGCCCGCTGAAAGCCACCGGCACGACCGCAAAGTGGACTGCATCGGGCGGCGGCGGGCAGGGAAAGGTGGAAACCAGTGAGAAGGTGAAGCCCAATTCGCGCAGGTTATCCAGCCAGCGCAGGGTGATCGGACTGCGCCCATCGGCAACCAGCAGGATGTGCATCCCTCAACCTCCGTCCGGCTTAAGGCGTCTCAACGGGTAACCACAGTGGACGGCTGCCAGCTCGACAGCCTGTCCAAAGGCGGCCACCATCCTTTCCAGATTGACCCGCTCGCGCACAATCTGATACGAAGCCAGCCCCATCTGCCGCAGGCGAGCCGGGTCGGTCAGCGCCTCGTGCAGGGCATACCGTAGAGCCGGTAAGTTGCCGGGGGGCAGCAGCCAGCCATTCTGTTCTGTGACCAGATCCGATTGAGTGCCATCGGCTTCGCCGACCATCACCGGCAGAGCGTAGGCCATTGCCTGCTGAACGGCCAGCCCGCCGCTGCCGGGCAGCACGAACAAATCGGCCTGCCGGAAAAGCGGCAGAAGTTGATTGCCGTACAACGCTCCCCAAAAGCGGGCATGCGGGTACAATCTTTGCGCCATGTCTTCCAGCTGATGGCGCACCGGCCCGTCGCCAACAATCCACACCTCCGGTTGGAGTTCCTCCGGCAGGTCGGCGCAGGCGCGCAGCAGCAAATCCACTCGTTTGCGAGCCTGCAGCCGCCCGACATACAGCAGGCGCGGTCGTCCGTTTTCGAATTGTGGCGGGCGTTGGGGCGGTGGATCAACCGGCCGCGGTGCAACCGCGTTGGGGGCAACCACAATTCGCTGGCGGTCAAACCCCAGGCGGGCGTACTGGTCCGCCCCGCGCTGAGAGTAGGCGATCAGCGCATCAAACTGGTTTAAGAACCGCGCCCAGATTTGCTTTGCCCAGGCACTCCCCTGCCGTTCCGCCAGCGGCGCGCCCAAACCCCACCCAATCAGCGGGCGGCGGCGGGAGCGCATCCAGCGGATGAGCGCCGGGGTGCTGAGATAGCGCGGGTTGGCTTCCAGTATCAGGGCTTCCGGCTGCCAGCGTTCCAGCCAGCCGCGTCCGCCGGTTTGCCAGCACAGGTAAAACCGCCCGTTGAACAGGTGCAAATTGCGGGCGCGGGTTACCTCGGCATGCTGCAGGGCAGCCTGCGGTTCAACCGCCTCGTCAGTCCGCGGCAGACCGGCGAAAATTCCCAGCCCGTGCGGGCAGGCCTGGCCCAGCGCCTCAAAAAACGGAGCGCGGTAATTGGGTAAAATGCGCTGCTGTACGCCCAAACGGAGCGGTATTTCGTTCATAACGTCAGCACCCGTACGGTCGAACCATGACTGTTCTTTTCTACCTCAATGCGCGCCGGGAAGGCGTCTTTCAATTCATCCAGGTGGGTGATGACCAGAATGCAGGCAAATTCATCTTTGACGGCATTGATCGCCTCGATCAGCCGCTGGCGGCCCTCGGTGTCCTGACTGCCAAAGCCTTCATCAATGAACAGGGTTTGCAGCCGGGCGCCGGCGCGATTGGCCAGCACATGCGAAAGCGCCAGTCGAATGGCAAAATTCACCCGGAAAGCCTCGCCGCCGGAATACATCTCATACGGGCGGATACCGGCCGAATCGCTGATGATAATGTCCAGCGTTTCTTTTTTGTCCTGTCGTTTTTTGTCTTTGTATTAGGCATGAGTCTCGAAGCGGCTGTTCATCCCGCCGTTGGAAAGCTGACTGAGAATCTGATTGGCGCGCGCCTCGATTTCGGGCAGAGCCTGTTCAATCAGCAAAGCCGGCACGCCGTCCTTGCCAAAAGCCCGATCGAGGATTTTCAAGCGGGCAATCAGGCGGGCGCATTCCTCGTAGCGCATCTGGTTTTCCTGCAGGCGGGCGCGGACGCTGGTCAGCACATTCACCTTTTGCTCGGCAGCCCCAATCCGGTAGCGCAGTTGATTTTCCTCTGTTTTCAGATCGGCAAGTTCGTTTTCCAATGCGTCGAGGTCGGGCAGCCCGGCCGAATCCTGCCGGTATTTTTGGGCTGTATGGTCATGTTCGGTGCGCAGTTGTTGAAGGCGGGCTTCATCCTCGCGGAGGGTCTTTTCCAGCACGGCAATTTCATTGAGCAGCGGCTTCAATTGGGCGCGGGCGGCTTCCAGCTGGCGCAAGGCCTGCTCGGCGGAACGTGCCTGTTGTTCGGCAACTCGCGCCGCTGCGTGTGCCTGCGGGTCATACCCAAGGCGCATCAGGGCGGTATCAATTTCGGCAAGTTGCTGACGCGCCTCCAGGGCATACTGACCGCTGGTCAGAATTTGCTCCACTTCTTGCAAGCGGACAGCCGCATGACTCTGCCACTGGCGGTATTGTTCTTCGATCTGCTGAATGCGCGCCTCGAGCGCACTTACCTGCCGCTGCCGGGCTTGCAGTTCCTGATCGGCGGACAGGGTATCTTTCAAGCGGTCTTCCAGTTGTTGTTGAAGGCGGCGGTTCTCCTCAATCTGTTTTAGCAGAGCCTGAATCTCCCCTTGGGCGTGTGCGTATTCACCTTCCAGCTGTCGAATCAGCCCCTCCCGCTCGACGGTACCCAGTGGCTGCCCGCACAGCGGACAGTGTCCGCTGTCCTCATCGGCGTGCAGACGCTGCAAGCGTTCTTGCAGTGCTTCCATATTTTCCTGCCAGTGGCTGATTTGGGTGCGTTTTTGGGCGGTTTGTTCTTTCAATTCCAGCAAAGCTTGTTGGATTTGTTCGCGTTTTGCCAGGCGGGCTTCAAGCGCCTGCTGCTGTGCCGTCAATTCCTGCCGCTTATTTTGTAAATCGGTCAGCTGGTTGTACTGCTGAACCGCCTGAATTTGCTGCTGCTGTAAACTGCGCCGTTCCTCTTCAAGGCGGGCTTGCTCCCGTTCCAGCAGGGTCTGCGGTGTGGCACGTTGCTGTTGAAGCCGTTGAAATTGCTGTGCCAGTTGATCCCAGCGTTCCAGTTCGGCGCGGCTGGCCTGCCAGGCCGCATAAGCCGCCTCGATTGCGTCTGCCTGTTCCAGGGTCTCTTGCAGTTGGTCGGCTTCATGGCGGCGTGCCTCCAGCCGGCTGTGGTTGAGACGGTACTTTTGTTCGGCATCGGCCAGTTGAGCGGCGAGCATCTCCACCATGCGGCGCTGCTCTTCCAGCGCAGCTGCCAGCCGGTTGAGGTCATCCAGCCGCTGTTCACGGGCTTCGCGCAGGGCCGAAAGCCGTTTCAATTCCTTTTTCAGGTCTGCCAGTGTCTTGCGGCGTTCCTCTTCCTCTGCCAGCTCGGCTTCCTGCTCTTCCATTTGCGCCTTAATGCTGGCCAGTAGATACTCGGCATCCCGCAGGCGGCTGCGGGCAGTTTCGCGGTAGGATTCCCAAATCTCCAATCCAAGAATGTTGGAGAGGATACGCTTGCGGTTTGCGGCATTTTGCTGGGCAAATTGATCGGCTTTGCCTTGCAGAAAAAACGAAGCGTTGATGAAGGTCTGGTAGTCCATGCGCAGCACCGAGCGAATGCGTTTTTCGGTTTCGGTCAGCGAATGTTCGGTGAGCGGCTTCCAAAGACCTTCTTCATTGAGGGTGTAGAATTCCAGCAGGGCGGTCTTTCCGCGAGCCTTGCTGCGCTGAACGCGGTAACGATTGTGTTCGTACAAAAACTCGTACAGGACTTCCGCGGCATTTTCCTGATTGTTGATGACTGCATCATCGCGGCGGCGGGCTTCACCGAACAATGCCCAGGTGATCGCATCCAGCAGGGTGGATTTTCCTGCGCCGTTATGACCGGTGATCGAAGCCAGACGCAGTTCGCTGAAATCAATTTCAACGGGCTGGCGGTAGGAAAGAAACCCCTTAATTTGCAATCGAAGCGGAATCATTGGGCGGGTTCCTCCATCGGCGGGGGCAGGCGGGTGATCAGCACCTTGTCAATTCTGCGTCCGTCCATGTCCATAATCTCAAAAGTAAAATTTCCCCACGTAAACTGCTGACCGGCAGCGGGGATGCTGCCCAGCTGGCTGAGGATAAAACCGGCCAGGGTCTGATACCCGATCCGTTCTTCCTCCGGTAATTCTTCGGTTTGGAGCAGTTCTTTCAGGTCGTCCACCGGTAAAAGACCATCCACCAGCCACGATCCATCCTCACGTTGCAGGATTTGCGGGCCGCCATCCGCACCGGGGCCAGGCAGTTCGCCGACAATGGCACGCAGCACATCGTACAACGTAACCATTCCCAGCAAGCCGCCGTACTCATCCAGCACCAGCGCTTCATGCACGCCGGCAGTTTTGATCATTTGCAGCACTTTCAGCGCGGTCATGCTGTCCGGCACAAACAAGGGCGGCTGCAACAAGGCTTTGATGTCGAACGGCTCACCGCTGACCATCTTGCTGAGAAAATCCTTGGCGGAAAGGATACCGCTGACATTATCCAGATTGCCCTGGGCTGCCGGAAAGCGGCTGTGACTGCTTTGCAGAATGTCCTCCAAAATTTCCTGCGGGCTTTCGTCCAGGTCAATCCACTCGATCTCGGTTCGTGGCGTCATGATCGCATCAATGTAACGGTCCCCCAGCCGAAAGACACTCTCCACCATGTCCTGTTCGGCTTCTTCGAACACTCCTACCTGCGTTGCCTGTTCCATCAGGACTTTGATTTCTTCTTCGGTAACCGGCGGCTCGGTTGAAGGGCGGATGCCCAGCAGCCGCAGGCCGAAATCGGTGGAGGCGCTCAACAGGCGCACCAGTGGGAAGGTGAGGTTGGAGAGGAAACGCATCGGGCGGGCGACTGCGCTGGCGGCGGCTTCGGGGTTGTTCATGGCCAGCCGTTTGGGAATCAGTTCGCCGATCACCAGCGAAAAATAGGTCAGCAGAATGACCACGATTGCCAAAGCCAGACCGCGGCTGTACGGTGCCAGAAAATTGACACGGGCAATCCACTCCGCCAGCCGATTTGCCAGGGTTGCACCACTGAGGGCACCCGCCAGAATGCCGATCAGTGTAATGCCAATTTGCACGGTGGAGAGAAAGCGGTTGGGGGACTCGGCCAGTTCCAGCGCAACGCGGGCGGCGGGGTCTCCCTCTTCTGCCTTTTGCTGCAACCGGACCTTGCGCACCGAAACCATGGCAATTTCCGAGAAGGCAAACAGACCATTTGCCACGAGCAGCAAAAATATCAGACCGATTTCCATAAAGGGGTTATTCATTCCAAATCAATGGGAAAATCAATTGTGAATCGTTCGGCTTGATGAATGATTTCTTCAGCCAGCCGTTTCAGCTCCTCGATGTGTTCGGGTGACTCGCCTCGGGTTTCCCAATACAGTTCCAGCAATTCGAGGGGTGATTTAGCGGCGATATTTTCGATTTCGCTGATCCGTCCGCGGGCGGCGATGTGCGGGCGGCGCACCAGATGGAAATCGAACGCCAGTTCGGCATGGCGGCGCAGGCGTCCCTCGTCAATCAAGGCGTCCCAATCCCGGGGGTAATCCATCGTCAGCCGCACAATGGCGTCCCTCAATTCTTCGCGCGGCGGCAGAACAGCCAGAATGCGCTCCATCACCGGAGGGGCGCTGCCCTCACCAGCCAAAGCCCCATCCAGCAGGTTGACGCTGCGGTCAATAAAACGCCGGCCGTGCAATTCCCGCCAGTCC
>FWPU01008940.1_pt1 | contig 16352 bp, 18 predicted proteins | sample 2228361 | NCBI WGS metagenome assembly FWPU01 (sample SAMEA103939777, study PRJEB20133) | metagenome
TGAATGGAACAATAAGCAATTTGTTTGCAAAGATTGGCAGTTATGTAGATATTTCTTCGCCTGTTGCCGAAATCGTAGATAACAGTTCATTGCATTTGGATTTACAAGTGTTTGAAAAAGATTTACCGCTTTTGAAAATCGGGCAAACCATTCATTTTACCTTAACCAATAATCCTACTAATGAATACGATGCAAAAGTGTTTAGCATTGGTTCATCATTTGAAAACGAGAGCAAAACCATTGCCGTGCATTGCACCGTTACAGGAAACAAAATAGGTTTGATTGACGGAATGAACATTACAGGAATTGTGAGTTTGAGCAATGCCCTAACACCTGCCGTACCCAATGAAGCCATTGTAAACGCAGACGGAAAAGACTACATTTTTGTTGTTACTGATAAAAAAGCGGAAGAACACCACGAAGAAGAAAGCGAAGAACACAACCACGAAAGTGAAGACCGTAAACACAGCAATGAAGAAAACGGCAACATCAATTTTGAAAAAATAGAAGTTGTAAAAGGCGTTTCCAATATGGGCTACACCGCAATAACTTTTGTACAGGACATTCCTGCCAATGCTCAAATTGTAATCAAAGGAGCATTTTTTGTCAATGCCAAATTATCTAACACAGGAGGACACAATCATTAAAAATTAAAAGCAATGATAAATACAGATAAAAATCACAAGCATATTTACAATGTACAAGGTAAGCAGCTTTGTTGCACACAGGAAGAAAAAATTTACACCAATGCAGGTGCAAAAGAGTTGATAAAAGAAAAGCATCAACACGACCATAGCGATGATGACGGACACGACCACAGCCACAGTGATAGCAACCTTTTCAAAGTGTTTTTGCCAAGCATTATTTCATTGGTGCTATTGCTTGTTGCCGTTTATTTAGACAATTTCCTAAAACCAGAATGGTTTACAGGTTTGGTAAGGATTGTTTGGTATGTGGTGGCTTATATTCCTGTTGGGTTTCCTGTAATCAAAGAAGCCGTTGAAAGCATTGCCAAAGGCGAGATATTTTCCGAATTTCTGTTGATGAGCATTGCCACAATCGGAGCGTTTGCCATTGGCGAATATCCGGAGGGCGTAGCCGTAATGTTGTTTTATGCTGTTGGCGAAGTGTTTCAGACATTGGCGGTAAAAAGAGCAAAAGCAAATATCAAATCTTTGCTTGACCAAAGACCCGATGAAGTAACCGTTTTGCGAAACAACCAACCCCAAACCGTAAAGGCAGAAAGCGTAAACATTGGCGAAATCATACAATTAAAATCGGGCGAAAAATTGGGATTAGACGGAGTTTTGTTATCCGAAACAGCATCATTTAACACCGCAGCTTTAACAGGCGAAAGCAAACCCGATACCAAAGCCAAAGGCGAAACAGTTTTGGCAGGAATGATAAACCTAAACACCGTTGCACAGATAGAAGTTACCACAGCATACACCGATAGTAAGTTGAGTAAAATTTTAGAATTGGTACAAAATGCCACTTCACAAAAAGCACCGACAGAATTATTCATTAGAAAGTTTGCAAAAATATACACACCGATAGTTGTACTGTTAGCTATTCTAATTACAGCATTGCCCTACTTCTTTGTAGAAAATTATGTGTTCAGCCAATGGTTGTATCGTGCTTTGGTATTCCTTGTTATCTCTTGCCCTTGTGCATTGGTAATAAGTATTCCTTTAGGCTACTTTGGCGGAATTGGGGCAGCGAGTAAAAATGGAATATTGGTTAAGGGAAGCAACTTTTTGGATGTTCTTGCCAGCATACAAAATGTAGTAATGGATAAGACAGGTACAATGACGGAGGGCGTATTTAAAGTTCAGGAAGTTGTATTTGACAAGGCATTTGATGAGAAAGAAATTTTAGAAATGGTCAATGCTTTGGAAAGCCATAGTAGCCACCCCGTAGCAACTGCCATTCAAGAATATGTAGGCGATGTAAACCACAATATCCCATTAGAAAATATAGAGGAAATTGCAGGACACGGACTAAAGGCTAATGTAAATGGGAAAGAATTATTGGTAGGGAATTTTAAGCTGATGGATAAATTTTCTATTACTTATGACATAGACCCGAACAGCATTGTCTACACGGTAATCGCAGTGGCTTATGATAGAAAGTTTGTTGGTTACATTACCATTGCGGACAGCATAAAAGAAGACGCACAGGAAACCATAAATCTATTGCATAAGCTCAATGTTAAAGCTACTATGCTTAGCGGAGATAAAAGTACGGTTGTAAAGTATGTAGCGGAACAGTTGGGGATAGATAATGCTTTCGGAGATTTATTGCCTGAAGATAAAGTAAACAGAGTTAAAGAAATCAAAGCCAAAAATGAAACCGTTGCCTTTGTCGGAGACGGTGTAAATGATGCACCTGTTGTAGCGTTAAGTGATGTCGGTATTGCAATGGGCGGTTTAGGTAGCGATGCCACCATTGAAACAGCAGACGTAGTAATACAAGACGACAAGCCGAGTAAAATACCTATGGCAATCAATATCGGTAAACAGACAAAGAAAATTGTTTGGCAAAATATCACATTGGCATTTGTAGTAAAAGGAATTGTTTTAATACTTGGTGCAGGTGGCTTGGCAACAATGTGGGAAGCCGTTTTTGCCGATGTAGGTGTAGCATTATTCGCAATCTTAAACGCAGTACGAATACAACGAATGAAATTTTGACAAACCAACGCTAAAAGCAAGCACATTTGCAAACCGCACAAGGCGACACACAAGCCAAAGTTTGCAAAAGAGCTTGCTTTTTCCAACGCACGACAGAAAAAACAAAAAAATCTTTCCACGCTTCGCAAAAAATTAAATCTGCCGACACACCAAACCTGACAGACAAATACGAACGGACGGAAAAAACCACAGCTGCCAACATCGGTTTGGCGTTATGGCGGCTGACGTGCATAATTTGAGCTTAGTGCTACTATTAAACTTTTGTGCTAAATTTGGGCTGATGTTCCCTGATTGCCGCCACAAACGCCAAGCCGTGAACCGTTACCAGCAACCTTAAATACGACATATGAACGAAGTAGAATTATTAGAAAATCTTCTTGATACAGCAAAAAAGATTTCCTACGACAACAAAGAAGAATTTGACGTCTTAGAAAAGCGAACTGAAATGTTGATTAGGAAACTTTTTGGAGACGAAAGCCACTATATAAATGACTTAAAGAACATAAGATATTCGCCAATGATAATTGTTGGTGGTAGTAGTACGGACTGGAAATCACCTTTTGAAAGTGGATTAAAACAATTTAGGAACTTAATACAAGTAATGCTTGAAGATAAAAAATTAAGTTCAAACTATGCAAATCCAAATACATCAGAATTTATAAAGGCTGAACATATCCCTCTACCTGACAAAAAGAATATAAGGAAATACGTGTTCTGATTGCCTCACCTGGTGACGTGATTAGAGAAAGAGAACTTCTTCTTGATAAGCTTGAAACTAAATTTAGACGTGACCATTACGAAGAAAGATGTGGGGCAAGAATTATTGTTGAAGGGTGGGAAAGTATCGCTTCTCAAACAGGATATGCTCAAGACATAATCAATTCTGACTTAGTATCAAAATCAAACATAATATTAGCGGTTTTTAGACATAAATTAGGAAGTCCGACAATTGATATAAAGACAGGTAAAGACAGGTCACCATCAGGGACAGCAGAAGAACTATTATATGCAATTAGAAATAAGCTTTTGACCAACCCACCTTTAGGAATGGCATACTTTTATGCAAACGCACCTGTATTATCATTGGACTCGGTGGACTTTGAGAAAACAAAAACAAATTGGGAAAGACTTAAAGAGTTTAGAGAAGAAATTAAAAATGAAATTTTATACAAGACATACAAGCACGAAGAAGAAATATTAGAAATTACTTGTAAGGACATCTGTGACAACATTATTAAGTACTTCAAATGAAAAAGGCAGCTGGTAACAGCCGTTTTGCAAAAGCGGGGGTTTCGTGCTTCTATGACAGTGAAGTGCTAAATTCAAGCTTTGTGCATCTATTGAAGTTTAGTGCTAAAAATCCCCGCCTTCGCAAAGCGGCCAAACGTTATGCGTAATTTTGGAAAACGACATAGCGGTCACAGACGGGCTGACAACCCAAAGTCGGACAATAGCCGAACACCGACACCAAACAAAAAAGTAGGCGACAGGGAAGCCGAAAACTGTATTCCAGAGTAGGCAGACACTTAAACATAAGTGATATGAGACAGTTCCTTTTTATTGTTAGTTTCCTTATGGTAGCGACATTTTCGTATGCTCAAACAAACAGCAGTACACGCTACCAGCAGGGCTATTACAAACCAAGTACTGGGACATATGTTCAGCCGCATTATAAGACGACTCCGAACAAGACCAATCACGACAACTTTTCCACAAAAGGTAACACCAATACCTATACTGGGACTTCAGGTTATCGTGCAAAGGACTATTCAAGCGGTTCTTATAATTATGGGAGCGGTAAGACAATCCATACCGGACCCAAAGGCGGACAGTACTATTACAACAGTAATGGTAACAAAACCTATGTTCCCAAACGGTAACAATGAGAGAGCTGTTCAGAAATGGACGGCTCTCTTTTTTATTTAACCATTAAATTCTGCAAAAATGGCAAAGGCACCAAAAAATCACGGCAAAGAATGGACTGCACAAGACATTAAACAACTTGAAAAACTTGCAGACCAAAATACTCCAACACGAGTAATAGGACTAAAATTAGGGCGAACGGAAAATTCCGTAAGAAGTGCTGCATCTGAAAATGACATTTCCTTAAAGCCGACAAATCAAAGTCCTTACAACAGGCGGAAAAAATAGGTTGGCTATGAAAAAAATCATTGCAGCGAATTTGACAGTGCTATTTGTGTTCTTTAATGTATATTCAGCAGAGTATAAAGGACAAAATATTGACGGAATTGAATATGATTGCACCGCATACTCATATAGCACTGGAAAGTATTATTATGTAACAGTTGAATTTGACGGAGATGAAGCAACTATTACATTTAGCAATGGTGGTTACATCACATTGACATTAGATGACGAAGAGATTGACGACCCCCATTCAATAAGTGCATACGACTATCAGCGTGGTGTTTACTGGGACTTAGATGTTGATGGACTGGACTGAAAAACATACGCATAACAGCAGCTACCCAAAAGTGGCGGTTCAGTGGTTAAATCAAGCTTTGTGTTTCTATCAAAGTTTCTGCTTGGTTGACAGTGAAGTGCTTCGAAATCGCCACCTTCGGGTAGCTGCCAACCGTTGTGTGTAATTGCCCGGACAAATTATGGCTAACGAACTAACGACACAGATTTGTTCCTCAATTGCGGACACAGTTTCCAGAATAGATGAGGAATTGAAAACGATTGACAATAAAGGAATATTTTTCGCTCCTGAATTACATATTGCATTTGAGTGCGGTAAGACAATTACTTCAAACGGACAAAATATTTGGGGACAACGAAACTATAAATGGAAAAGGGAAACTAAATTTGATAATTACGGACTTGCAGACCTGTTTTTCTTAAATGACAACGGGGACAAAGGAATAATAATTGAATTTAAGATATTACAAACAATAGACGCTTATATAAATGACATTGAAAAATTAAAGAAATTAGACGGGGCAAAATTTGAAAAATATTTTTGTGCAATACTTGGTTTCTTTGAGAATCAACAAAATGAGCACATTGACAAGTTGAATGAAAAATATGGAGAAGAAATTGAGCTGATAAACAAAACTACTCCACGATAGACATGGCCTATTAATTATAAGGGAAAAATGTATTACTCGACAGTGATTTGGAAAGTTAAATAATCTATTATGGCTTTAGTAAAATGTAAAGAATGCGGCAATCAAATAAGTAGTTCCGCAAAGTCGTGCCCAAAATGTGGAGCAAAAGTAAAATCAAGTGGTTGTTTCGGCAAACTATTCAAAATAGCCATCTATATAGTAATCGGATTCCTTGCACTCTCATTGATAGTTTACATAATTGACCCGCCAGACAAAACAAAAGTTAAACAAGAGGACAATTCAGAGAAAGAAGACGTTACCGAGACTGAACCAGAAAAAAATATTTGGACAGGGTACTACGTTGGACAAGAAAAATGTTCAATGGGAAGAAATAAGAATGAGTGGAGTAATCAGTACCAAATAGCAATTACCGAATCAGGGGACGAACTTGAACTAATTGGAATATATTTTCAAGACCGACAATCCATTAAGTGCAAGGTAGTTGGGGACGAGTTGATTATTTCAGAACAAAACATCGGGGACAGTAGCTTTATAATTCGAGGTAAGGGGACGAGAAGTGGAAATAAATTAGTTATTGAATACGAGGTGGACGTATTAGTAGGTTTTGACCCCAAACAATATGAGACGAATAGTTGTACCGCTGAATTTGAATTACAGTAGGGCAACTACACACAACAGCAGGTTTGTGCAATGGCGGGGTTCGGTGTTTATTTGTACATTAGTTTTCAAATCACGTTTGGTCACGGTTGACAGTGACGTGTAGGTCGCGCTAAACATTCCGCTACGCTCCATTTTTTAGCGCTCCTATACCCGCCACTGCACAAACCCAAACGTTGTGCACAATGCCGCGGGACAGATTCGGTGCTTCGAACATTGGCACTTTTGCTTGCCCCACATTCCCGCGCGACACCAAAGCAAGCAAAAGAGCCAACTGTGATCAAAATTTATTAGTTTTATACAACCAAAAGTTTTAAAGATGTGTCTTACGATTATTAAACCTAAAGATTTAATATGAAAACTTTAAGAAGAATTTCCTCAATTGTGCTGGGTTTGACGCTACTGACAACCGGATGCCAAACAGAAAGCATACCACAAAACTGTGAAGGAGATAATGCACCGTATCTCTCAACTTTTTACTCTGACGAATTTAAAGACATTTCATGTGGACTTCAAAATGTAGATGGTGAAAAAAAACAAGTAAATCTTATTATAACAAATCAATCGGATTTTGAGAAATTTATATTCTGTTCAATTCAACCACCTGTCATTGACTTTGAAAAATACTTTGTTTTGACGGGCGTCTACAGACACCATCAATGCGCTCGTTTTGACAGCCAACAGATTTTAATATGCAACAATAAAGTTATTTACAAGGTACGTATGCAAGAAGAAATTTGCCAAGCTGCAATACCTGTATTTTACATTATAGCGATAGAGAAAAAGTACAGTAACCTTGATATTGAGTTTGATGTTCAATTCAAAAACTAAATCCAATGACACGGAAAATCCAAATAACACTTCTTATACTTTTTTGCGTAACTAGTTCAATTGCTCAAGAACATTATTATTGGTCTAATGGCAAGAAGTACGCACTCGAACTTTTTAATGAAAATCAGTACGTACTGCTTAAAAGCAATAATAGAGATTTAATAGCCCGGAATTTAAGAATATCACCACAAGAAATATCAGATGTAGAGAGGCTTACCTTTAGCAAAACTATTTTAAACAAGGGATCAAATAGATTTGTCAATGAGACTGATTTGTATTGGGGGTTTATTAGTCGTCAACTTGATAAAGAAGAAATCAAATCAGCAGAAATTATTTATGCTGCCCCGTCTTTCCGACTTAATGGTAAACTGGTGGGGCTTTCAAATTTCTTTTACGTAAAGCTGAAGCAAGAACAAGACTTCGATATTCTAGATAGATTAGCAAAGGAAAATAACATTACAATTGTAGGTAATGATAGTTACATGCCTCTATGGTTTATTTTATCATGCGACAAAAATTCAAACGGTAATGCACTTGAAATGGCGAACTTATTTTATGAAAAGGGTAATTTTTCTTTTGCGGAGCCAGATCTGATGGTAGACTATGGTGTTAACTGTAGGAATGATACTTTTTTCAACCAACAATGGCATCTTAATAACACTGGTCAATTTGGTGGAACTGTGGGGAACGACATTAGGGCATGTCAGGCTTGGGATATTACCATGGGGTGTGCAAATATTGTGGTTGCAGTTTTAGATCATGGATTGGAACTTAATCATCCTGACTTTAATAACATAAGTCCATTAAGTTTTGATACCGACACAGGAACAAGCCCAAGTATTGTTAGGGGTGATCATGGAGTACCTGTAGCCGGAATCATTGGCGCTTCCGCAAACAATGGACTAGGTGTAGCCGGTATTGCGCCAAATATCCAGTTAATGTCTATAAGCAATAGTTTATTACTCCAGCCTTTGGTAAGTCAAAGACTAGCCGATGGAATTAATTTTGCTTGGCAGAATGGAGCCGATGTTATCAATAATAGTTGGGGAAGCAATGCGCTTCCTCAGCAAGGGTTAATTAATGATGCGATTAATAATGCTGTCACTCAAGGGAGAGGCGGATTAGGTACTATTGTCATTTTTGCATCAGGAAATGATAATAATAATGGGATAAGCTTTCCTGCAAGTAATGCTCAAGTAATTTCAGTAGGCGCTTTAAGCATGTGTAATCAACGGAAATCACCCTCATCTTGCGATGGTGAAAATTGGGGAAGCAACTTTGGCACCGGATTAGATGTCATGGCACCTGGTGTGTTGATTTCTACAACTGATAGGCAAGGCAACCTAGGCTTTAATCCCAATGTTGCAATTCACCCGAACAATGGAGGTGCTCTTGTTGTAAACGATTATGCTGATCAAAATTACACAACTTGGTTTAATGGCACATCTGCCGCAGCACCCCAAGTAGCAGGTATTGCTGCGCTTATTTTGTCGCTTAATCCAAACCTTACGTTGCAACAGGTTCGTAATATCGTTCAAAGCAATACAGATAAAGTTGGTGGAGTTACTTACACGCTCAACGCTGGAGAACAAGCAGGCTTGACTTGGAACAATCAGCTTGGTTATGGTCGAGTAAATGCTTTCAGAGCAGTACAGGCATCATTACCAACAATTGTTGGTGGGACTAATACATTATGTACAACATCAAATTCTACTTATAATTTAAGCTTTATCCCCGGCAATTCGACAGTAACTTGGTCTGTATCACCTACCACCTATTTTGCCACGAATGGAGGCGCAAATACAACTGGGACTGGTGGAACAGCAACGATAAGAGCAGCTTCAAACTTTGCAGGGTCAGCAACAATATCTTTTGTAATACAGAGTAATTGTGTTACCTCAACGATTACAAGAACTATTTGGGTTGGCGCCCCGCAAATCTCAAACCTACGAGTAGATGGTAGTTTATATTACGGACCTACTTATATCTGCCCAGGAAACCACTGGCTTCAAGTCACGCCACTTGGAACAACAAATGGCGCTAACTGGACAGTTCAAAGTGGTGTGCCCTTTATTTCCGTAGCTCCAAACTACCTTGATTTTACAATGTATTCTAATGTTTCCTCGATTGCTATAACTGCGAACGCTACGAATGTTTGCGGTACCGGCCCAAATGCCGCCTTCTATCTAATGAGGAAGACTTGGGGCTGTCCTAGCTATTATTCAATCACTGCATATCCCAATCCTGCATCACAGGAGTTAACAGTATCTACAGTTTCATCTTTAGACCTCTCAGATGCCAAAGGGTTGTTTGGAGATGTCTTGAAAGATACTCCTCCGACACCAAGCAGAGCAGTCCTTATTGACGAACAAGGTCGGTCTGTTTGTGAGGGAGAATTGGTTGGTACCGACCTAAAGCTAAATCTAGAAGGACTTAGACGCGGACTTTATTACATTCATATCTATGTTGACGACCAAATCTATAAAGAGCAGATTTTGGTTGAGTAAAGATTGGACGGCATATTAATTCTGATAGTAATTTTAATTTTATTGGTGGGCAGTAATGCTTCGAATCCGCAGCACCAATGCCAAAGCCGCGCGATTGCACCCCACATCCAAAGCCTTGGCATCCGTGCTGCTTAGTGACGGTTGACTGCGGCACATGTGCATAACAAAATATAAGCGTAATGCGGGCTGAACTGCTGAAATTGAGCTTTTTTGCTCTTAATAAACTTTGCGGTAGGCGGACAGTTAATCGCTCCGAAATCCCGCACTACAGCTTATAATTGACCGTTGGTGGCAATAATTCTCAAAAAGCTCTGTGACTAAAAAGAATAAAGTCCAAGACAATTTTGACTACCTTCTTAAGGACTTTGAGTCCGACCCGGACCCAAAAGTTATAAAGGTACCTCTTGGGAAAGACGTGTGGACTGTTAAAGAAAATCGGATTGAGTTACCGACAAATCTACGGATTTATCATCCGTACATCATTTTCATAATATTTGTTCACCTAAAGAATTTCAAGTATTTCGGCCGCGAAGAAAAGGTTGCCTGGACAATCCCTGTAAAGTTTAAGGGACATCCTTTCATTCTAACCCATCGAAAGTTTGGATTCTACATAATTTCAAACGAGGATGGTGACGAGATAACAAGAATTGGCCACGAGGCAATCTTGTGCATTAAGAAAGCTATACCATATGCTGAAACACTAATCGAACCAGTTATAACGCAACTTGTTGAGAAAGGTAATGTGACTTTAGAGAATGAATACAGAGCAATTCAATCTCGCTATCAATTTTTTAGAAAAAAGGCCGAGAAAGAATTTAAGCAGGCTATAAAGAATAAGGGTAAAGTCAAAAAGACCGAGCGAAAAGGCAAAGGGATGTTTGCATCTGTAACTACCTTTGAGAACTTATCAGCAAAGTATCGATTAGCAGGTAATAATTATGCGACTGCAATGTTGGACTCTTATTTCAGTTTGCTCGAGCATATTTTAGTTCTGCTTTTGCCTTTTGTTCCCCATATTAAGTTTGAGCAAATTGATTTAAACAGTTTTATTTCATTGAACTGGAGAGACAAATTGAAAATTATAATTGAGCTTGAGAAGGACGCAAACGCACTAAAGCTATACGAAAGACTGAGTGCTATTAAGGAGGACTTACGAAACCCACTTACGCATGGATACTTTTTAAAAGACGGGAATTCACTCTATGTCCATATGCCTAAAGTTGGAGCAATACCAATGAACTTGACCAAAAAGGAAAACCATTTAAGCTATGCATTCTTTGTTGTTCATAAAACTAACTTTGATGAGATAATTAATACCTTTGACGAATTTCATAATTATCTAAGAACAAGCCCATCAACAATGTTTGGAATGAAATACATTGAAATAGGTTTACCAATAGCATTTGACCTTAACTCAAGACAGAGATACAAATACTCAATGACCGACATTCATCATTTTGAAGCATTCATTCGACAGCAGGACTACGATTATACCAATGCAATGAATATGGATTGGTGAAGAATTATTGCCACCAACAAAATGTTTATGCAATGCGGGTGTTCAGTGTAGGTATTAAAAGTAATTTCTTAATTTAGTCCGGTAACGTGGGACATTTCGGAGCAGGTCGCGCTTAACATTCCGCTGCGCTCCATTTTTTAGCGCTCCTATTCCCGTAACTAAATAAACACAAACGTTAGGTGCAATACGGCAGACAATTCAAAACTAAACGTTCCATATATGGACACAGTTAAGCAGCAGCAAGTTTTAGCTCAATATATTGACCAGTATAAACCTGTTATCGACAAAACTCTTACAGCACTTCGAGCCAATAAAGGAAATCTTCACATTCCTTACGCTCAATTTCTATTTTCAGTAATTGACTACTATGGTTTATTGTACATTGTTGCCACGACAAGACGGTTCAATAAACGAGACAAAGAAAACTTTCTTGACTTCTTCGCATCTTCTTATTTTCCCGCTGTTGACCGATGCAAAAATTCATTTGTATACTTTGTGCGAAATGGGCTAATGCATCAAATCTTTTCTAAAGCAAGTAGTGTTGGGACTTCGCCTGAAAATAAATTGTTTTTCAAGGACACAGCTAACGGAAATATACCCGCATTGAATTTAGACTATCTTGATAAAGTAACTATTGCAGCAATTGACAACTTCTCGAATGACCTTAAAACTAATGCCACGTACATCGACAACTTGCATGACATTTTAATAACAACAAATTATGGACTTAATGACCATACCGAATTGACTTCAGAATTAGCTGGTTCATTCTTGGACAGTATCAAATGGTCATTTCAATTTTGCAGGAAGTAACATTACATCAGTAACAACACAATCAGCAACCACTGAAGTGAAAGTTTTGATGCATTACTCACCAAGTACAGGAACATTAACAGTTTCCGCAACGGGATGTACAGAAGGGCCATTTACAAAATCGTCCACTTATACCATTCGCTCATTAGCCGGAAGAGTTCCACAAAATGCTATCGCACTCCAAAGCTTACCCTACTGTAGTCAAAATAGTATTCCACTTTCAGTAGATGAGATGTTACTGCTTAACACTGGTGGAACGACTGGAATTACACAACAATATGCGGATGGATATGAATGGAATCTGCCAACAGGTTGGAGTTTTAGCGGTGCAGATAATTCAAGAATAGTCAACATTTTCCCTGACAATGATTGTCGTGGTGGTACTGTAACAGTAAGGGCTTATGTAAACTGTAGTTCTGGCGTAAATACAGTTCATCTGCATCTATCAACGTTAATCGTGTAGGCTTCAATTCTAATTTAGGGGTTCCATCAGGATATACTGGCCCAAAGTGTGGAAACACTAATCCAGTAACTTTTACCGCTGCTAACTTATCATGTGCGCAGACTTACCGGTGGACAGCAACAGGAACCAATTGGAAAGATGCCACCGGTGCACTTGGCCCTTGGACAACTGCAACGAACACAATTACGCTTTATCCTTCTGGCGACCCTAGCGACCAAGGGATAATTGCAGTAGATATCAATATTGGGTGTGCCACCCTTACACAGACATACAATGCAGTTTATACTAATCCACCATTATCAAACCCTATTTTTACATCAAGCAGCACACAATTAGTATGTAGTAACAGTTCAGGATCAGTATCTGTAAATTCCATTTCTGGAGCAGCAACCTATTCTTGGTACATAACGGGTGGAACAGCTTATATCAACGGGGTTTTGACTAGCTCAAGTAACCCAGTTGTAACAACTTCACCGAACGTTACGGTAAGTGCTCCCTCAATTAGTGGAGCAGGTTATAAAGTTTGGATTAATGTAAAGGCAAACAGGCAAAATATTAATTGTGCAGGGAGCAATGTGAGAACAAGAGAAATTTGGCTTGGCAGACCTGTAAATGTTCAAGCCATTGCTTTAGGCTTAGATGACACGCCACCATTTTATGTGTGTCCTAATACAACCTATCAATTTAACGCTTTTGATTTTACAAACATCACCAATGTTACTGCGTTCAATTGGTATACATACAATCATCATACAATCGTAAGTTACAATGGCACTGGAAACATCACCGCTAATATTAAAACAGGAAACACTGTACATGGAACATATATTAGCGTAAGGGCTCAGAACAATTGTGGAAATGCGCCAAACTGGACAGATGCCTTGCTTTATCAGCAAGCTGCAGGATGCTCAGGAGGCGGTGGTGGTGGATGCCTTGAGTGCTCATTTAACATGTCACCAAATCCAACAAGTGATTTTGTTGAATTATCGTTTAACGATGATGATATAATTACTGATGAATACCAGCTTGGATTATATGATGCACAAGGGACTCTTTTATTTCAAAATCAGCTAAATACAAATAAAACAAGAATAGACACAAGAAACCTCAAAAAAGGAATTTACATCATTAAAGTAGTGTCAAAGAAAGAGACATTTGAGCGGAGACTGTACATTAATAAATAGAACAAGACAATGTCAGGTCAAAAATAGACGGCACATGGCGCTAACAACGTGTTTATTCAATTGCGGGGTGATGTGAAAATTGTAAATTTATCAACATAATAAAATCGGTTTCGGGTGACAGAGACGTGTTCAAAAACCCGCAACTGAATAAACACAAAACGTTATGGGTAATGGCCACCGGACAATTTGGAGTTTCAATTCGCACAGCCAAACACATTGCCAAACCACACATGCGACCGCTCGACCAAAGTTTGTCAAAGAGTTTGACTCTCCCACCGCACAAACAAGTGGACAAATTAACGGCTGACAAATACAAACAAGACCAACGACTCATAGTTGCCGTGCTAAGCCACCTAAAGAGGTCATATGTGACACTTTTTAATTGTTGGAAGACTGAACTATATTTAGAATCTATTAGTAAATAATTGGACATCAAATGAAGTATTCTGTCATATTTTTGCTGGTGCTGACGATTTTCTCTGCATGCAAAGAAACCGATTCACATATTGACTTCTTCAGTAACGTCACAATTGAAGGCGATAGCATAAACCTATTGCTGAAGATGGGGGAAAGTCAGGAAATAGCGACAAGCAAAGGGACGATGCGTATATTTTTTGAAGCCAGTGAATTATGTGCACAAAGTGAGTGTGCAACCTGTGATGTAAGTGCATCTGTAGACTTTTTTCTAATACATGAAAGTGACACCGTTAAGACTCCTACGATAAGACTTTATAGATGTGGCCAAGACTTACCAATAATATATAAAACCGTTAGTTGCACCCAAGCAGATTTTGGATCATACGGTTATCATTTCACTAAATATGGTAAATTAATATACAACATAAAGGAATTGTTTCCTTACCCAGAAACGAGAGAAGAAGTATTTGATTTTTACTTTAAAAATTTATATAATCTTAAACTAACAATACTTAATGCCTGTTAAAATGAAAGTATTTTTATTTTGCTCCGTATTTTTTTTAAGGGGTGTTATTAGCGTACAAAATAAAAAGTAAAAGCATGTTTTTATCAGATCCAATTATTAAAGGCATTACTTCACCTAGTAAAATCGATTCAGAATTTCAAATGGCGTCAATGCAAGAATGTAAATTGTATTGGATCAATGTTTACATTCATAGAGTAAATGGTAATGGCTATGGATATACCTCATCAATCGATAACACGATTATAAGCAACTTAAATTCTTCATTTAACCAATATGGCTTCTATTTCCAATTATCTGGTTCCAGAGATTGGCAAAATAATTTTTATGCAAACCCAAACACACCAGGGCTACTGAAATAAGGTGCGAAAAGTGTTGTAACTAATAAATTTGATGTAGCAAGCCATTGGAATACAAAATACAAAAGAGTAGGTTATGATTGTATTCAATGGTTTGCTCATCTGATTATTTAATAAATTATGAAATATTATTTGACGTTCATATTGGGTTTTACTTATGCTTTTTGTTTTGGGCAAAAAGTAAGAATAACATTGCTTGATAATCAAACAAAGAACCCAGTATGCTTTGCTAATGTTATTAATCCAAAAAATCAGACTGGCACTCACTCTGACGAATATGGGGTATTTTTGATTGAGTGCCAAGACAGTCTAAGAATTTCACATATATCTTATGAAGATAAACTTATTAATTGCAGTAGTATAAGTGATACTTTGTATTTAACTTCTAAAAATATAATTCTGGAAGCGATTGAAATTACTTCTCAAACAAAAAGAGATAAAATAAAGAAAAATGAATTGATTGATGCAGGAGTGGGTAATGGCAAATCTCAACTGCATTATGCTGGAATCAAAGAAGCTGCTTTGTTCATTGAAAACCCAATTAGGCAAACTTGCTATATTTATGAAGTTTTTTTCTCTTTCAATAATGTTAGATTTGATGGTGAGAAAAAATTAAAAGAGAAAGATATACTCGTATCAATAAAGCTTTACGAAAAATCAAAATACATTTTTGAGCCAAGTAGCCTGTTAATAGATAAACAGATTATTCAACGTTCAAAAGCAAACTCTAAAATTTTAAAATTAAATCTAATCTCTGATGCAATCGCATTTCCATCAGAAGGGGCATTTTTAGCAATTGAGTTCTTGGGCTATTTTGAGGGAGATAAATTTATTCCATTGGATATTGATAATGTAAATACTAAAAATCAATTTGCTCCCGATTTATCAGGAGGTCATAATACCAAATATTCTTATTTTAGAAAAACATATTCAGAAAAATGGGACAGAGTAAATATCGATATGAGAGGATTCTTTAATTTCAACTTTGGTTTAAAGTTATTCCGTCTGTAAAAACATAGGCTATGCACAACATAGGCTTGGCGAAAGCGGGGCAGACGAAAAAATTCGAGCTTCAGAATAAAAAATATACATTTGTGGTGAGGTGAAGTGTGGTGCTAAAAATCCCCGCCTTCGCAAAGCGGCCAAACGTTGGTGGCAATTTAGACGTCCGAAGAACTGTAAAAAACGATTTTAAACAAACCAGCATGACACATATCGTTAAATATTTCACCCTAGTCTTAGGGATTTTTGTATTGACAAAATGTAAATCAACCAAACTTATGCAATCAGCTCC
>FWPU01008941.1_pt1 | contig 16352 bp, 18 predicted proteins | sample 2228361 | NCBI WGS metagenome assembly FWPU01 (sample SAMEA103939777, study PRJEB20133) | metagenome
TTTTGTCATCGCCTGAGATTCTCCGCTGCGCTCAGAATGACAACTTTGAGCCCCAAACCTGTCATTCTGAGCGCAGCGAAGAATCTCGTCCTGACTTTTTCAACATGCTGACTTTGTCACTTTAGCGCGAGACGGCATGAACCGACGGAGGGGAGGGCGAAACTCCCGTTGAGCCGTTGAGGGGAGGTTCGGCAGGAGCCTCACTCTCCCTTTGAACCAATAAGAGCCTATCCCAAAAATGTCATTCTGAACGAAGTGGAGAATCTCAACGGCGTAACTTCTGATCACTCCATCTTCGGATGCATCGTGTGCCATATTGTCGCCCTTTCATACGCCAGCGCGACGCGCAGCGGCGCGGCTTCGTTATAAAGTCCGCCGGTGAACATGAGGGCTTGCGGCAGACCGTCGACGAAGCCGCACGGCACGACGACGGCAGGATGCCCCGTCAGGTTCGTGACGCTCAGACTCGCGCTGCCCGGCGCGGGCGAGACGAACACATCCCACTGCGACATCAACGCGTCCATCTTGCGCCTCAACAGCGTGCGAGCGCGTTGGGCGCGCAGATATTCGACGGCGGGGATGAACCGCGACGTGCGAAACAAATTGGGCCAGTCGCTCGGACTTTGTCCCGACAACTGATTGACCCCTCCGCTGCGTGTGAGGTCGTCGAAGGCAGTGGCGGCTTCAGCGTTCAAAATGATGAGCAAACTTCCCGTCGGAAACTCAGGCAGTTCCATCGGCTTCAATTTTGCGCCCGTCGAGCGCAGCGCGTCCAGCGCAGCGTCATAGACCGTTTTGCGCTCGCCCGTGAGCCGGTCAAACTCCGCTTTCAGATAACCCACGCGCATTTTGCTCAACGAAGTTTCAGGATTCCAGTTGAACGGCACAGCCGCCACCGTGAGGTCGCGCCCGTCGGGACCATAAAGGGCGTGCAGCACAGCCGCGCAGTCCTCCACGCCCCGACAAATCGGACCGATTTTGTCCATCGTCCAACTCAGCCCCATCGCGCCGAAGCGGCTGATGCGCCCGTAAGTCGGTCGCAGCCCCACCACGCCGCAGCGCGACGACGGTGACACAATCGAACCCAGCGTCTCCGTCCCAATCGAGAAGCCCACCAGCCCCGCCGACGTCGCCGACGCCGACCCCGCCGACGAGCCGCTGGAACCGACGTTCGTTTCCTCAATCTGCCACGGGTTGCGCGTCATGCCCGCAAACCATCGCCCGCCCATCGCCAACGCGCCCATCGAAAGTTTGGCGACCAGCACCGCGCCCGCCTCGCGCAGCCGCTCAATCCCGGTGGCGTCGTAATCAATCATCTGGTCACGATACGGCTCTGCGCCCCATGTCGTCGGAATTCCTTTGGTGGCGAACAAGTCCTTCACCCCGCACGGAATCCCGTGCAGCGGACCGCGATACTTGCCGCGTTTGATTTCGCGCTCCGCTTCTTCGGCTTGCTTGAGCGCGAGTTCTTCGGTGAGCGTCACGACACACAGAAGTTTGGGGCTGTATCTCTTCAGCCGCGCCAGATACATCTTCGTCAGTTCGACGGGAGAAACTTTTCGCGTGCGCACCAACTCCGCGAGTTGCGTCAGGGTGCAAAAGGCAAGGTCTTCGAGCGAGTTGAACTCCGGGGCTTCGACCTTGCTGAGTTTGAACCTGCCCCGTTTGGCATTAAACTTCTTGCCCGGCAGCGCGGGATGAAAGGCAATGCTCGGCTCAGTGTCGAGCGGCACATCAATTTTGCGCAGCGTCTCATAGTTCGCCAGATTGCGATTGACGCCCGGCAGAGCCATCGTCTCCTGCGCGTCCGTCAGTTCAATGCCAATTAACTGCTTCGCCGCGCGCAGCATTTCCTTGGTGACGCGCTGCGGTTGCTGCGCCGCTGCGTCAGTTTCCTTGCCTTCGGTTGTCACGAGGCTGGCGGCTCCAATCGCGGGCAGCGTCTTGATGAACGTGCGACGGTCGAGTTTTTTGCCGCGTTTGCTCTGAGGGCGTGACTGCTTTTTCATAAATCTCCTATCCTCCCAACTTGAATCTTGCCTTTGCGGGGGTGCATTACGCAGAATTTGCCGTAGCGTTTGCCGAGATGGAAAGTTTGAATGACCATGTGGGGATTATTATAATCGGGAATGGCAGCGCGAAGTATGTACGAACTATGAGACTTCTTGCAAAAGCGCGGACCGCCCCTGCGCTGAAATTCTTCGCGGCGCTCAGAATGACATTTTTCACGCCGCGACCGTGTCGTTCTGAGCGCCGCGAAGAATCTCGGTGCATCCGACAAAGACTTTTGCAAGAGGTCTATTGACTCATTGCCCCATTCTTGGATTCGTGCGCCTGAAAGCCCAGCGCGTAAGGGCAGCGAATCTGGGTGCGAAACGGACGACGTTGGTTGCCATCTCGATAGTAGGCGGCTAAGGTGAGAGCATAGTCGCTGAGGGAGCCTGTCAACTGCCGTCCGTGGTCAATGATGCGCCAGCGGGAGCGGCGCAGCACGTCGTTGACGGCGACGATGATTTCGACGTTGCCCTCGTCAACGGTCTGGGCGTCCCACTCCGACAGAATTGCCCTCGCTCGCAACATGCCCCAGGAGGCGTGGGAGTGGAAGGTGCCGAGGAGTTCCAGATGGGAGAGAAATTGGAGGCAGGAGCGCACGCGCTGGTCGCGCCACCAGTTGGGGACGACCATCGTGTGACCGCGTTCAGCCGTCTGGTAGGGGATGGCGTAGTCCACGACGATTTTGTCGCCCGTGCGATACCCCAACAGCAGCCCGTAACACTCCTTCTTAAAGGCTTCTATCGAAGACAGAACCAACCCTAAAAAGGCGGTTTCGCTGATGTGAGTGACCATCAGTGACCTCCATCCGTTGACCACTCATCGCTCATAAGCCCTTCAAGGCGTCTTGCGGGTTTTGAACGTTTCCTCACTCACACGGTCTAATCCATCCAGTTCACGATGGAAGTCCAGAATCTGCTCGGGGGCTATCTGAGGCAGTGACGCAAATTCGTCACGTTCAGTGTCCGTCATTTCGGTCTTGTCTCTTTCGAGCATAGACCAGTCCCATTTCTCCCCCTTGATGAAGTGCTCGCCCATGCGCTTGCAGCGCGAGCAGCGATATTTAATCCAAACGTAATGAGAGCCAAAGGCGCGCACGTCGGGGTCGGCGCGCAAAACATCTTTCGCCAACAGGCGATGTCCGCAACGACAGCGAAGCATAGTCTTCATTCTGTGCTCCTCCTGCGTTCATTATAACAGGAAAAGGAAAGCGCAACAAGGACATCTCTTGTCTCAGATGCCCCTCCACCCCTTTGGCACAAAGTAATGCTCGTATTTGTGCGTGGCATATCGGTCGGTCATGCCGGCGATATAATCGCAGACCTGTCGCGCCAACGCAGCGGAGTCGGTGATTGAGGAGGCGTCGTAGGACGACATCAGTTCAGGTTGTTCCATGTAGAGGTCGAAGAGTCCGTTGATGGCGATGCGGACTTTGTGAGATTCGGTTTTGGCGATGGAGCGTTCAGCGTAAACGCGCTCAAACAGGAAGTCTTTCAGAGCGTCGGTGGCTTCCAAAATCTCGTCGCTCATCGTGATGCAATCGCTGTCCGCGCTGTGCTTGATGATGTCCGTCACCATGTTCGTGATGCGCTCGCCGTGCCCTCTGCCCAGCACGCGCAGGATGTTTTTCGGCAAGTCTTTTTCTTTAAGGATGCCGGAGCGCAGGGCGTCGTCCACGTCGTGGTTGACGTAAGCGATGCGGTCGGCGACGCGCATGATTTGTCCTTCTAAAGTCGAAGGCAAACTGTCTCCCATTAACCGCTGCACCGTGCGGCTGATTTGCAGGTCGCTCTGCCCTTTGGAGTGATGCCCGATGCCGTCCAGCACTTCGTAGGTCAAGTTCAAGCCCTGTCCGTTTTTCTCCAAAAAGTTGACGATGCGGAGGCTGTGTTCGTAGTGGCGGAACCCAGCGTGCGGGTCGTAGCGGCGATAGGCTTCGTCGAGGGCTTCCTCGCCCTGATGTCCAAACGGCGTGTGCCCCAAATCGTGCCCCAGCGCAATCGCCTCCGTCAAGTCCTCGTTCAGCCGCAAGGCGCGGGCAATCGTGCGGGCGATTTGGGCGACTTCGAGCGTGTGCGTCAAGCGGGTGCGGTAGTGGTCGCCCTCGGGGGCGATGAACACCTGCGTCTTGTGCGAGAGGCGACGGAAGGCTTTGGAGTGAATGATGCGGTCCCGGTCGCGCTGAAACTCCGTGCGGATGGGGCAGAGCGGTTCGGGCTTCTGCCGCCCCTTCGTCTCCGCGCTCAAGCACGCGCGCGGCGAGAGAATCTGGCGCTCGATGAGTTCCGTCACTTCACGCGGCGTCATGGGAACACCTCATATCGGGAGGCTGGGGGGCGGCCCCCCAACCACATAGTGCTGCGTCAAGGTAGGTTTGACAGGTTCATCCCGATACATCGGGATTCATCTGAACGTAGCCGCAGGCTTTACGCCTGCGATGAGGCGCCCCGATTTATCGGCATTTCTGATTTTTTCAACGGCTCTATTGACGACGTGGGCTTTACGCCTGCGATGGGGCGCCCCGATGCATCGGGGCGGCTACCCGTCAATCCTCCCTTGACAGAACACTATCCCTCCTTGTCTCTTCCGCTTTCGGCGGCTCGTGCTCCACCTCAACCGAGCAGCGGTTGACGAGGAACGCAACGAGGGCGACGCCGACTGCGGCAGCGGCGGTCAGGGCGACGGGGAACTCCTTCGCCCATGCCTTGCCCATCCGCACGCGGATTTTGCGGATGGGATGTTTGATTGCCTCCTGCACCTCTTCGATGGCGTCCTCAATCAAGCGGTTCAACGTGGCTTCTTCCTCTTTCTCCTTGAGCCACTGCTCAATCAGGGCTAACGCCTTAACCAAATCGCCCTCCGCCTGCTCCAACGCCCGCAGCGCGTCCTGATAGCCGACGTCCATCCGCTCACGAATCACGTCCACTTTGTCGAGTTGTACAGCCATGTTGACGTTCACTGCAAAGGGATGAGGGATGAGAGATAAGAGAGGAGGGACGACGTGATTTACTCTTATCCCTCATCGCTTATCCCTCATCTCAATTTCTTCACCATCTCCCACAACAATAACCTTCTCCTCCGAAACCATCGTCACGCCCGCCGCCACACGGCTGCCCGCGCCGATGATGCCGTGTCGAATCGTGCAGCCGTCGCCCACCGTCACGCCCTCAAATAGAATCGCATCCTCAACCGTCGCGCCTGCGCCGATGCAACAGCCGTCGCCGATGCTGGCACGAGGTCCAATCTTCGCGCCGGGCGCAATGGTGACGTTGTTGCCAACGAACACCGGCGGCGTGACGCCCGGAATAGCGACTTCAGTCGCTTGCTTTTCCAGCAAATAATGGTTCGCCGCCAGCATCTCTTCCGGTCAGTTGACGTTCAATCGCCAATCCTCGCACAGGCAGTAAGTGACGCGATGTCCTTGATCAATTAACCACTGCACGGCGTCGGGCAAATAGTATTCGCCTTGGGCGCTGGGTTGGACGTGCTCAATGGCTTCCCACAGCGGCGGGGCGAAAATATACATGCCCGCCATGACCAGATTGCTGAACAGTTGGGTCGGTCCTTCCTGCACGCGCACCACGCACCCATCCCGAACTTCCGCAATGCCGCCTTTGGGCTGCGGCGAAGGTTTCAGCGCGAGCGTTGCCGTCGCTTCCTGCGAGCGGTAGGCGTCCACCAAAGTTTTGAGCGGAAAGAAGGTGACGTTGTCGCAAAACGTCACCATGAACGGGCGACCATCATTGAGAAGGTCCGACGTGATGCGCACCGCGTGCGCCGTGCCCAACTGCTGCTTCTGCACGACGTAACGCAATCGCACGTTCAAAGCCGCCCCGTCGCCCAACGTTTTTGGAATCGCGTCGCTCTCGGCGTCAATCACCACCACGATGTCGTCAATCCCAGCGTCCCGAACCCGTTCAACGTTATGCACCAAAAGAGGCTTCCCCGCCAGGGGCATCAACGCCTTCGGTCTCGTCGCCGTCAAAGGATGCAGTCGCGTGCCCTTGCCAGCGGCTAAAATCACGGCTCGGAGTGTTTCAGATGATGCAGGCATTTACATTTTTACTCCCACTATAATCTGCGTTCGCATTATAACATTCAGCCGGTGAGGAGTCAACGCCTACAACCACTCCACCCACTGCACGCCCTCAACTTGGCGCAGTTGAGTGATGACAGATTCTCGGAGGATGGAACGCGGCAGGTTGAGCGTAATCTGCGCGCGTTTCTGGTCGGCGTCGTCGGTTTCAAACTCAATGCCCGTGACCCGCGCGCCGGTGCTGTTGATGGTCGTCAACACCTGACTCAGATGGGCTTCATGCGTGAGCAGACATTCCAGCGTGCCCCGCCGTTGTCCTTTGTGCAGCCACTTCCATTCGATTTGTCGGAACAGCCAGAGCGTCAAAAAAACCAGCACGGAAGTCGCCGCCGCGCCCGCGTACCACCCTGCGCCCACCGCCAAACCAATGCCCGCCACCGTCCACAAACTCGCGGCGGTGGTCAAGCCGCGCACCACGTCGCCGTGCCGCATAATTGTCCCCGCGCCCAAAAAGCCGATGCCGCTAATCACCTGCGCAGCGAGGCGCGCTGGGTCGAAGTTGTTTCCGCCCGCAGCGACGGAGTAGGAAATCATCATCACCAGACACGACCCCATCCCCACCAAAACGTGCGTGCGAAATCCCGCCGGTCGCTCTTTGGACTCGCGCTCCATCCCAATCAGCCCCGACAGCGACAGCGCCAGCGAGAGTTTAGTGATGGTTTCAACGGTGTCTGGAAATTGGAAGGGCATGGTCTATTGCGCCATTCTGAGCGAAGCGAAGAATCTCAGCGTGCCTTGAGATCCTTCGCTTCGCTCAGAATGACAAAAATGCCTAACTCGTCCCCAACACGATTTTAGCACAAACACCCCCGCGCTGAGAAATCTTCTTGACAAAATTTTGAAGACGACTATAATAAGAATTGCCAAGCGGGAGTAGCTCAGTTGGTAGAGCGCGACCTTGCCAAGGTTGAGGTCGCGGGTTCGAACCCCGTCTCCCGCTCCAGACCGGTCAGGGGAACTGAAGGAAAAGAGGGAACTGTGAGAGTGTGACCTCCAGCAGTTCCGTCAGTTCCATCAGTTCCTTTTTTTATATGAGATGGACACATGCAACTGACGCAAGTTACCGTGGAGAAGGTGGAATCCTCCCTGGTGGCGATGGAGGTGGAGATTTCGGCGCAGGACGTGGAGCAGGCGGTCAAAGCCGTTTACCGCGACCTCGCCCAGCGCGCTAACATCCCCGGTTTTCGCAAGGGCAAAGTGCCGAAGGAAATCCTCAAGCGCCACGCCGGACCTGAACGCTTCCGCCGCGAAGTCGTGGACCGCCTCATCCCCCCGGCTTACGACCAAGTCGTCAAAGATCAGAACCTCGTGCCTCTGGAACAAGCCAGCGTGGAAAATGTCGAATTCGACGAGGGCAAGCCGCTGCGCTTCAAAGCCCGCGTGCTGGTCAAGCCAGAGGTCACGTTAGGCGCCTATCAAGGCGTCCCCGCCCTAAAGCCGAAGGTGGTCGTATCCGATGAAGAAATAGAGCAGCAGTTGTTCGCGCTGCGCGAGAGCCACGCTAATTTCAACAGCGTCGGAGAGCGTGGCGTCCAGAAGGGCGATTTAGTGACGATTGAACTGGAAGTTTACTTAGACGGCGAACTCTATAAAGAAGGACGGCAAACGCTCCGCCCGTTCGTGGTGGGCGACAACGCGCTGACGCCTCCGGTTGACGACCAGTTGATGGGCATGAAGGCAGGCGAGGAGCGACGTTTCCCCGTGACGTATCCGCAGGATTTCAGTGATGCGGAACTGGCGGGCAAAGACGCCGAGTTTCTCGTTCATCTCATCAGCGTCCGAGAGAAAATCGTGCCCGAACTGACTGACGAATTCGCCAAAAAAGTGAGCGAAGATTTGAACACGGTGGACGAGTTGCGCGAACGGGTGCGGCAGCGTTTGACGGAACTGAAAACGTCGCAAGCCACGGAGCAAATTCGTCAGCAAGTCGTCAACGCCGTTGTCGCAAACGCTTCGGTGGACGTTCCCGACCGCCTCGTTGAACGCCGCACGAGGCGGAAGTTGCGCGACGTGGAGCAGGAATTGGAGCGACGCCGTTTGACGCTGGAAGATTTCGCCCGCTTCCGTCACGTGACGGTGGACGAATTGCGCGCCGAATACCGCGCCGAAGCCGAACGCGAAGTCCGACAGGAACTTGTGTTGGAAGCCATCGCAAAACAGGAAAACGTCACCGTCACGCCCGAAGAAATGCAGCCGCAAATCGAGGCTTTAGCGCGGGCGATGCAACGGCACCCCGCCGAATTGCAGGCGCAGATGGTCGCGACGGGGACGATTTCCGCCGTCGAGTCCACCGTGCGCGAACGCAAGACGGTGGATTGGCTCGTGAGCGTAGCAGACGTGAAAGAAGATGAAGGAACGAGCGAATGAAAACGTATGGGCGTATGGGCGTGGGGGCGTGGGGGCGAAACGACCCCTTCGCCTATACGCCCATACGCCCATACGCCCATACGCCGTTCCGATACAGGAGGTGTTCCCATGTTAATTCCCCAACCCGGTGTTTTAGAGCAGACCTCGCGCGGAGAGCGATTTTGGGACGTTTACAGTCGTTTGTTGAAAGACCGCGTCATCTTTGTCGCCACTCCCATCGAAGACAGCATCGCTTCCCTCATCATCGCGCAGTTGTTATATCTGGAAAAGGAAGACCCCGACAAAGACATTGACCTTTACATTAACTCGCCCGGCGGCGTCGTGACGGGGGGCTTGGCGATTTACGACACGATGCAGACCATCAAACCCGACATAGCGACGATTTGCGTCGGTCAAGCCGCCAGCGCGGCAGCGTTGCTGTTGGCGGGCGGGGCGAAGGGCAAGCGTTATGCTTTGCCTTACTCGCGGGTCCTGATTCACCAACCGATGGGCGGGGTGGAAGGACAAGCCACTGACATCGAAATCACCGCACGCGAAATCCTGCGCATCCGTCGCACTTTGAACGAGATTTTAGCCCACCACACAGGTCAGCCGATTGAGCGCATCGAGCGCGATACCGAACGCGACTACTGGATGAGCGCGCAGGAAGCGGTTGAATACGGCATCATTGACTACGTATTGAGCAAGGACATGCGCTAACAACAGGTCAATGGGTCAATGGGCACGCCACCTCCTTGACTCCTTGACCCATTGACCCATTGATTGACCGGGAGGTTCAAGCCCGTGCCACTCTTTGGTGACGACAACGAAAAACTACGGTGTTCCTTCTGCGGCAAGCGGCGCGAGCAGGTGACGAATCTGATTGCCGGTCCGGGCGTTTACATCTGCGTAGAGTGCGTGGAACTCTGCAACGAAATCATCAGTAAGGAACATTATCCCCCGGAAGAGCATCTCGCTCACTCGCGCGCCATTCCCAAGCCGAAGGAGATTTACGAGTTTCTCGACCAGTACGTCGTCGGGCAGGACAAAGCCAAACGCATCCTGTCGGTGGCGGTTTACAACCACTACAAGCGGATTACGATGGGGCGCGGCGCGGACGACGTGGAGATTGAGAAGAGTAACATTCTCCTCATCGGTCCGACGGGTTCGGGCAAGACGCTGCTGGCGCGGACGCTGGCGAAAATTCTGCGCGTGCCGTTCACCATCGCGGACGCGACGAGCCTGACCGAAGCGGGCTACGTCGGCGAGGACGTGGAGAACATTCTCCTGAAATTGATCCAAGCCGCCGACGGCGACATCGAAGCCGCCTCGCGCGGCATCGTCTACATTGACGAGATTGACAAAATCGCCCGCAAGTCCGACAATCCGTCCATCACCCGCGACGTGTCCGGCGAAGGCGTGCAGCAGGCGTTGCTGAAAATCCTCGAAGGCACCGTCGCCAACGTTCCCCCGCAGGGCGGACGCAAGCACCCGCAGCAGGAGTACTTCCAGATTGACACGACCGGCATCCTCTTCATCTGCGGCGGCGCGTTTGAAGGGCTGGACAAAATTGTTGAGCAGCGCACCCGCAGCCAGAGCATGGGCTTCCGCGCCCCCATCATCTCCCGCGAAGAGCGCGAAGGCGAATCGGTGATGGACAAACTCATCCCCGAAGACCTGCTCAAGTACGGCTTCATTCCTGAGTTCATCGGACGCCTGCCCGTCGTCGCCACGCTGGAGCCGTTGAGTCAGGACGTGATGAAGCGTATCCTCGTCGAACCCAAGAACGCGCTCACCAAGCAATATCGCAAGATCTTAGCGGCGGACGGCGTGGAACTGGAGTTCGCCGATGAAGCGCTCGACGCCATCGCCAGCGAAGCCGTCAAGCGCAAAACCGGCGCGCGGGCTTTGCGGACGATTTTGGAAGAGGTCATGGTCAACATCATGTACGAGGTTCCGTCCATGAAAGGCATCGCCCGGTGCGTCATCTACCCGGAAACCATCACCAAGCGACAGGACCCGGTCTTGCTGACCCACGAAGAGGTCGAACCGCAGCGACGTAAACGCAGCGCGTAAAAGAGTCAATGGGTCAATGAGTCAATGGGTCAATGAGTTCATGGAGTCAACTGACCCATTGACCCATTGACCCATTGACCCATTGACCCAAAGAGTTGAACCGCGAACCCTCCCGCCCCAAGCGCGTTGAAGAAATCCTCCCGCTGTTGCCGATGCGGGAAGGTATGGTCATTTTTCCCTACATGATGGTGCCGCTGCCGGTCGGACGCGAGCGGTCGGTGAAAGCGTTGGAAGAAGCGCACGCGACGCACCGCACCATCGCGCTCGTGGCGCAGAAGAACGACACCGTCGAAGACCCAACGCCCGAAGACCTGTTCTCCGTCGGCACAGTCGGCGAAGTTATGCAGATGCTCCGCCTCCCCGACGGCAACATTCGCGCCGTCGTCGAAGGTCTCTGCCGCGCCCGCATCGTGTCCTACGTGCAGAAAGAGCCTTACTATAAAGTGCGCGTGCAGGAAATCCTGGAGCCGGAGCAATCGGGGCTGGAAATCGAAGCCCTCATGCGGCAGGCGCTGCGGCAGTTCGAGCAAATCGTCCAGTTCGGCAAAAACATCCCGCCCGAAGCCCTCATCACCGCGACCAACCTCGACCACCCCGGGCGGGTGGGCGACATCATCGCATCCTACCTTGACTTGAAAGTTCAGGAGAAGCAGGAGATTCTGGAAATCTTCGCCCCCCGCGAGCGGTTGCAGCGGCTCAACGTGCTGTTGGCGCGGGAACTGAAGATTTTAGAACTGGACCGCCAAATCGAGAACAAAGTCCGCGAGGAGGTTAATGAAAGCCAGAAGGAATACTATCTGCGCGAGCGGCTGAAAGTCATTCAGGAACAGTTAGGCGAGCGCGACAGTTTCACGCAGGAAATCGAACAACTCCGCCAGCAGGTCGCCGACGCAGGGATGCCCGAAGAGGCGCAGGAGAAGGCTCTCAAGGAGATTGACCGCCTCGAAAAAATGCCGCCCGTCGCGCCCGAAGTCGTCATCATTCGCACCTACCTCGACTGGCTGCTCGCTCTGCCGTGGAACAAACAGACCCAAGATCACCTCAACATCAAAGAAGCCGAGCGCATCCTCGACGAAGACCACTACGGCTTGAAGAAAGTCAAAGAGCGCGTGATGGAGTTCCTCGCCGTGCGTCAGTTGACCGAAAAAACGCGGGGACCGATTCTGTGTTTCATCGGACCGCCCGGCGTCGGCAAAACCTCGATTGGCAAGTCCATCGCCCGCGCCATGGGGCGAAAGTTCATCCGTCTCAGTCTGGGCGGCGTGCGCGACGAAGCCGAGATTCGGGGACACCGCCGCACCTACATCGGCTCCATGCCCGGTCGCATCCTGCAAACCATCCGCCGCGTCGGAACCAAAAACCCCGTGTTCATGCTGGACGAGATTGACAAGTTGGGCGTCGACTTTCGCGGCGACCCCTCGGCGGCTCTGCTCGAAGCCCTTGACCCGGAGCAGAACAATGCCTTCAGCGACCACTACATCGAGGTCGCGTTTGACCTGTCGCAGGTGATGTTCATTGCCACCGGCAACCTCCTCGACCCCGTGCCGCACGCGCTCAAAGACCGTCTAGAGGTCATCGAGTTTCCCGGCTACATCGAGGACGAAAAAATGAGCATCGCCCGGCAGTTCCTCGTGCCCAAGCAAATCAAGCAGCACGGGTTGACCGACAAAAACATTGCGTTCGGTGACGATGCCTTGCGCACCCTCATCCGCCAATACACCCGCGAGGCGGGCGTGCGCAACCTGGAGCGCGAAATCGCCTCCCTCTGCCGCAAGGTCGCCAAAAACGTCGCGGGCGGGCAAACGAAAAAAGTTCAGGTGACGCCCAAAGTCGTGCAGGCGTTTTTAGGTCCGCGCCGCTTCCACTTCGGCGTCGCCGAAGAAAAAGACGAAATCGCCGTCGCCACTGGGTTGGTCTGGAGCGAGTTGGGCGGGGACATCATCTCCATCGAGGTCGGCATCGTGCAAGGCAAGGGCAAACTCACCCTGACCGGGCACATGGGCGAGGTCATGCAGGAATCCGCCGAAGCCGCCATCACCTACTCGCGCATGTATACTCAGCGGTTCGGTGTCAACGGTAAGTTCGTCGACAAGCACGACATTCACATTCACGTCCCTGCCGCCGCCATCCCCAAAGACGGACCCTCGGCGGGCATTGCGATGGTCACGGCGATGGTCTCCGCCCTCCTCAAAACCCCCGTGCGCAAGGACGTCGCCATGACCGGCGAAGTCACCCTGCGCGGCAAAGTCCTCCCCATCGGTGGCGTGAAAGAAAAAATCCTCGCCGCCCACCGCGCGGGCATCAAAGAGGTCATCCTGCCCAAGGAAAACGAGAAGGATTTAGAAGACATTCCGCCTTACGTGCAACGCGACTTGAAGTTCCACTTCGTCAGCCACATGGACGAGGTGCTGCAAATTGCGCTGGTCAACGGCGGGGAGTTTAAGGCACAGGCGGCGCGGGCTAAAACACAGGCGAAAAAATAATTCCCATGAGTGAACTCATGGGCTATCGTCAGCCGTCCTTACAGGACGGGGATGGATGAATACCCCCATAACCTTTTCTTCGGATGAAGATGGGGGGCATTTCATTTGCGTTGGTAGTAGCGCAATTCATTGCGCGTCATGGACGGCGATAAATCGCCTCACTACTAACACCACGCCGTGTGAAACTCGAACTCGAACCTGTTATCGGTCGTTGTCCGAAATTTCATTTCGGCAGCCGCTTCGCTAAAAGGCATAAACATCCGAGTTCGACGACGAGTTCGAGTTCGATTTACAGAGGAGGATGCGATGCGCACGTTGCTCGTAACGGTCATGGTTCTTACGGTTGCCTGCGCCTTTGCGCAGGAGAAAAGTCCGCGCCCCGCGAAGGACGTTCTCGCCGATGCGCAGAAGCAGGCGAAGGCGGAGAAGAAAGTGATTCTGCTCGTCTTCGGCGCGTCATGGTGAGGCTGGTGCAAGCGGCTGGATGCCGCGCTGACGGACGAGAAAATCAAGAGCCTCTTCACGGACAACTATGTCGTCGTACATCTGACCGCCAAAGAATCCCCGGCGAAGAAATCGCTGGAAAACCCCGGCGGCGAGGATATGCTCAACGAACTGGGCGGGGCGAAATCGGGGCTGCCGTTCTTCGCCTTTCTGGACGCATCGGGGAAGAAACTTGCCGACTCAAACGCACTGCCCGGCGGGAAGAACATCGGCTGCCCGGCGACGGAAGAAGAGATTCAGGCGTTCAAGCAACTCCTCCGGAAGACCGCGCCCCGCCTGACCGATGACGCCCGCGATCGCATCGCCAGCCGCTTCCGCGAACTTGCGCCCAAACAATAACTTTGCCAATGTCACATTTCTCTCCGGCGCACGATTTGTCATTCTGAGCGCAGCGAAGAATCTCGCCGTTGGAGAGTGTCAGAACATGAGATTCTTCGCTGCGCTCAGAATGACAGAGAATGTGACATTGGCAAGATAAGATGCGTAGACTTACCGCAGCGCAAACGTCCTCACCTCTCTCATCTCCTGCCCTTCCTCCGTGACCGCTGTCAGTTCGATGATGTAAACTCCACGCGCCAACGATGCGCCGCTGGATGCTTTGCCGTTCCACGTCAGCGCGTTCAATCCTTGCTTGCCTTCCACCTCACGCGCCACCATCGCGGCGACTTTGCCGGTGGGCGTGATGATGCGGGCGTTGACCGTCGCTGGTTGCGAGAGGACGAAGGAGAAATGCGTCCCGATTCTATCGGGATTGTTCACCACGCTCAAATGATTGAGCAATCGCCCGGTGGAGGGTGTGGTGTCCAACTCGATGCGGAATTTGCGTTCCTCTCCCGCCGCGCCGCTGCGGAAGGTGTAGCCGTTGGTGGTGCGCATGTAGCGGCGCGTGCCGGTGGCTTCGTCAATTAGGCGGAAGCGCAGCGGGCGTGGGGCGTTGCCCAAGTCATTCCATCGCAGAGTGACGTCCACGTTCGGTTGTGCGGTGCGGACGACAAGGTGCCATTCTTCTTTGTCGTCGAGACTGCGGCGCACGTCTACGCCGACGTGGCGCAAACTATCAGTTTGCGTGTCGTTCGGAGCAACGAGGAACACTTGCACGTCGCCTTGACCGGGCGCGGCGGGAGGTTTGGCGATTTGTAGTTTGTTGCCATTGCGCGCGGCGGAGGACGCACCGAAGAGGACGCTGTCCTTTGCTCCTCCTGCTTCTGCGTTCAACGTGACCAGCCAATCGCTGCGCGACGACTTCCTCGCCTTCCGCGCGCGGCTGGCAACGGCGGAAGGCGGCGGCGGCAATAGCAACTCGCAATCCATCTTCGCCAGAAACCAGTGACCTCTCATCGGCTCCAGTTGATGGGCAAGACCGGGCAGGATGCTGTCGTAAATCAGATAATAACTGCCCGTGTTCGGGTTGTCCGCGTTGGGCTGATCGCCCCAGACGCAGTCCTCCACCCCGCCCTCAGGGGACCTGCGACAGTCTGCGTGGCGTCGGCTAACTGCCCCGCCCGAATGCGCAGTCGGCGGTCGGCGTCCATCTTGAGCCATATTGCCCTGCCCAGAAGGAAATCGTAGTCGCCGGGGTCGCGCCCAAAAATGCGATAACCGTTCATGAGTTGGTCATACACCGCCAACTTGTTGGCTAACTCCGCTGCCGTCATCTCGAGGACGTCGGGCGGGGACGGGCGGGTGAGTTGCACGGGGATGGTGAGGAACTGCACGCCCGTCCTCACGTCCACTACCGCCAGCAGCACGCGCAGCACGCCGTCTACTTTGCCCAGCGCTATATTGCTCAGGTTGGTGTCTACGCCTCGCAGGTTCTCCAGCGGCAGCGGGTTCTCGCCGCCCGCGCCGGACGCAATGCGAAAGACGAGTTTGACGAACGTCCCGCTGCCGTTGACCCCTTGCGCGCTGAGGAAGCCAAAGCGCATCGCCCGGAACGCGAGGGGAAGGTCTCCGGGTTGACGGCGAACAGCAGTTTAGCCACGGAATCACACGGAAGCACACAGAATTTTTCATCCACGAAGCGCACGAAGGACGGAGGCAGGGACGGAAACTCTGCCCTACGGCGTTCCTTCGTGTCCTTCGTGGATGGATTTTCCGTGTGCTTCCGTGTGGTTCTGTGGCTAACCGTCACTGCCGCCCGGCGTTGGGCTGGACGTTGATGCCCAACGACAGCGTCAGCCGCCGCACCAAACTCCCATCCGAATTCATCACGAAGAGGTTCAGGCTACCGCTGCGGTTGGAGACGAAGGCAATTCGCGTCCCATCCGGCGACCAGGTGGGATGGAAGTTGGTCACTGTGTTATCGCTCTGGGTCAACTGCTGCACGTTCCTGCCGTCGGCATCCATGACGAAGATTTCGTTGTTGCCGTCGCGTTCGGAGACGAAGGCGACTTTCTGGAAATCAGCGGAGAGGGCGGGGCTGTGGTCGGCGGCGGGGTCATCGGTCAGGCGGGCGTGCCCCGGGAGGGATGAACTCGTGGCTAATGGTTGGCGGGCACGAACCCCGTGAAAGTCGGCGCGGGGATGCTGCCGTTGCCCGGCGCGGTGGTGAGGTTCAGGTTGATGCCTTTGCCGCCGTTGTCGAAAATCGAATTGCCCCGGATGGTATTCAACGAGCCGTCCGCGACGTTAATGGCATCCCTCAAACTCTTGGTGATGATGTTCCTGGTGATGATATTTTAGGAATCGCCCATGCCGACGGGTCGGCACCACGCCGCATGAAAATGACGGCATGGGATGCCGTCGCCCCCGTCCCCCGCTGGCGGGGGACAGCCCCCGTCAACGGGGGCAGGGGG
>FWPU01003590.1_pt1 | contig 16351 bp, 14 predicted proteins | sample 2228361 | NCBI WGS metagenome assembly FWPU01 (sample SAMEA103939777, study PRJEB20133) | metagenome
GACATTCAGCTTGGGAAGCTGACGTTCTACCGCTGAACTATACCCGCATCGACCTTCAATTATACCCGCTTCTACCCAAAACGCAACGTGACTGGGATGCCCCCTTCATTCGGGGACATCGCGCGGTCTGTCCATCCGTGACATCGAGGAAGCCTTCTGTGGCCCGCTGACCGGTGAGCTGCTGCCTGAGCCGACTCATGCGGCTGCTTTCACAGGAAAAGAATCCACCCATTCCTGGGACTAGACCCCCGCAGGCTTCGCCTATATAATCCAAGTAGCGGCTTGGATGGCTTTGTTATTCCGCGTGCGGGCGCGGACGTGAGTGCCTGCACACTGGCTCGTCTGGCCGGGCAGGGAAGGACCCCCGGTAGAAAGGGAGAGGATCTCGTGATCCCAGAAGCTATTGGTGGCGTAGCGTGTGTACTCATCAGCATCGTTGTGGTGGGGCTTGCCCTGATCGGCTCGGCGGTGCGGGTGGTGCAGGAGTATGAGCGGGGCGTGATCTTCCGGTTGGGGCGGCTGGTCGGCGCAAAGGGGCCGGGCCTGTTCTTTATCATCCCCGTGATCGACCGGATGGTCAAAATTGACCTGCGCACTGTGACGCTTGATGTGCCCACGCAGGAAGCCATCACGAACGACAACGTCACGGTAAAAGTCAATGCTGTCTCGTACTTCCGTGTCATCGACCCCGAACTGGCCGTCGTGCAGGTTGAGGACTACCGGCGCGCGACGTACCAGATCGCGCAGACCAGCCTGCGTAATGTGATCGGCCAAGCAGAGCTGGATGAATTGTTGGCCCACCGTGAGCGCATCAACGATAAGCTGGCCCGCATCATTGACGAGGCAACTGAGCCATGGGGTGTGAAGGTGAGCCTGGTCGAGATCAAGGACGTCGAACTGCCGCCCACGATGCAGCGGGCGATGGCCCGGCAGGCCGAAGCCGAGCGTGAGAAGCGTGCCAAGATCATCCACGCGGAGGGCGAATACCAGGCGGCCCAGCAGCTACGGGAGGCGGCAGCCACGATGGCCAACGAGCCAACCTCGCTCCAGCTTCGCTATCTGCAAACGCTGACCGAGATCGCCGCCGAGAAGAACAGTACACTGATCTTCCCCGTGCCCATTGACGTGATCGCCTCATTTACCGACATGGCACGCGGCATCGCCAAGCTGGCTGAGCGGCGAGACGGCAGGGGAACGCCCGAAGGATCGTAGAGCAGCCAGCCCGACCGGGCACAAGCGCAGAGGCCGTACAACTGCCAGAGTTGTGCGGCCTCTATAGTCCCCAGGCACTGCCCGGTGAATTTCCGTTCGCTAGCCTTCTCAACGGGGCCGGAACCGACATGGAGGCCCTGTTCATCCAGGTCGGCATAGCCAATGCCATCACGGTTGTTGAGGATGTAACCTTTGAAATCGGTAATGGCATCGCGGGCTTGAGCGCCCCGCAGGTTGATCCAGGCTCCAGCGGCCCCAATGTACAGCACGTCTGGCCCGGCGGGCTGCCCTTGACGGTCAACGATCCGTTCAATCTACCTGGCTGCCAGACGGAGGCCCAGCAGTTCCCGCTCAAACGCCGCCCCCTCTTCCACCCCTCTCTCTTCCACCTCATCAAAGTCTTCCGCCAGCGGAAAGCGTCGCCGTGCCCGCTCCAGCCTCTATCTGACCTGCTCTTCGAACGCTTCCCACCGCTCTTCTCGCCTTTGCTGTCTCATCTCGACCCCTTTCTGCTCAGGAACCTATTTTCCCCTTTTCCCATCAATTGTCCTGCTATCGCTTGAGGGGGCGAGGCTGAACCCGCTGGCTCAAGTCCCCCCAGATTGAAATGCACCCCCTCAGTCTGCGCCTTGACGAATGGGTGACCGTATGCTACCATAACGCCTGTCGTGAAATTCAAGCTCCTCCAGCGGCCAGGACACTGCCGTGCCTGGCCGTTTAGTTGGGCGAGGCAGAGTGCAGCCTATGGACTCATCGGGCAGGCCTTTTGCACCGCGTCCCGGCGGGGCACAGGTCGTAGAACATGTGCTCCGGTTTTTTGACCAGCACCTGACGCTGATCTCCATCGTTGTGGCACTTGTCGGCGTGGGGTCGATGCTCTTGGGGCCGGTCCGGGAGCTGCTGGCCGCGCGGGGGGGTGGCAGTAATGCTGGAGGCAGCGGGATCGCTGCCCTGCGTAGCCGCTCGTCGGAGGGCGGTCCCTATTATGACGAGTTGATCCTGGCTCGTGGACAGGTCAGCCGCCAGTTTAGCCCTTACACGATCATCCCCGACCGCCCGCGCAACCGGGTCATTACCTACACCGTCCAGCCCGGCGATACCCTGACTGGTATTGCCGAGATGTTTAACCTGGATCGCACGACGATCTTCTGGGCGAACACTGAGACGCTCCAGGGCGATGTGCACATGCTCCGGCCCGGCATGGATCTCTACATCCTGCCGGTAGACGGCGTGTACCATAAGTCAGACGGCAACCATACCCTCCAGTGGATCGCTGATCACTATAGTGTCCCGGTTGAGGACATCCTCAACTCTGAGTTTAATGAACTGGCCGGGATGACGCCGGAGGATGTCCCCAACTGGGGCATGCGGATCGTGGTCCCTGGCGGTGTAGGCGAGTTCACCGACTGGCGCTCCCCGATCCAGGAGACGGTTGACGAGAGCACGGGCACCGTTACGCGCGCCTTCATGCCCGGCATGCCCGGATCGTGCGCGGCAGGCATCAGGGGCGCGGGGGGAACCGGGGCGTGGGCGCGCCCGCTGCAAGGCGCTTACTCCTTCACCCAACCCTTCTACCCCGGTCACTCCGGCGTTGATCTCGCCGCCCCTGTCGGAACACCCGTCACGGCAGCCGATACCGGTGTTGTGATTTACAGTGGTTGGGTGCCCGCGAGCTGGGGCTATGGCATCCTTGTGGTGCTCGATCACGGCAACGGCTGGACGACCTACTACGCCCATCTGAGCACCAACGGCGTGGGCTGCGGCCAGACAGTCCCGCGGGGTGGCTACGTCGGGCAGGTCGGTTCGACGGGCAACAGCAGCGGCTCGCACCTCCACTTTGAGATGCGCTGGAACCATGTTCCTGATAACCCCGCCAGCTTTATCGGCTTCTGACCCGCCTGCAAGAAAAACCGGACGGGGCTGTGCGCCCCGTCCGGCTCCGGTTCATGCTCTGTGGGCTGCTGGCCGGGCTAGGCAATAACGCCCAATTCTTTGCCGACCTTCTCAAATGCTTCCAGACCCCGGTCGAGGTCTTCCTGCGTGTGGGCCGCCGTGTTCATCACGCGGATGCGTGCCTTGCCCTGCGGCACGGTCGGGTAGCCTATTGCCATCGCAAAGACGCCCTCCTCAAACAGTCGCTGGCTGAACGTCTGGGCCAGCGTAGCCTCGCCCAGCATGACCGGCACGATGGGCGTCTGAGAGTGCCCGGTATCGAATCCCAGCGTCCGCATGTGGCCCTTAAAATACTCCGTATTCGACCATAGCCTGTCAACCAGCTCGGTGCTCTGCTCCAGCAGGTCTACCGACGCCAGGCAGGCGGCCACGTCCGGGATCGTCATTGCCGATGAGAACAGAAATGGTCGCCCGCGCTGCCGCAGCCAGTCGATGATGACCTTCTTGCCTGCGACCACTCCCCCCACCACGCCAAACGCCTTTGACATCGTCCCAACCTCGATGTCCACCTTGCCATGCAGCCCGAAGTGGTCCACGATGCCCCGTCCGCCCTTACCCAGGACGCCCTCGCCATGCGCATCGTCGACCATCAGCAGAAGGTTGTGCTCGTTGGCGATTTCGTACAGTTCAGGCAGCGGGGCGATATCGCCATCCATGCTGAAGACGCCATCGGTCACGATTATCGCCCGCCCGGTCACTTCCGTCTCCCGGATGGCCCGGCGCAGGTCCATCGGATCGCAGTGCTTGTAGCGCACGATCTCCGCGCGTGACAGGCGGCACCCGTCAATGATGCTGGCGTGATTCAGTTCGTCCGAGAAGATGATGTCGCCCCGCCCTACCAGCGCCGGGATCGTCCCTAGGTTGGCGTTGAAGCCGCTCTGGAAGGTGATTGCCGCCTCGACGCCCTTGAACTCCGCCAGCCGCCTCTCCAACTCAACATGCAATGTCATCGTCCCTGCGATGGTGCGCACGGCGCTCGGCCCGACTCCGTATTGGTCAATGGCCTTTTTGGCTGCATCGCGCAGCTGGGGATGGTTGGCAAGGCCCAGGTAGTTGTTCGCACAGAAGTTGAGCAGCCGCCTTCCCTCGATGGTCACCCACCCGCCCATCGGGCTTTCAATCGTGCGGATCCGGGTGAACAATCCCTGCTCTTTGAGTGACTCCAGCTCCTGCTCTATCCAGCCCGTCTTTGTTACGGTTGCCATGAGTTTTGTACTCCTATGCTGGTTTGAAACCATTGAGCGGCAGGGGCAGTGCTCCCCGCCGGATGAGCCTTGAGTGCTTCCCTGAAAGTCATTTCTGAGTGACTTTCGGGGAAACCCGGGGGTGAAACGCTTAAACGTCCTGATCTGTAGCCATTATACCAGCATCCTGCCCCCACCCGCGTGTTTTAGAGGGGCAGGCTGCCTTGTCTTTTTAGCCTTGAAGTGACAAAATTGCGCCATCTTTCAGGGCGACGCCGGGAAGGGCCACCTGCCGGGTTCCGCCCGAAATGCCCGCAACGGCCAGTTCCGACGTGGCTTCGAGAAGATCACAAGTTCCGGGAGAAGTAAAATGGTGGATTTCTGGCAGGGCCGCAGGGTTTTGATCACCGGCGGTGCGTCGTTTATCGGCTCTCACCTCACTGACTCGCTCGTCGAGCGCGGCGCAAAAGTCCGCGTGGTGGACGACCTCAGCAGTGGACGGTTGGAAAACATCCAGTCCCATCTGGCTGCTGGAACCATCGAGTTCCTCCACGCCGATCTGCGTGAGCCGGGCGTGGCTCGTCTGGCCGTGCAGGGCATGGACATGGTGTTCCATCTGGCCGCCGATCATGGCGGGCGCGGCTATGTCGATCTGCACCAGGCTGGTCCTGCCTCAAACCTGTTCTTGGGCGGCTGTGTTTTCTGGGAGGCCCGCCGGGCGGGTGTCGAGAAGGTGGTTTTTGCTTCCTCCGGGTGCGTCTATCCCAACTTCCTGCAGAGCAACCCCGACGAAGAGGTCTACCTGACCGAAGATTTGGTCAAACCTCCCTACGACGCTGATAACATGTACGGCTGGGCCAAGCTCATGAATGAACTGACGCTACGGGCCTACTACAAGGAATACGGTATGAAAGCCGCCTCATGCCGCTACTTCACGGTCTACGGGCCGCGCGGGCATGAGAACCACGCCGTGATCGCCATGATTGCCAAGGCTTTTATCCGGCAGGACCCCTTCGAGGTGTGGGGCGATGGCACCCAGGTGCGCAACTGGACCTTCATTGACGACATCGTGCGCGGCACCATTCTGGCCGCCGAGAAGATCGATGATGGCACGGCTGTCAACCTTGGCACAATGGAGCGCATCCGGGTCATTGATGCTGTCCGGATGGTCATGGAGTATACCGGCCATCAGGCCGACATCAAGCTCCTGACCGACATGCCAACCGGCCCCCTGAACCGTGTGGCAGACAATACCCTCGCCAAGAAGCTGCTCGGCTGGGAGCCGCAGGTCCCCTTCCGCGAGGGCCTGAAGCGTACCATTGACTGGTACTTTGCGGTCAAAGACCGGGACGAAGTCAGGGCTGTGCTGGGCGAGAAGCTGACGGAGCGCTAGATGCAACCTTTCCCCCGTGTGAACGTCCTCGGCGTTGGCGTCAGCGCCATCTCGATGGCGCAGGCCCTTGACGCAATCGACGAATGGATTCGCACGCGGGAGCCACACTACATCTGCGTGACGGGTGTTCACGGGGTCATTGAGAGCCAGCGCGACCCGGCCCTGCGGCGCATCCACAACGCTGCCGGGCTGGTCACGCCGGATGGGATGCCGCTGGTCTGGCTGGGCCGGGCGGGTGGGTTCCGTCACGTCGAGCGGGTCTACGGCCCCGACCTGATGGCCGCCGTCTGTGAGCGTTCCGTTGCGCGGGGCTACCGGCATTTCCTGTACGGCGGCGCGGAGGGCGTCCCGGAACTCCTCGCTGATAGGCTGCGGGAACGCTTCCCCGGCTTGCAGGTGGTCGGCGTCTATTCTCCCCCTTTTCGCCCCCTCACTTCGGAAGAGGATGCCGCGCTGTGCCGCATGGTCAACGATGCCCGCCCGGATATTGTCTGGGTTGGCCTGAGCACGCCCAAGCAGGAGCGCTGGATGGCTGCCCACGTCGGGCGTCTCGTGGCGCCGGTGCTGGTAGGGGTCGGCGCGGCCTTCGATTTCCACGCCGGGCTGAAGAAGCAGGCTCCGCGCTGGATGCAGCGTAGCGGCTTGGAATGGCTGTTCCGTCTCCTGACCGAGCCTCGCCGCCTGTGGCGGCGCTACTTGGTCAACAACCCGCTGTTTGTGTGGTACGTGGCTCTGCAGGCGTTGGGCCTGCGGCGCATACCACTCGACGGCTCTCCTGGCGCCCAGCCAAGCGCGGACTGATATCCCCAAGCCCCAACGCTGCGCCGTGGGGACATTCAGTTTTGGGGATCAGGGCCATTATCACGCGGAGCCTCACCCCCTTTAGTGCTCCATCCGGCAAATAGTGCAAGCTAAGCAGCTTGGCGCCAGTAGTGAGAGGGGACATTCTCACTGAACGATAACAGGCTATGCACAATAATGGGACAGCATGGCCTATTATGACATTTCGCTACCGATCGCGCTCGGATAACCGGGAGCGAGACCCTCCAACCGGATCAGCCTCCTCTGTGCCCAGCCGCGCACCCCGCAGCTACAGCCCCATGATGAGCCGGGCCAGCATAAAGTAGATCAGCAGTCCCGTGGCATCCACCAGCGTGCTCATTACCGGCCCTGAGATAACCGCCGGGTCAATGCGCAGGCGCGAGGCGAGCGGCGGCAGTATGGCACCGATCACGTTTGCCCAGATCACAATCGCGCACAAGGCTGCCGCAACAGTCATCGCAAGTTGGATAGTCGTCCGCCAAGTGAGTGCTCGCAGGTAGCCCACCACTCCCATGATCACCCCCAGCAGCAGCCCCACCCGCAGCTCATGCCACAGCAGCTTGAAGAGGTCTTCAAAGCGGACGTCACCCACCGCCAGCGCGCGGATGATCGTGCTGGTCGTCTGCGATCCTGAGTTTCCACCTGTGCCGATCAGGAGTGGGACGAAGAATGCCAGTGCGACGACCTGCTGAAGCTCGCTCTCGAACAAGCGCATGACAGACCCGGTCAGCATTTCTGTCAGGAACAGCACCAGCAGCCAGCCAATCCGCTTGCGCGTGACGGTCAATATCGGGACGCTCAGGTAACTGTATTCCAGCGGCTGCGAGCCGCCGAAACGTTGAACATCTTCGGTGAACTCGTCCTGAAGAATATCGATCACATCATCGTGGGTGATAATGCCCAGCAGCCGCCGGTCATTATCGATGACCGGGATGGCAAAGAAGTCGTACTGCGATACGATACGCGCAACCTCTTCTTGGTCGGTATCAACGGATACCGTGATCAGGTCTCTTTCCATAATGTCGGATATCTTGCGATGGGGCGAAGTGGTCACCATCTGCCAGACGGGCACGACGCCCACCAGTATGCCCTGTTCATCGACTACATAGAGGTAGGCGAGCGTCTCCACTTCCGGATCGACCGTGCGCAAATGCTCAAGCGCCTGCTCTACCGTCCACGAGGCCGACAGCCGCACCACCTTGGTCGTCATGAGGCGCCCGGCGGTGTCCTCCGGATAAGCCAGCAGCGTCTCGACTTCTGCTGCTTCCTCCGGCTCCATTAACTCCAGGATGTACTCTGCCTGCTCTTCCGCGATCTCCGACAGAACCTCGGCGTCGTCCATGGGCATCGCTTCGAGCAGATCGGCGATCTTCTCGCCAGGGATGGCCTCGATCAGATCGCGCGTGATTTCGGTGCGGCTTTCATCCAGCACCTCAGCCGCAACGTCGGTTTGCAGCAGATTAAAAACCTGGACACGCTTCTGCTCGTCAAGCAGTTCGAGCAGGTCTGCGATGTCAGCCGGGTGTTGGGACTTCAGGAGAGAGAAAAGGGTCTTGAGATCATGCGCGTCGAGCAGAGACTCTACCCGTTCGCGCACCTCCTGTAGGGCAGGCGTAACATGCGGTGCCATGGTGGGCGCTCCTTTCCATGCGGTGTATGATGTCCAGGAGCGCCACGCAGCCCGTCTTACAAGGGGAGCATTAGCCGGGCGGCGCTCCCGTCGCGTAATGAGAAGGTCTATATCCGCATCTACTGGAAGGTAAGTCGTCCATCTTCTCTTTTCGGGTTCGTGCTCACTTCCTGCGCCGAAGTATACCACACATCATGCCGCTGACCCAGGTCCAACCACAAATGAGATGTACAGTAAATCCTCTGTGCGGACAAAGTGGGGGATAGTCAAAAGCGAAGGAGAGTATCATGACAGCCACCAGTGAGCGCAAGCTCTGCATCACCATGGATGAGTTACAACAGGGCTTTGAGGAGTGGCTCATCCGCTACAACACTGAACGCCCTCATCTGGGCTATCGCAACATGGGTGCGTGTCCCCTTCAAACCGTGCAGCATTTCAGTCGGACTGTCCTCGAAGAGGGTTAATTGTACATCATCATCCGTCCTAAGAATCGGCCTGTACGGATTAGGCGAGGGAACCACTCAATCTTGCGTCTCGATCACCACATCGGCGGGCATGCCGGGTTTGAGGGCGCCGTCTTCGTTGGCAATCCGGATTTCGACGGCAAACACGAGGTTCACACGCTCTTCTTCGGTCTGGACGTTGCGCGGCGTGAACTCCGCCTCCCGCCCGATGCGCACGACCTCACCCATGAATGTTCGGGTTGGGTAAGCATCGGCTTTAATCTCAACTGGCGCCCCCAACCGGACTCGCCCGATCTGTGTCTCCGGGATGTAGACGACCAGCTTCAGGGTGTCCAGATCGGAAATTGTCAGCAGCGAGACGCCTGCCGTAGCAGTCTCCCCCGCATTGATGGAACGTGTTGTGACCACACCATCGATAGGGGCAACCAGGGTCAACTGGGCGATACGCGCATCGATCAGCGCCACCTGAGCCTCCGCTAGGTCCACCTGTGCCCGCATGATAGCTACTTCCTCAGGGCGCGGATCGGCTACCACGAGGTCATACTGCATCTGGGCAAGCTCAAGCTGAGCTTCGGCCAGGCCGATCTGAGACTGGGCGTTGCGCGCCTGTGCAATCAGCGCGACAGGGCGTTCACGCTCCGCTTGGAGGAGGGCGAGTTTCTCCTCTGCACCCGCTAATCGCGCCTGGACGGCTGCCTGCTGGGCGATCAGCGTCTGGCGCGTATAGTTCAGGAAGTCCACGCGCGTCTCATCTGGCCTTTTGCCCTCGTCGATACGAACTTGATTGCCTTCCTCGACGATACGAAGCTCATACTCGACCTGCGTGATCTGGCCCCCAATCTCATCTACCTGCTGGCGAAGGGTGGCGATCTCGAGCTGTGTCGATGCAATCTGCGCGTCGATGTCATGCGGGTTGGAGACCATGGCCCAGGCCTGCCCGGCAGCGTTTCTTGCCCCGGCCAGGCTGGCCGCGGCCCGGTCGATGGCGGCCTGAGCGGCCTCGACCTCGGCTTCCCCAGGGCCGGCCAGCAGTTCGGCCAGGTTTGCTTCGGCCACGGCAACAGCCGCTTCGGCCTGGCGCCGGTCGGCTTGCAGCAGGGCGTCATCCAGCACCAGCACGACCTGACCCTCAGACACAGGGTCGGCCTCATCGACCAGCACCTGAGCGACCCGCCCGCCAACTTCGGACACAATGTTGACCTCCTGCGCCTCGATGAAACCCGACGCTTCAAGGGGTCCGGGGGCGGCATCACCCTCACCGAGAGAGGGGATGGCATTTGCGACGCCGGAGCACGCTGTCAATGCCAGCGTGAGTCCGAGCAGCCAGAAAAAGGCGCGAACCTGAACTATCAAACCCTTCATCACCTGGCGGACCTCACGAGTCGAAAAACGCATCGGCGGGCATACCGGGCTTCAGCGCATGGTCGGGGTTCTCGATACGAATTTTGACCGCGTACACAAGGTTGACGCGCTCCTCGCGTGTCTGCACGTTGCGCGGCGTAAACTCCGCCTCGTCCGAGATGTAGACGACCTTCCCCTCAAACGAGCGGCCCGGAAACGAGTCGACCCGTACCCTGGCTTCCTGGTTCAGCGCAACGCGGTCGAACTGGCTGGCTGCGATGTAGACCGTCAGTTCGACAACGTCCAGGTTAGCCAGCGTCATCACGGGCACACCTGGCACAGCCAGCTCACCGATGTGGAGGGGACGCTCCAGCACGACGCCTCCAATAGGCGCGTACAGCGTCATCCGCTCTATCTGCGTCTCAACCGCTTCCAGAGCAGCCCTGGCCTCGGCCACCCGCCCTTCGGCCACCCGCAACTCCTCCTTGGTGGGGCCAGCGCGCAGATCTTCAAGCTCAGCACGTGCCTGTTCAAGTTCGGCCTCAGCCGTATTCAGCGCCGTTTGGGCGTCGATTACCTGGGCCTGGAGGCGCTGCGGATCGGCGGCCAGAGTTTCCGTCGCTGCCAGCAGTTCGTTGGCACGAGCCAGTGCGTTCTGAGTATCGTTGAACTTCTGGACGGCAGCATCGTACTCGTTAGGAGCCTGCGCCTGAGGCAGGGAAACCCACACATCCTCGGCGTTCTCCCGGAAGTAGGCCAGGTATCCCTCAATACCTTCCACAGTGAGACGGTACAGCTCGAGCTTCTTGTTGGCCGTGAGCAGTTCGGCATTGGCCGCGTTCACCTCATGCTGGGCTGCAACAGCCTGTGCTCTGGCCTCGGCCACCTGAATCTGGAGGTCTTGGGGATTGTTGCGCATGGAAACGGCCCCCTCCAGCGCCACCCTCGCAGCGGTGAGCGCAGCCTCGGCGACGGCTACCCGGGCTTCGGCCTGACGGATGACCTCAGCGCGGACGCCTGCCTCGAGCAGATCGCGCTCGGCTTCCGCCATCGCAAGCCGGGCCGCAGCGGCGTCACGTTGGGCTTCGAGGATGGCCGTGTCAAGCTGGGCAACGACCTCGCCTGCCTCGACCTCATCCCCCTCGGCCTTGGGCAGGGCGACGATCCGGCCACCAATCTCAGGGGCCAGATCGATCTCCTCAGCTTCGATAAACCCGGAAGCTACCAGACCCCCGCCTGTGGCCGCTTCTTGAGGTCCGAGGTTAAGCTGCGAGAGAAGCCTGCTTCGCGCTCGCGCGTCCGTGCCGTAGTAGATGGCGCCAACCGCCACGGCAATCACGATCAAGCCGACCAGGACGCCGCCTACTGCCATGCGTCGTTTATTCATGCCTGACACTCACCCCGAGCTTTATTCCGGACTCAACCGCCCCGTTCTCCTGACGAATGCAGGAAATGAACACATCCTCCAGCGAGGGCGCAATCACGTCCATTGGCCCCGGCTCGACGCCCTCGGCGCGGAGCAGGTTGGCGATCTCATCCGAGAGGCGCTGAACCTGCGGAGCTACCAGATGCACCTGTGCGCCGTACAGGGCCACTTCATCAACCGGCAACAGACCGCTCTCCTTGGCTTGACTGAGCGCTGCCATCGCCCGCGTCGGGTCGTCGGGCGTGATCTCAAGCACCTGACCGTTCATCATGGTATCTTTGATGTGCTGCGGCGATCCGCGAGCAATGATATGCCCGTCGTGGATGAAGGCCAGTTCCTCACAGTGCTCGGCTTCGTCCATGTAGTGGGTCGTCACGAAGATCGTCACGCCCAGCGCTGCAATCTCGTATAACAAATCCCAGAATGCGCGCCGGGAGACAGGGTCCACGCCAGCCGTTGGCTCATCCAGAAACACCAGGTCAGGCTCATGCAGGATGGCCGCGCCGAGCGCAAGCCGCTGCCGCCAGCCTCCCGAGAGGTTGCGCGTGCGCTCGCGCTCACGGCCCTTCAGGTTAGCCATCTCTACCGCAAACGCGATCCGCTCTTGCAGTCGGTCGCCCTTAAGCCCGTACGTGCGCCCGTAGAAGCGCAGGTTCTCAAGCACCGTCAGGTCGTCGTAGAGGCTGAACCGCTGGGACATATACCCCAGACGAGGCCGGACGCGCTCGGCGTGGCGGGTCACGTCGCACCCAAGCACCCGGGCCTGCCCCTCGGTCGGGTGGAGCAGCCCCAGGAGCATACGGATGGTCGTAGTCTTGCCGGAGCCGTTCGGCCCCAGGAAGCCGAAAATCTGCCCGCGCGGCACCTTAAAGGAGATGTGATCAACGGCCCGGAAGCTGCCAAAATCTTTGGTCAGTCCGTCTACCTCGATGGCATGTTGTACAGACTCCCCACAGGGGAGCACCGGATCGGGAACCCGCTCAGCCATTCAGCGCTGACTCCTCCGCTGCCTGGCGGCCATTTCCGGGGCGGCTGCCGATGGCACGCCGCCGGATCAGCGAGATGAAGGCTTCCTCAACGCGAGGCTCCACCTGGCGCATGGCTTTGATCCGGATGCCCTTCTCGCCGAGGGCATGCCGGAGCAGCTGCTGACCTTTATCAACATCATCAACGAACACATGCAGCATCTGTCCGTACGACTGCACCTCGTGGATCTCCGGGAGCTGTCGCAGGACGGCGCGTGCCCTCAACCGGTCGCTGGGCAGCACCTGAATGACCTTGCCGGGCACGCGCTGGCGGATGGCCGCCGGGGTATCGCATTCGATCAGCTGACCCTCGTACATCAGGCCGATGCGCGAGCACCGCTCAGCTTCATCCATGTAGGGCGTGCTGACCACAATCGTCACCCCCTGCACATGAAGGTTGGTGAGGATATCCCAGAATTCGCGCCGCGAGACCGGATCGACGCCGGTCGTCGGCTCATCGAGATACAGAATCTCCGGCTCGTGGATCAGCGTGCAGGCCAGGCCTAGCTTCTTCTGCATGCCGCCCGAAAGCTGTCCGGCGCGCCGCTTGCGGAATTCGGTCAGACGGGCAAACTCCAGCAGCCGCTCGATGCGCTCCTTGCGGACCTTGCCTGAAACCCCGAACACGTCAGCGAAGAAGTTGAGGTTTTCGTCCACAGACAGATCACGGTACAGGCTGAACGTCTGGGCCATGTAGCCGATGCGCTCTTTGATCGCTTCCGGCTCACGCACCGAATCATACCCGGCGATGCGGGCTGACCCGCCGGACGGATCCATGATGGCGGCCAGCAGGCGCAGCGTGGTGGTTTTTCCCGCCCCATCCGGCCCAACTAGGCCAAAGATTTCCCCTTTGAAGATTGTCATATCCAGGTTATCGACAGCTACCGTCCTGCCGAACTCACGCCGCAGGCCCTGCGTCTGGATAATAACCTGGTTGTTTTGCCCAGTTTGGCTCATAGAAGTATGTTTTCCTCAGTCCAGGCTTTTTCTAAAGCGCACCGACGCCTGGAACAATGTGATCGCACAGAAGACGCTCAGGAAGATGACCTCCGTCTGCAACAGGGGCAGGCCGATTCCTTTCAGGACAATGCCCCGGATAATGATCAGCATGTAGCGCAGCGGCACCAGATAGCTCAGGGCGCGCAGCGTCCACGGCATCGCTTCGAGTGGGAAGAAAAACCCCGACAGGAAGATTGACGGCATCAGGATCAGAAAGCTGAGCAGCATGGCCTCCTGCTGCGTTTTGGCCACGGTTGAGATCAGGATACCGATACCCAATGATCCCAGCAGAAACAGGGATGACAGCCCCAGCAGCAGGCCCAACTCTCCCCGGATCGACACACCAAACCACAACACGCCGATGATCAGCACTTCCAACAGATCGAAGAACGACACCAGCACATATGGTACCGTTTTGCCAACAATCAGTTCCACTGGCCGGATGGGCGTGACGATCAACTGCTCGATTGTCCCGTATTCCCGCTCGCGCACAATTGCCATTGAAGTGACCAGCGTAGCCAGGAATTGCAGGATCAGGCCCATCAGCGCTGGGATCATATACTGGACGCTTTCCAGGCCGGGGTTATACCACACGGTGGGCCGAATTTCGACCCCACCCTGGCGGATGTATCCACCAGGAAGCGCCATCCTCCGGGCCTGCCCGGTTTGCAGCCCGGCGGCCAGCACACTGTTGGCGACTGTCGGGTCAGAACCGTCCACAATGAAGCCCACTTCGACGCCCTGGCCACTGCGGACGCGCTGCCCGTAGACTGCGGGGATGACCAGCACACCCCGGACCAAGCCGCTATCCAGCAGGCGCTCCATCTGCGCTTCGCTATCCACGTAGTGCATCACACGGAAGTAGCCAGTGGCGTCGAAGGCGCGGGCGAGTTCACGACTCTCAGGGGTGTGGTCGCCATCCAGCACCGCCAGCGCAATATTGTCGATGTCGGTGGTGGCCGCATAGCCGAGTAGGATCATCTGGATGAACGGGATCAGGAAGATCAGCGCCAGCGTGCGCGGGTCGCGCAGGATATGCAAAAATTCCTTCCGCATGATGGCAAGCGTCCGGGCGGTCATGTGCCATCCTCCCGCGCTGCCACGCCGTGCAGCAGGATGTCCTGCACCCCGGCCCTGGCCTGCTGGCTGCTGGGCATCCCGGGCAGGAGGGGCTGTTCATCTGAATAGGCGATCAGGTCGGTAAACATGTATCCGATCAGCAAGCTGACAAACAACCGCATTAGGATCAAGTGATCGACATCCCTACGCAACCCACCGGCGGCCTCGACGCGCTCGGCGAAGCGCAGAATACCGGGGATCACACTGGCGGCCAACACCCGGATCGTGCGTCCCTCAAACTCGCGCACATCAGTCAGCGCCAGAGCAAAGTAATCGACGTTCTCTCGTGCAAACGTCAGCAAGCGCCCAAAAGCCTCGGCCAGCATCTCAGGCCCGCTGCTCCCCTCGATGCCATCCAGCGCTTCGACGGCCTTCCAGTACGGATTTTGCTCCTCCAGCACCGCCTTGAAGATATCTTCCTTGCTGTCGAAGTGGTTGTAGATTCCGCCCAGGGCAACATGCGCCGCACGTGCGATCTGGCGCATGCTGGTACCGTGATAACCGTTGGCCAGGAATAACCTTCTGGCTGCGCCCAGGATAACCTGGCGAGTGCGCTCGCCCCGTGTCAATGTCTGCTCGTCAAGCGTCATGTGGCCCCTGTCGGCTACAATATGAACGAACGCTCGTTCACATTGTAGCCAGACACGCGAGCTGATGCAAATAGGCCGGGAGTACCTCCTGTGAACAGGGGCGGGTTTGCGCCCAACGCTGCGGCATGGCTATAATCCGCCCTCGTGAAAACCCTGAGCCGCCACAGCCTTTTAGCTGCGCTGATCCTGATGCTCAGCGCCGCCGGGTGCCAGCAGCTTCAGGTCGGGTACTACCTGACCCCGCAAAACATCCCGACGCTCCCCGTCACGCTGACTCAGCCGCCCGGCGGGGGGGATTCTGCGGCGGATGGCCCATCTCCCGGCCCCACAGCCTCGGCGGCCCCGGTGACGCCCACCCTTCAGCCTTCTCCCAGCCCAACGCGGACGCCCACGCCCTGCGATGAGACGCGGGGCAGCCTCCTCCAGGAGTCGTTTCCCAGCCGGCTCACGGGGGAGGAGTTTCGCTACCGGATCTACCTTCCGCCCTGCTATGCCGCCACAGCCCGGCGCTATCCGGTGCTAATCATGCTGCACGGCCTCGGGGAGGGGATGGACGACTCTCAGTGGGACCAGCTGGGGCTTGATGAAGCCGCCGACGAGGGTTTTGCCCAGGGGGTTCTTACCCCCCTGATCATCGTGATGCCGAACGGCAACGATGCCGACCACGCAGGCTTTAACGGCCCCAGCCCGTTCCCGGAGGTGGTTGTCGAGGAGCTTATCCCCAATGTGCAGGCTCGGTTCTGCACCTGGAATGACCCGGACCTGTGGGCCATCGGCGGCCTCTCGCGTGGGGGATTCTGGGCCTACTGGATCGCATTCCGGCATCCCGAGCTGTTTAGCCGCGTGGGCGGGCACAGCCCCTATTTCTACGAGCCGGACTTCCCGACCGACAAGAATCCCGCCAACCTAGTCGATACCGCAGAGGGCCTGGATCGGCTGAGCATGTACTTTGACCACGGCCCGCAAGATTACGATGAGGTCATTGCCGGGGTGCAGGACTTCGTCACCCGGTTGGAGCGGCGCGGTATCCAACCGGAAGTGGTCATTAACCCGGTCGGCGGTCACACAGAGGACTACTGGGCCAGGCATGTGGGCGACTATCTGTCCTTTTACACCGCCGGCTGGCCGCGCGATGTGGAGGATTTCCCAAGCTGCCATGAGCCAAGCCCTACAGGTGGCAGCCGCCAGGCCAG
>FWPU01002157.1_pt1 | contig 16345 bp, 10 predicted proteins | sample 2228361 | NCBI WGS metagenome assembly FWPU01 (sample SAMEA103939777, study PRJEB20133) | metagenome
GATTGTTCCCCACCCCGTAGCTGGCCCCCAACCGATACGTCCCATCCACCCCAGCCCCCACCACCCCCAACGCCGTGCCCGCTCCCACCACGTCGTTCGACCGGTTCTCCAGGACGAACTGCCCCAGTTGCTCGCTGGTGAAGGTGCGGCTGAAAGCCGGGTTGAGCGGATTGCCGGCGCGGTCGGTAACCGCCGCGGCGACGGTCAGGCGCGTTTGGCCCGGCTGCAGCGGGCCGTCGGCCAGAGCGAAGGTGAGGGTGTTGCCGGAGGTGTAGGCGGATACAAGGAGCGGGTAGATGACATCATCGGCGGTGCCGAACAGGTTGTCCGGCCCGGTTTGGCGCAAGGAATAATGGGCGAGGTTGGTGGCCGTTTCCGGTCGCAGCGGCTCCGAAAACGTGAGGGTGAAGCCGTTGATGATGTCGGTGGTGACGGCGCCTTCGGCAGGCAGACTGGTTCCCGTCACCGCGGGGGGGACCGCATCGGTGACGGTCACGTTCAACTGGTAGCGGGCGAACAGGTCGCGTCCGGACGCGGTGTTGACCCGGACGAAGTATTCGCCGGGCGCTGAGAGGGTGTGGGAGAAATTCGTGTTGCCGGAGCGGACCGGCTCCGCGTCGCCTCCGCGGAACAGGCTCACCTGCGCATCACCCGGGGGCAAGGCGCTCAGCGGGCCGAGAAACAACTCGGCGGCGACAACGTTGCCCGCCACCAGTGTGCCGAGAGCAAAAAAATCTCCCGAAATGTCCGAGCCGGGCAGCGTTCCCGCCACCGAGAGGCGGAAGCTGCCCCCCAGAAAGATCGGCGGAGGAAAGTTGGCCGTGTTGGTGGCGTCGTTGGGCTCGACTTCGAGGTAAGGACCGCGGCTCAGGTCCACGCGCAGGCGGTAGTCCGACACCTGGTGGTCGGTGTAAACCCGCACCTTGTAGTTGCCCGGGGTGGGCAGGGTCACGTTGAAGAACTCGGCCACGCCGCTCGTGCCGCCGTCCACGCTGGCGAGGATGCTGCCGGACGGATTGAGCAGGCGCAGCCGGGGCCGGGCATTGCCGACGGCCGTTTCGATGCGGGCGCTGAGCCGGTCGCCCGCCTCGGCGTCGAAGGTCCAGTCATCGGCGTTGGCGCCGCCCAAACCGTCAAAAGCGTTGGTCACGCCGGCGGCAAAAAAGGCGCTGCCAGACGGCGTTTCCACAAAACCGAGTGGGCCGGTTTCCGCCCGCGCCAGATGAAGTCCGGTGACCAGCAGTAAGGAGGCTGCCAGCCGGAGCACAGCGAGCGGGACACGGCGAAGGGGACAATCACACGACGGCCGGGCTAGCGAAGCCCGCGACAGACTCGCCCGGCGGCAGAAAGGAAAAGCGGTTTTCATGTTTGGGCCCGACAGGCTTTACTCAACTCAATGCAGTGTCTGCCGAAACAGCACCTCGTCAAGGTCGTTTTTCCGAACTGAACCGCTCGCTGAATGTGACAACGGAAACCGCCGCGATGGCCAGGTCGCCTTGCCGGCTTTTCGTCCGCATTTTGTCCGCAATCGGGGCCCCGCCCCGGCCCGGGATGGACTGGTCGGCGCGGCGGGGCTGCGTTACACCGGCGGCGGCATGAAGCTGATTTCCTGGAATGTGAACGGACTGCGGTCGGTGCTGCGGAAAACCTTCCTGGCGTATCTGGAGGCCGAGTTGCCGGATGTTCTCTGCCTGCAGGAAACCCGCTGCGGCCCTGACGATGTCGAGCCACTCTGGCCGGCGTCGTACACCTCCTACTGGAACTGCGCCGAGAAAAAGGGCTACGCCGGCACCGCCCTGTTTACCCGCGTGCGTCCGCTGGCGGTGACGCCGGGGCTGGGTCGGCCCGAGCACGACCGGGAAGGGCGGGTGCTGACGGCGGAATTCCTGGACTTCTACCTGGTGAACGTGTACGTGCCCAATTCCCAGCGCGCGCTGACGCGGCTGGCTTACCGGCAGCAGTGGGACCGGGATTTTCTGCGTTTCCTCCAGCAGCTGGAGCGGCGCAAGCCGGTGATTGTTTGCGGCGATTTGAACGTGGCCCACACCGAGCTGGACCTGGCCAATCCGAAGGCCAACGTGGGCAACCACGGGTTCACCCCCGAGGAGCGCGCGGGATTCGATGCCTTCGTCCGGGCCGGCTTTGTGGACACGTTCCGCGAGTTTGAAAAGGGCGGCGGACACTACACCTGGTGGAGTCAGATGCCCGGAGTGCGGGCGCGGAACATTGGCTGGCGCATTGATTACTTCCTCATCTCGGCTGCGCTGCGCCCGCGCCTCAAGTCCGCGTTCATCCGGTCCGAGGTGCTGGGCTCGGACCATTGCCCCGTGGGGATCGAAATCGAGTAATCCCCCCGGGGGAAAGCCGCCGCCTCAAGCCCGGTTAGCCGGTCTCGAAAGCCGGGCCTCAGGGGGCTTCAAACCGGACGGTGAACCGGAGCGCGGCGTTCAACGGGCTGTCCGGACGCACCAGCAGGTTTTTCACCCGGCAGGGTAGCTCCACGACGCGCTCGCCGGCGCGCTGCGTCTGTTTGGCGCGGATCGAGAGCAGGGCGGTCCGGTCCCCGGGCAGTTTCAGCTCGCGCGGGTGTTCGAGGTCCTCGTCCAAACCGGGAAACTCCAGTTGGTAGGTCAGGTCCGAGTCGTTGTGAATCTGCAGGTAAACCCGCTGGGTACCGCGCAGGGTCACGGTGGGGTTCAGCACCCGCAAGGAGCGTTCGAACAAGGGCCGCAGGTATTCATCCCGGCCCACAAGCAGGCCGCCGGAGTACACGGCAGTGCGTCGGGAAAACAGGGCTTCTCGGACGGCTTCCACGGTTTTCTCCCGCGCAAACACCAGGGTCATCGGGCGACGGTCGCCGGCATGGACGTGGTAATCGAGGTTGAGCGGATTGTGGATGTCCGAGTTGCTGAGCATGGTCAGATTTTTTTCCAAACACCAGGCGTGCGCCCGGGGGTAGTACTCGCGTTCGTTGACCACCTCGATGCCGTGCAGGAGGTTGGAGGCCAGCAGTTCGGTGTGCTCGGGATACCAGCGCGGCACGCCGTCAGGCTGTTGTCCGGTCCAGCCGGGGTGGTTCCAGAAGATAAAGGCGCCCTGGCGGCGGGCCTCCGCGAGGGCGTCGCGCCAGTCGGGTACGTCCAGAGCCGCTGCGTTGGTGAGGAAAATGGCGTTCAGATGCCCGGGCGGCATGTCGCGGGTAATCTCGGAACCGCGGATCACCAACACTCCCAAAGCGTCACCGTGGGGCTTGGCGACCTCGTACGAACGGTTGTGGGCCGTGGGCAGGTCGGCCTTGTGCGGCTGGTATTCGATGTGATCGGTGATGGCGATGACATCCAGCCCTTCCCGCCAGGCCTCTTCAGCCCGGATGTCCGGCCAGACTTTGCCGTCGGAAAAGACGGTGTGGATGTGGAAATCGCATTTCAAGGTGCGGTAGCCAGGGAGGTCCGGAATCCGCAGCGGGGTGCGTACCCGTTCATGGGCCAGCGTGGCGACGCCAAGCGCCAGCCCAGCCCAACAACCCAGAATCAGCAACGGCTTTTGCATCGGATGAACGACACCAGTGAAGCCTCTTTTGCGGCCGGCGCAACTCCGGAGACGTAAATTGCGGGTGACGTCGTGGTTGCCGGGGTTTTCCCGATGCCGCCCTCGGGCCCCTCGGGCAGCACGACGCAAGGTTCAAGGCAGGTCCGCCTCAGGAAACCGCTCGCGGATGCGCCGATGGATACGCGCGGTTTCTTCCGGGCTGAACAGACGCCGTTGGACGCGCCGCTTTACCGCGTCCAACAGTTCCAACCAGTCCTCCAACGACGGATGGGGCAGCGACTGCCAGCGTTCAAATCGCCCGGTCCGCACGTAGAACCGCCATTCCCCGCCGACATGCCGGGCATACACCTCCCGGCGGTCACCATCCGGGCTGCGGGTCTTCCAACCGATCTCTGCCTTGGCCGACATGATCCGGGCGCCGGGATCAACGAGGCAGGTCCACGCAGGCCACCGCCAGCGCGGCGATGCCTTCGCCGCGGCCGATGAATCCCAGGCCCTCATTGGTCGTGACCTTGATGCCGACGCGTCCGGGGTGGACCTCCAAGGCCTCGGACAGTTTGTGCTTCATGGGACGGAGGTGCGGCGCCAGCCGGGGTTCTTGAGCCACCAGGGTGCAATCCACATTGATGACCCGACCGCTGTGCAGGTGCAGCAGGCGCACGGCCTCGCGCAGAAAAATCAAACTGGCGGCGCCCTTCCAGCGCGGGTCGGTGTTGGGAAAAAAATGGCCGATGTCCCCCTCGCCCATGGCGCCAAACAGCGCGTCGCACAGCGCGTGGATGAGCGCGTCGGCGTCCGAATGACCATCCAGTCCCTTGGAATGCGGGATTTCCACCCCGCCCAGGACCAACCGGCGTCCGGGGACCAGCCGATGCACGTCGTAGCCAATGCCCACGTGGATCATATCCCTCGCAGCCTAGGCGCGGCGGAGGGGGGAAGTAAATCGCGAAGACGATCCGCCCGTGGCGCGCGTCGGTTTGAGCAGGAATCAGAAGTGGTGGCTGGGGGCGGAATCGAACCGCCGACACAAGGATTTTCAGTCCTCTGCTCTACCAACTGAGCTACCCAGCCGGGACCGCCGACCGGCCCATCAAACGCGGTTGGCGCGGGTTTGGCAAGGCGACAGTTTGCAGGGGGAGGCCTCCGGCTGTCGTTGGGTCGTTGGGTTGGCGGACCCGGGCGCCCGGCGGTTTTGGGCGGGCAAGGCCCGGGCCCGTTGACTCGAAAAGTCCGCCGGCCGGGCGCCCGATCAAGGGCCGGCGCACAGGTGCGCCTTGCCTCGCCCCGGTTCGTCCCTAGAATGCGCACCCGGCGCCCACCGCGGGTCAGCGGAACCGCCTCCAACACCATGGTACGTTCCTCGGCATTTACGACGCAGGGCCGCCTTCACATGAAGGACGTGGAGGCGTTTCTGATCCCCACCCTGCTCTCGGACACCAACCTGTTCCTGTGGGTGGACCTCGAAACCCCCACCCCCGAGGAGACCAAGTTCTACCTCGAGGACGTGTTTCATTTTCACCCGCTTTCCATCGAGGATTGCGTGACCGAGAGCCCCTCGCCCAAGGTCGAGGAATACACCCCCAAGGAGGGCGACCTGTTCACGCCGTACCTGTTCATGGTCATCCACGCCGTGGACTACAGCCGGGCCGACGGGGTGTTCGCCACCAACGAACTGAACTTTTTCCTCGGAAAGAACTTCCTAGTTACCTACCACGTCCGCCCGATCAAGGGGCTGTCCCAGGTGGCCGAACGCTGCCTGCGCAGCAACGTCCACATCGCCCGGGCGCCGGACCGGCTGGCGTACACCCTGCTGGACGTGATCGTGGACAACTACAAGCCCGCCCTGGAGGAATTGTCCCTGGAGATCGCCGCCCTCGAGGAACGTATCTTCCAAGATGCCGGCAGTGCCGTGCTGAACGACATCCTCAAGATCAAGAAGGAGGTCACCCACCTGCGCCAGATCATCGGTCCCCAGCGGGAGGTGCTGGCCCGTTTTGCCGCGGGCGAATTTAAGCTCATCCGTGCCCATCTGGTGCCCTACTACCGGGACGTGTACGACGCGCTCTTCCACATCCACGAGCTGGCCCAGGGTTACGCCGACTCGCTCACCGGCATCCTGCAAGTGTACCTGAACATGTCGGCCAACAAGACCGGCGAACTCATCAAGCCCCTGACCCTTATCACTGTCATCACCACACCGGTCATGGTGGTGGGCACTTGGTACGGCATGAACTTCCAGAACATGCCCGAGCTGGCCCGCGGGTACTGGGTGATCGTAACGCTGACCCTGCTGACCACCGCCGGCATCTATTTTTACTTCCGCCACCGCAAGTGGTTGTGACTCCCCCATGGCCGCCGCCAAATCAAGCTTTCTGGACAAAATCCTCGGCCGGCTCGACCGCCTGGACCCCGGCGGTCTGCAAACGGTGGTGCAACGCCTGGCGCGGGAGCGCAGCTTCCTGGAAACCCTCTTCAACACCATCGAGGACGGTGTGCTGGTGCTCGATCCCCAAGGCCGCATCCTGTACCTTAACCGAGCCGTCACCCACCTGCTCGGCATTCCGCCCGAAGCGGTCGAAGGACAGCCCGTGGCCGAGCACCTGCCCGGCGTGGATTGGTCCCGCATTCTGGCGCTGGGCGCGGACGAGGGCGGCGGGCGGCTGCGTCGGGAGTTCGAAGTGGACTTCCCGCGTCCGCGTGTGCTGCGCTTGTTTGCCGCCCCGCTCGAGGGCAACGCGCCGGGCAGCCGCGGCGTCGTCGTCATCTTGCACGACGCCACCGAGGCGCGGCAGAAAACCTTCGAGGCGATCGAGAGCGAACGGATGCAGGCCCTGACCCTGCTGGCGGCCAGTGTCGCCCACGAGATCGGCAATCCCCTGAACGCCCTCCACATCCACCTCCAGCTCATGGAGCGCGCCCTGCGCAAGCTGCGCGCGGCTGCCGCCCCGGCACCCGCCTCCGGCCGCCGCCCTTCGCGGCCGACCGCGCCCGACCCCGAGGACATCCGCACCTTCACCGAACGGCTGGAGCAGTATCTGGCCGTGGCCAAGGGAGAAATCACCCGCCTGGATTACATCGTCACCCAATTTCTCCAGGCCATCCGCCCCAGCCCGCCGCAGATTCAACAGGCCAGCCTGAATGACGTGGTCCGGGCCACCCTCGATTTGCTCCGTCCGGAGCTGGACAACCGCGGCCTGGAGGTCGAAACGCACCGGGCTCCCGCCCTGCCCGAGGCCCCCTTCGATCCCGCGCAGCTCAAGCAGGCCCTGCTGAACCTGATCAAAAATTCCATGCAGGCCATGACCCGCGGCGGCCGGCTCACCCTGGCCACCGGCGAAGCCGCCGACGGCGTGTGGGTGAGCGTGGCCGACACCGGCGGCGGCATCCCGCCCGAGCAATTGCAGCGCATCGGCGAGCCCTTTTACACCACCAAGAAGAAGGGCTCGGGCCTTGGGCTCATGATCGTGCGTCGCATCATTCGCGAGCACGGCGGACGCATTGACATAGACAGCCATGTGGGCCGCGGCACCACCGTGCGGCTCTGGCTGCCTCTGCGGGAACGCCGCCCGCGCTTGCTCCAACCCGCCTCCGCCACCGCCGCCTCCGCCCCGGAGGCTTCCCCTGCGTGAGACGGCGCGACCTCATCCCCTTCCTGCTCGATCGCCCGCGCACCCTGACGCAACTGGCCCGGGAACTGCAGGTGCCGCCGCGAACGCTGGCGCCGGAGTTGGAACACCTGTTGCGCAGCCTGCCGCATCTCGGTTACGAGGCCGCGGTCACGCCGGCGCGCTGTCGCAAATGCCAGTTCGTCTTCCGCGCGGACAAACTGGCCCGGCCCTCCAAATGCCCCCGTTGCCTCGGCACCTGGATCACCGAGCCGCGCCTGGCGGTGCGCCCGCGCGCCGGAACGAATGTCATTCCTGCCGAACCACCGCCGGACGAGGCCGGTGAGCCTCCGACCTGGCTGGAGCTGCTGGATCACACGGCGGACACGGGCATCCTCGTCACCGCGCCGGACCTGCCCACGCTCTTTGCCCGGGCGGCCTGGGGAATGTTCAGCGTCATCACCGACCCGGCCGCGGTGCAACCGGCCGAGGTGGAGGAAATCGAGTTGTACGCAGAAGACCTCCCCGCGCTGCTGGTGCGCTGGCTTTCCGAACTGAACTTTCGACACGTGACCCGGCATCGCCTTTACGCCCGTTTCACCATTCGCACCCTGCGCGCGCCCAGTCCGGTTGGCCCGCCTTCCAGCCAGCCGGGGGCCGCCCCGCCGCCAGCCCGGTCATCCCCCGCCGGTTTTTTGCAGGCCGAAGCGCGCGGGGAGCCGATCGTGCCCGGCCGACACCCGATCTACACCGAGATCAAGGCCGTGACCTTTCACGGCCTGGAAGTAACCGAGATTGACGGCGGCTGGCGGGCGCAGATCATTTTCGACTTGTAGTGCGTCGCGCAGCGTCCGGGGCGGCTCTAGCGGCAAGCGATCTGCCGCCCAGTGACGCGGCGCTCGCCCGAACCACAACCGGAGACCCGGCATGAAATTCCAAAAAATTGGCGTGGCGCTGTACGAAATCCCCCCCGAGGGCGGCATGCGGGTACCGGCCCGGATTTACGCCACCCCCGCCATGCTCGAACAGATCACCGCCGACAAGGCGCCCGAACAGGCAGCCAACGTGGCCCACCTGCCGGGCATCGTCATGGCGTCGCTGGCCATGCCGGATATCCACTGGGGCTACGGATTCCCCATCGGCGGGGTGGCCGCGTTCGACGTGCGCGAAGGCGTCATTTCCCCCGGCGGCGTGGGGTACGACATCAACTGCGGCGTGCGGCTGATGGCCTCGAAGCTGACCCGCGGCGACGTGCAGCCGAAGCTGCGCGAGCTGGTCAATCAGCTTTTCCGCGACGTGCCCACGGGAGTGGGCGCAGCGGGCGCGCTTACCGTCTCCACCGACGAGCTGCAGCGGGTGGTCCGGCTGGGCGCGCGCTGGGCGGTCGAGCGCGGGTTGGGCATGGAAGAGGACCTCGAGTTCATCGAGGAACACGGCTGCATCGAGGGCGCGGACCCGAGCCGGGTCTCCGCGCGGGCCTGGGAACGCGGCCGCGAGCAACTGGGCACCCTGGGCAGCGGCAATCACTTCTTGGAAGTCGGCTACGTGGAGGAAATCTACGACTCCGTGGCCGCGCGCGTACTGGGGCTGTTTCCGGACCAGGTTACCGTGATCATCCACTGCGGCTCCCGCGGCTTCGGCTACCAGATTTGCGAGGACTACCTGGCGGTGATGGACCGGGCGGTGAAGAAGTACGGCATCCGACTGCCGGACCGGCAACTGGCCTGCGCGCCGATTGATTCCGAGGAGGGCCGGGCCTATCTGGGCGCCATGCACTGCGCGATCAACTACGCCTTCGCCAACCGCCAGGTCATCGCCGCCCACGCCCGGCGCGCCTTCGCCCACGCCCTGAAGCTCACTCCGGCCGAAATCGGCCTGCGGACGGTGTACGAGGTGGCTCACAACATCGCCAAGTTCGAGATCCACACCGTCGCCGGCGGCGAACACAAGCTGTGCGTGCATCGCAAGGGCGCCACCCGCGCCTTCGCCCCGGGCTGCCGCGAGGTACCCCGCGCCTACCACAACATCGGCCAGCCGGTGCTGATTCCCGGCGACATGGGCCGCTACTCCTACGTGCTCACCGGAACCGCGCGGGCCATGGAGGAAACCTTTGGCAGCACCTGCCACGGCGCGGGCCGGGCAATGAGCCGGGTCAAGGCCTCCAAAGCCGCTCGCGGGCGGGATATCATCCGGGAGATGGAGGGCCGCGGCATCATTGTGCGCGGCCAGAGCCGGCGGACCGTGGACGAGGAAATCAGCGAGGCCTACAAGGATGTGGCCAATGTGGTGGATGCCTGCGCCCTGGCCGGCATTTCGAACAAAGTCGCCCGTCTCCGGCCCATTGGCTGCATCAAAGGGTAGTCCGGCGACGCCCGTCCGTCGCCCGGGTTCTCCCGCGAGAAGACTTGAATCCCGAGCGGCGGCTCCTAATTTGCCGCATGGACTGGCAGCAGGTCAGCGCCCTGGCCATCGTGGCCCTCACCGCCCTGGTGATGGCCTGGCGGCTCATGCGTCCGGCGCGCTCACCCGGCCGCCCGTTCCGGGGCGGGGGCTGCCCGGGATGCGGTGCGGCAACCGGACATTCGCCTCCCGAACGTCTGGTTCTCCATGCCCGCAAGGGGCGACCGCCGGAATTCCAGGTCCGCCCCGCACCTCCGCGCATGGATCAGGGCGTTGCCGGGCCCTCAAGCCGGAGGTAAGTCGCCACCGCGTCCGAGCGCTGAGCTTTGAGCTGCAAGGGAGACTTACCGCACCTCGTCGCTGGCCGCGCCGTTCGGGAGGCTGCGAGGAGGCGGGGAGGTCGTTTCCCGCTGCGGCGGCGCCGGGCGGTCCGCGGGGTCCGGCGGCCAGGGGCCTTCGATGAGGCGTCGCAGCAGCCCGAACTGGAAATCGTACACCTGTCGCAGGGCGGCATCCGGTTCCACATCCCCGGTCACCCCCATCCGCACGTCCACGAACCGGGCCCCGATCCCCAGGACCGTGACCGAACCGCGACCGTGCGGGGTCGTCGTGGCCACCGGATGTCCGTTCAGATGGCAAAAGGCCGTTCCGCCTTCAGTCTGTTTGCCTGCTTGCACCGGGATGGCAGGTAATCCCGCCGCAGGCTCCACCGTACCGTCGGGTTGCGGATGCATGGTTAATCCCAGCCCGAATGGTTTCAACAGCACGGCGGCGGTTGAGTTGGTGTTTTCACTCGAATCGAGCACCAAGACCCGTCCCCCCCCGGCCACGTACCGTTCCAGGGCGTCCAGGTAGTCGTTGCTTGAGGTCCGTGTGGGGTAGAGAAACACCACCAGGTCTCCCGCCAGCGCCGGAATACCCTGTTCCCGTCGGAGGAAATAGCCCAGGCGCAAAATCCACCGCTCGAAGATGCCAAACCCGTTGTTCTTGCCTTCGATGAAGCCGTTCTTGGACAGCGGTCCGTCGCAAACGGTTCGGTCAATGGTCACCCGGACAAACGGCCGCACCGGCTGAGGTGGCGGAAATGCTCGACGCTGAATGTCGCGCACAGCTGCGAGGGTCAGAGCGCACAACCCCGCACAGCCCGCCACCGCCAGTCCGGCCAACTCTCCCCGCCGACGCAGTCGGAACATCCCCCAGCCCCAAATCAGTCCACCTGCAAGCAGTAATCCCGGGCGCACGTTCCCCCAGCGGTCCCGGTGGTTGAGCCACTCGAGCATCCCCAGCATCAACTCCGCCTTGCCCGGCTCGAAGGTGCAGAAATTGGAAAAGATGGTTGAGTCGGTGAACGCTAACACCCGACCGCGTCCGTGCCGGACGGCCCACAACTGGATAAAAGCGCCGTAGCGCATCTGCGCCCGATCCACAGCCTGGGGGTAAAAATTGCTCACGTGGTAGTCGGCCAGCGCGTTCTTCAAGCCGGTGGAGGTGATGACGCTGCGGCCGCGCCAGGGCTGAAACGGCCGCAGCGAGCACGACGTAGCAAAATCCATCCCCCGCACATGCTGGACCACCGGATGCGGCGCAAACGACGGCACGTAGTATTGCTCGAACACCGAGTCAATGCCGAACAGACAGTCATAGCTGAACTCGAAGCCCAAGCGTCGGGCCAGGGCGTTGAGATGGTAGCCGGTGCCGAAGACGTCGGTGTGCTCGCCGATCAGCAGCAGTCCCCCGCCCCGCCGGACGAACCGCATCACCGCCTCGATCTCCCCCGGCGTGTACGGCGAGGTGGGCACTTTGAGCACCAGCACGTCCAACCCCGCCAGCGTCTGCTCGTCCAAGGGCGCGGTCAGCCGCGACATTGTGAAATAGCGGGAGCAGTAGTCGTAAATGCACGCGTAGTTGTATCCGGACAAATGCCCGTACCACTCGGTGTCGAACGGCCGGTCGGTTGGCTCCCACTTCGAGTGATACTCGTCCACTGCCACCCGCCCGGCCTGGCGGGTGCCCACCGGGTCCCAGACCACGCCCAGCGTCAGCATCACAGCGCCGCCCCAAATCGGGATCACGCCCTTCCAGGCCGCCCCCCGGACGCCTTGCACCCGACCCGCCGCCGGCGTCGCTTTGGCGGCTTCCGCCGACCGGGACCAATCCAGAAAAGGACCGACCGCCGCGGGCGTCCGGGCCTTCCAGGCCGCGCTCAACCAGTGCGCCTGCAGAATGCCCAGCGGCAGAGCCAACCCGAGCAGCGCCCAGCCGTTCCAAAAGGGCCGCATCAAATCCAACGGCGCGTCATACTCGGTCAGCAGCGCCCGATGCATCATCATGCTCGCCAGCAGGGTGACCCGCAGGGGCAGCCACAACACCGCCGCCCCGGCCCAGGACAGACGCAGGCGCAACCAAGGGCGCAGCCGAGGCGTCGGCCCGCTCGGCGTGGGAATTGTGCGGTTGCGCTTGGCGGCTTTTTCCTTCCGGTTAGAGAGACGCGCCGGCGGCGCGGGCGCCGGGTGCGTTCGGCGCATTTGACCGGCCCAGCTCGCCACGACCGCCAGGCCGGTGACCAGAAAACACCACGTGCCCGGGTCCACCAGCAGTTCCCACGTCGCCCCCAGCGGGTGCACCTGACGCATGGTTGGCAGCATCAGCGCCTGATGTTCCACGCCGGCTTCGACGCTCGCCTCGATGCCGGCCCAGCGCAAACACCAACCCAACATCTGCGGCAGCGGCGCCGGCAATTCGTGGGAGTACGAGGTGAAGGTGCGATAAACCAGCAACGCCAGGGCCTGCAATCCCAGGGCCAGCCCGCTCAATCCCAGGCCTTCGGCCAGCGCCAATCGCCCTGGGAGCCCGCCCTTGGGCGACTCGCCCGGCAGTTGCGCCGCGCACGGAGCGGCGCCGGGCGTTTCGCCTGCGGACAATCCCGGGGGCGCGTCGGCCGAAGGGAGAAAACGCCGCGCCGGCCGCCAGGCCAGCACCACCGTCGCGGCCATCAGGACCGGCGCCAGCCGGTAGGGCCAGGGGAATACCACGACCGCCGGGATCAGGAGCAACAACAGCCGTCCGGGCGGGCGGCTCCATCGGACCACCCATTGCCCGGGCCAAATCTCCGGCCCGGGCGGTTTTCCCAGACAGGCGGCGCGCGAGAGGCACACCAGGGTCACGCCCGCCGCGACCAATCCAGCCCAGGCGGTCCCATCCGCCGCCCGGTAGTAACCCGTGCCCGGGAGCCAGGACGCGGCCAGCAAGAGCAATCCCAGCCAGAGTCGTTTCATGGTACGGCACCTCCCGCCGGCACGCTCTCGTCCGGCGCGGCGCCCGCGGGCGCATGGTTCGACGGGGCCGGGTCCGGGATCACGGTTCCCGGCGTGCCGGCCGGCTTTTCGGGCGCCGGCCGGGGCGGGATCCAGAGCGGCTGATCGTTGAGGTAACTGAGCAGCCAGCGCCAGAAATCCGCGTTCTCGCGCAGCCCCTCGAACGGTTGGCCGCCCTCGTTTTCGAGGTTTTGGTTGGTCGCGAATTCGCTGTCGGCCGCCACCACCACTTTGCCCCGCCCCAGCCGCCGCATCAGGATCACGGTCGGGTCCCGCCCGGTGAGCGGGTCGCGTGGACCGTAGGCCAGCGGTTGGGCGCGGGAGTCGGAGGACTCGACCGCCCACGCGGCGTGGAAACGCACGTAGGCCATGTAGTCCCCGCCATTGTAGTAGGGCGCCTTGAAGTGGCCGAAGGGTTTGGGCTCCGGCCCGAGCCCCTCGGCCGCACCGCGGCTGCCCACAAAAAAGCCCAGATCGGCCAGCATCTGTCGGCTGGCAGCCACTTCCGGCCAACCCACCGTGAAGATGAGAATGCCGCCCTGCTCGACGAAACGACGCGCCGTTTCCCGCTCCCGGGCCGTAAAGGGCCGGCCCGGCGCGGCGCACACCAGCAGCCCGGCGCCCCGGAGCCGCCGCCAACTGAACTCCGGCAGGTTTAAAACCAGGTACCCGTTGCGCATGAGGGTGAGCTGAAGCCCGCCCAGACCGTTGGGGCGCCAGGACTCCCCGCTGACTCGCTCCGCATGTGTGCTGTCTATGTAAGCCAGGTTGTTGGGCTGCGACGCGCGGCCGTCCGGCGCCAGGTCCGCCTGCCGGGCTGTCCAGGCCGAGGCGCCCCAGAGGGTCGCGCCCCAGAAAAGGGCGAGTCCCGCCAACCACCCGGGCCGGAGTTGTCGCCAGGTCCATCCGGCCAACACCAGACATCCGACCAGGGCCACGAGCATCCGTCCGGCGCCGAACTCAATTTTCTGGCACAACGCGGCCAGCAGGGCGGCCACGTACTGATGCGAGCCGACGAGAATGCCGTTGGTGAAACCGGAGGTGTCGCCAAAGACCACCACGCGGCCGCGCCCCCAGCGTTGTTCAGCGGCCAGCAGCACATCGCCCAACCGTTCGCCGGGGTCGTACTTCTGGTTGCCCATCATCGAGCCGCCGCGGGTTTCGTCGTTGGTGACGTCGCCCGGGTCGTTCCAACCCCAGCGCCCCACCAGGAGCGGGCGCGCCGGCCAGGGCGCTTCGACCGAAGCGCCAATGACCACGCCGAATTGGTTGCGGTCATCCCGGATACCCAGTGAGGCCGGGTGCGCCAGCGCCTGATACGAGTGCAGCCATCCGCCGACGGCAAACATGGCCGAATCGAAGGCCACCTGCAGACCCGTGGGACCAAGCACTTCGTTGAAACGGTTGCCGCCGTCCTTTTCGCGCACGGTGTGTTCCCCCAGCACCAGCAGCGTCCCGCCGGCGGTGACGTAGCGGTGAATGCGCTCCAACTGGCCCGGTTCCCAGGAGCGGTTCGGGAAGATCAGGACCAGTAAATCCGCCCCGACCAGGTCCGACTCGGAGAGGTCCGGAGAAATCACACATTGCGCGCCGTAGCTGGCGCAGAACGCCGGCCACATGCCGTACATGCCCACGCTGAGCCGGCCGTATTCCCCGTGCCGCGGCTTGAGCCAGTTCAGAAAACCCTTCTCGTACACCACGATCTTGCGCCCCTGCAAACGGAGCGGCTCGGGATTGAGCAGCATGGCTGCCGGGACGGCAACGGCCAGGACCAGCGCCCCCCAGGTCCAGCGGCTCCTCGGGGTTGGTCCGGCCACCACCGGAGAAGCGACCGCGAAGCTGGCGCCGGCGCCGATCGCGGAGCGCTTCCATCGCCAGAACCACCCAGCCAAAAGGGGAAGGTGCACCACCAGTCCCAGCCAGGGCAACTGCCACAACACCAGGTCTCCCAGCGGTGTGCTGGTGGGCGGCAAACCGGGAATTCGTGGTGGGGTTACCAGGGCGGGCAGCCCTTCGCGCCAACGCGGGAAACTGGCCACTGCCAACAGGTAGGCCAGATGCGCCAGCCCAACGCTCAGGGCCAGCGTTCCCCACCGACGCCACCTGCGCACTCCTGCCGCGCGACTGAGCCGGGCGCAAAACGCGAGCGTGAGCACCAGATAATCGAGGCCCGCATAAGTGCGCCCGACCTCCAGCGGCCAGGGGCTGAGCACACTCACCGCCCAGCCAAGCCCCCGGGCCACGCGGTCTGCCGCCATCCAACCCCAGGGCACTAGCGTCACGCAAAACTGGTACAGCGCAAACACCAGCACTGCCTGAGCCCCCGCGACCCACTCCGACCGGCGATCCGGCGGACGCGTGGCAGCCAGCGCAGCCAGAACCAGGGCGGGGGCCAGGGCATTGACCGCCGCAAGCGGGGCGGACAGCAGCCCCCCGGCGGCTACAATCCCCCAGGTCAGAAGCCAGCGGATGGTGGTACTCCCAAAGCCACCGGGAAGGGGGACAATCACACCCGCAAGCAACAGAAGGCCGGCCAGAATGCGCCGCAGCGGGTGGGCCATCAGACCGACCGATCCGGCTGCGATCCACGCAGCGGCCAGCAGCAACACCACCGACAAAACCACCCCGCCTGCGGGCGAGAAGGACGGCTTCGGCTCGCCCACAGGGGGGGCAGACCTTGATTGGACAGGGTCACCCACGCCCGGCAGCGGCATCAGGACTGATGCCGGTCAAACTCTTAGCCCGGGTACGACTGGATGACCAGAGGCGAATTGTGGAAGCGCCCAAACAGTACCCTGTCCGGAGTGCCGGCCGGCGGCCCTGTGCCCCCACGGACCGGCAAACCCCAGAACCCGCCGGACCCGCTAACGGCCACCAGCCCGGTCAATCGAGCGGGGCGGTCTGCAGTCGGTGAAGGAGATTCCGACAAACCGGATACACTCACAGCCGGCCATACTAGCGCTGATACAATCGCGGCCGTTGGATGCAAGCTGTAGTTGTCAGGTATTTGAATGGCTGGCGGTTCTAGCGGCATGACCAAGGAGAAGCCCGAGCTGTCGAAGATCGAAAACTTCAGACCGGGACATCGGGTCGTCCCCACTGGGCAGCCGGCGGGTAGCGAAGCAGACGAGGCCGGCCGGGCTGCGGCCCTCGCCGTTTCATGCAGACCGAGCCCGAACGGGGACAAGTTGGTGTGCGCCGAACGGCTTGTCGGACAGGTCGTCCCCTCGATAGGACAGACGGTTTCCAGCACCGGGCAGCGGGTCTCTACCGGCGGACAAATGGTCTGCTGGGCCACACACTCGGTCGGTAGAGGCGGACACTTGGTCTGCAAAGGCGGACACAAGGTTTCCACCACCGGACACCGGGTTTCCAGCGGCGGACACTGTGTCTCCACCGCCACGCACTCGGTCGGCAGGGCCGGACACTGCGTCAACACCGGCGGGCAATGCGTCGCCACCTCCGGACACTTCGTCT
>FWPU01008942.1_pt1 | contig 16342 bp, 11 predicted proteins | sample 2228361 | NCBI WGS metagenome assembly FWPU01 (sample SAMEA103939777, study PRJEB20133) | metagenome
GATACCCGTGGACGGGGTGGTCGTATGAGACCCGCTGCACGTCGCAGCCCGCCTCTTTCATCCACGCATAAGCGGTTTCGAACAAGCCTTGGAGCTCGTCCCTGTCGCGGTTCATGAAGAGGATCGGGATGGTGATCCGCCGGATGCGTTCCATCGCGGCCGCCTTGTCGAGAAACGGCACCACCGACTCCACCGTCGGGTAGTAGGGGTTTTCTCCCTCGAACGCTTCTCGTTTCATTTGCAGAAACTCGCTCGCGTCAGGTTCCGAGACGATGGCGCCGGCGACGTCGAGGCCTTCAGCCGCTGCTCGGAGAATCATGCCGCCGCCGTGGCTATTCCCCACGAGCCCGACGCGGCTGGCGTCGACGTACGGAAGACGTTTCACGAAGTCGACGAGCGTCTTGAGGTCGTCGTAATCGAGCGGTGGCCGGCTCATGAGCTGGTTCGCCTGCTGGCGCCCCACTTTCAGGGGTGTGCCCGTGTACGCGAACCACGCCTCGGCGCGATAGTTGAGCCACCCGATCGCGTAGCCCTCGGCCAGGAAACGCTCCATCGTGTAGGCACGGTTGTTGATGTAGTCGCGGACCTGCTGCACGCCTGCGCCGCCATTGCCCGTGAAGAACAAGACGATCGGAAACGGTCCCTGCAATTTGGGGCGGCGCAGACCGATGGGGGTGAACAAGCCGTCGACCGTTTCCACGAGGGTGATGTCCACCGGAATGTCCGACCCGCCGACCGGCTCGGTGAAGGTGAAGGCCTCCCAGGGCTCGGTGACTTTTTGGGGTCCCCACGCTTTGCCCGGCGACTGGCCCAGCGTCACGGTGCCGCTCAGAAGCACGAGAACAACCACGGGTGCGACGGTTCGCGTCATGGTGCGCTCTCCTTGCCGAAAGGCCAGCCGACGTCGTGCCGTCAGCGTCCGGAGTCCGGAAAAGCCTCGGCGTGACCATCCGGCCGGCTGTTCCTCGACCGGTCTTTTCTCCCGCGCCTGCGCCCCCCGGTCAGCGCGTCCGGCGTTCACCCGAGCCGTGCGCTCGCCGTCCTCCTACCGACGACCGGCTGCGAGTCGGTCGAGCGCGGCCGCGTAATACGTCAGGTCGCAATAGCGCTCGGGTGAAACTGGCCGTCCGCTCCTGGCGCCTTCGACCTCGGCGCGCAACTTCAACACCTGAGCCAGACCGGCGAGGTCGAGACGCGCGTCTGGAGTCAACCCACCCGGCGACCCCACCGCTCGGGCGTAGGTCTGCTCCGCGACATCCCGCGGAAGAGCGAGCTCCGCCGTCAGGATCTCGATAGCGTGAGCCCGGTGGCGGGGGTCGAGGAACCAGCGCAACGCCTCGACGTACGCGGCGAGGTAACGAACGACCGTGTCCCGGTGTTCGCGAGCCCACGCGCGCCGCGCAAACGCCCCCATGCCCTGATAGGCGCCGAGCAGCTCGGCGACCGATCCGAGGCGCCGAAAACCGTCCCGGACGGCGAGCAGCGCGTAGGGTGGGTTCAGCATGGACGCGGCGTAGGCCGGGTCGGTTCGCAGGGCTTCCCATCGCTGTGGCGTACCGCCGACAGGCTTGAGGGTGTAGTCCCGTCCGGACACCAGGCCGCGGTCGAGCAGGATTTTCTTGAGCTGCAGGGCGTAGGCCGTGTCCGGCGCATCGACGATGACGGTGCGGCCAGCGAGCGCCGCGATCGAGTCGACCTCAGGCCGCACGATGAGCTCGTTCATCGAGTCGTCGCCACCCATCAGGATGACCACATCGACGCCTGCGGTCTCGACCATCGCGACGGCGTTGTCCACGGCCGCGTGGGCGATGTCGTACTGCCCGGCGGCCAGCCCATCGCGGAGCACGCGGGAGTTGGGCGTGAATTCCACGGTCACGGCCAGGTCCTGCCGCGCGAATTGACCCAGGGACTGGGCGATGCGCAGCGGCATCGTGGAGAGGCCGCCGAACGCGACGACCCGGACGGTCGCTAGGCCGCTGTTTGTCCACGTCCTGTCCGCCCACACGAGGCCCGCGACGGCGAGCCACACGCACGCCGTCGGGACGATGGGTCGCGCCAGGCCCGGCTTCATGGGCGCGACCGTCATGGTGCTCCCGCCAGACCGTCCGAGCTTTCCTTGGCGTGACGCTCGGCGACCACCGCTGTGCGCGCGGCCACTCGGGCCGGCTTCGTGCCGAGTGCTGCCTGCATCTGCTCGACATCGAGGGCGTTGTCCCACCGGGCAATCACCAGCGTCGCCACGCCGTTCCCGATCATGTTCGTCGTCCCGCGCGCCATGGACATGAACCGTTCGATGCCGAGCAGCAGCGCCATACCAGCGACGGGCACGGTTTGTACCGAAGACAGCGTGGCCGCCAGGACCACGAAGGCCGAGCCCGAGACGCCCGCCGCGCCCTTCGAGGTGACCAGCAGCACGGTCAGGAATGTGAGAATCTCGGACCAGCTCAGATGGATGTTCATCGCTTGGGCCACGAACAGGACGGCCAGCATTTGATAGATGGCCGAGCCGTCCTGGTTGAACGAGTAGCCGGTCGGAACGACCAGGCCGACCACGCTCCGCTTGCAGCCGAGCTGCTCGAGCTTGGTCATGAGCCTCGGCAGTACCACTTCGGAGGTCGAGGTCGCGAGGACGATGAGGATTTCCTCTTTGATGTAGGCAAGGAACCGGGTGACGCGGAACCCCGCCAGCCGGGCGACAAAGCCGAGGCCGACGACAATGAACAGGACGCAGGTCGCGTAGACCAGGCCGACGACCTTCGCCAGCGGCACGAGCGTGCCGATCCCGTACCGGCCAACCGTGAACGCCATCGCGCCGAAGGTGCCGATGGGCGCCAGATACATGATCAAGGCGAGCGTGGCGAACAGCACGGAGGAGATCTGCTCGACGAGCTCCAGCACCTTCGCACCTTTCTCCCGGACCTTGAGCAGGCCGATGCCGAACAGGATCGAGAAGAGCATGATCTGGAGGATGTGCCCTCGCGCGAACGCGTCGACGGCCTGACTCGGGATGATGTCGAGCATGAACTCCACGCTGCTCGTTCGCGACGCGCCCGTTCCGGCGTATGCCGACACGGCGCCGGCGTCGAGCGTCGCCGGATCGGCGTTGAATCCGGCGCCGGGCTGGAAGAGCAGCGCGACGGCCAGGCCGACGATGAAGGCGACCGTCGTAACGACCTCGAAGTAGATGAGGGCGCGCACGCCGATGCGGCCAACCTCCTTCATGTTCGACATGCGGCAGATGCCGCTCACGACGGTCACGAAGATGATCGGCGCGATCATCATCTTGATCAGCTTGATGAAGCCGTCGCCGAGCGGCTTCATGGCCACGCCGATCTGGGGAGCGACGTGCCCCAGCACCACCCCTGCGGCCATCCCGATCAACACTTGCACCCACAGCTTGCGGTAAAACGGCGTCTGCTGGCCCGTTGGTCGCGGCACGGTGGCCCTCCTTCGACCGTCGACGTGGCTCGAGTCACGACTCACAAGCTTCCCCTTCGGATCGCTTTAGGTCGTCATCCCCTGGGCCCCGCGAAGGCGATCACGAAACGTCACCGGGGTCACGCTCAGGCTGTTCGAGACGCTGGGCCAGATCCTGCAGGAACGTCGCGGCGCGCGCGCCGTCGACGACCCGGTGATCGCAACTGAGCGTCAGGGTCACCTGCGGCCGGACGACGACCCGCCCGTCGTGAACGGCCGCGCGGTCAGCGATCCGACCGACCGCAAGGATGGCAGCCTGTGGGGCATTCACGATGGCGGTGAAGGCCTGGACGCCCTGCGGGCCGAGGTTGCTGATCGTGAAGGTGCCCCCCGCCAGGTCCGCCGGCCGGAGGCGGTTGGTCCGAGCCCGCTCCACCAGGTCGCGCCTCGTCCGCGCGATCTCGATAGCGGAGCGCCGGTCGGCGTCGTGAATGACGGGGACGACGAGCCCATCGTCCGTGGCGGTTGCGAGACCGATGTTGATGCGGGGGTGGTAGACGATGTCGCCGTCGCGCCAGCTCGCATTGAGTCGAGGGTGGCGCCGCAGCGCGCGAGCCACCACCGCGATGAGCAGGTCCGAGTAGGTGACGCTCGTCTCCTCGTTGCCCGCGGAGGTTTCAGGGAACCGGGCCCGCCAGGCGACCAGCGCCGTGGCGTCGACGTCTCGCGCGACGAAGAATTGCGGTACCGTCGTCCACGTCGCCGTGACTCGCTCGGCCATCAGGCGCCACACTCGCTCTGGCGTTTCCACTCTGACCGAAGCGGCAGTCTGCGGTGCGGCCGCCACCACGTCCGCCGCGCTCACAGGCCGCCTGCCCGAGCCGCTGGCCACGGCGTGCAGGTCGATGCCGCGCTCCGCGGCCAGCCGGCGCGCCTTCGGCGACGCGAGCACCCGCTCCGAGGGTGTCTCGCGCTCGGCCGGGGCCGAGGGTGCGGCGGCAGGTCCTGATTCCGCTGCGCCCGGGGCTTGTGCGGCTGCCGCCGGCGCTCCCGTGTCCGCTGTGGGCACCGCTTCCCCCGGGGCCACAATCCACGCGATCGTCCGGCCGACGGCGACGACGTCGCCCTCCTGAGCGCGCACGCCGGCCAGAATGCCGTCAGCCTCGGCTTCGACCTCGACGACGGCCTTGTCGGTTTCGACCTCCATGAGGGGCTCGCCCTTGCGGACCGCCTCGCCTTCCCGCTTGCGCCACGCGAGTAGTCGCCCGGTTTCCTGCGCCATCTCGAGGGCGGGCATCACGACGCTCGTCGCCATCCTTACTTTCCCTTGTCGGCTTCGCGCGAACAGGCCCGGCGACGCCGGACGATCACACCTCTACCCGTTCGGCCTTTGCGCTGGCCTGGATGAGTTCGATGACCTGCTCGTTCGGCGGCGCTTCGTGCTCGCGCATCGTCGGCAGCGGCCCGTCGACGGTCACGTAGTGGGCCCCGGCCACCAGGAGCTTTTCGGCCGGGAACCGCGTGATGACTTCGTGACCGGTCTCCGTGACGACGACTTCTTCTTCGATGCGTGCCGCGCTCCAGCCGTCACTCGACGGCCAGAAGGTCTCGAGGGCGAAGACCATACCCGGCTTGAGCTCGTACGGGTGATCGAGGGAGACGAGTCGGCTGATGACGGGCTTCTCCCAGATCGCCAGGCCCACGCCGTGGCCGTACTGGAGGGCGAAGCAGGCCTCCTCGTTGGGAAAGCCGAACTCCTGCGCCTTTGGCCACACGGCAGCGATTTCCGCGGTCGTGCGGCCAGGCCGCACCAATTCGATCCCCGCGTCGAGGTAATCGCGGCACCGCTTGTAGGCGTCGACCATGGCGCGGGACGCGTAGCCGACGCAAAAGCAGCGGTAGTAGCACGTGCGATACCCCATATAGGAGTGGAGGATGTCGTAGTAGACGGGGTCGCCCGGCCGGAGCACGCGGTCGGAGAAGACGTGCGGATGCGGGTTGCACCGCTCGCCGGAGATGGCGTTGACCGCCTCGACGTACTCGGAACCGAGCTCGTACAGGACCTTGGCCACGAGGGCGACGGCCTCGTTCTCGCGCATGCCCGGCTTCATCGCGCGGTACAGCTCGTCGTAGGCGGCGTCGACCATCATCGCGGCCATGTTCAGGAGGGTGATCTCGTCCTGGGTCTTGATGACCCGCGCCTCGGACATGACCGGCTGGCCGTCGACGACCGTCAGGCCTTCGTTCTGGAGCGCGAAGAGCACCGGCGGCTCGATGATGTCGACGCCGAGAGGGTCTTTGTGCAAGCCGCGACTCTCGAGCTCGATCCGGATCTTGCGTGCGACATCCTCGGCGCGGCCCATGTCGGGGGAGATCGCGCCGCGCAGCATCGAGATGCCGGCTCGGGATCGCTCGCCGAGCCAGGGGCAGTACAGCTGGTGGTGGCGGGCCGCGGACCCGAAGTCCCAGAGGATGGGATCGTCCCCCCTCGGGAGAAGCGTGAAGCGGTTCGCCTTGTCCTGCGCCCACGTCCCGATGTGCGTCGCCGTGATGTACCGGACGTTGTTCATGTCGAAGCACAGCAGCGCGCCCAACTCGCTCTTCTCCAGCTCAGCGCGGGCCCGGGCGAGTCGCTCGCGCCGCAGTCGGTCGAAGTCGACGCGCTTCTCCCAATCAACCGCCATCGTCCCGTAGGTCTTGAGCGCCATGGTGCACCTCGCGTCTGCTGAATCTAGGACCGGCCGCACAGCGTGCGGGCTACGCCGGCGATGGTCTCTTCGGTTGGCACCGTCGCGTCCTCGAGCGTGGGGGAGAAGGGCACTGGAACGTCCATCGCGCCGAGCCGCGCGACGGGCGCATCGAGATGGTAGAAGGCGCCCTCGGCAATGAGGGCGGCGATCTCCGCCGTGACGCCGTACCGCCGGTGACCCTCGTCCACGACGATCGCCCGCCCCGTCTTCTTGACCGAGGCGAGGATCGTCTCGCGGTCGAGGGGCCAGGTCGTCCGTGGATCGACGACCTCCGCGCTGATCCCGAGCGCGTCGAGTCGGCCGGCCGCAGCGAGCGCGGTCTGGACCATGCTGCTCGTTGCGACGATCGTGACGTCGGTACCAACGCGTTTGACGTCGGCGACGCCGAAGGGGATGGCGTAGTCGTCCGCCGGCACCGGACCCTTCAGGCGGTACATCATCTTGTCTTCGAAGAACACCACGGGGTTGTCGTCGCGGATCGCCGCCTTGAGCAGGCCTTTGGCGTCGGCAGGGGTCGAGGGCAGCGCGACCTTGAGCCCAGGGATGTGGCTGAACCAGACGTGGAGCGACTGCGAATGCTGCGCCGCCGAACGCCGCGTCGCCCCGAGCGTGGTCCGGAGCACCATCGGGACGCGCAGCTCGCCACCTGACATGTAGTGGATCTTCGCCGCCTGGTTGACTATCTGGTCCATCGTCAGGGTCAGGAAGTCGCCGAACATGATGTCGACGACCGGGCGCATGCCCGTCATGGCGGCCCCCACGGCCAGCCCCGTGAAGCCCGCCTCGGAGATGGGCGTGTCGATCACCCGCTTCGGGCCGAACTCCTCGACCAGACCCGAAAGCACCTTGAACGGCGTACCGGCTTCGGCGACGTCCTCGCCGAGAATGATCACGCGCGGGTCGCGCCGCATCTCCTCGGCGAGGGCCTCGCGGATCGCCTCGGCGAAGGTCAGCTCTCGCACGGTGGGGTCAGGCGTAGACATGCCGTTCGGCCTCGCTCGGGTCGGGGAACGGGGCGTCGAGCGCGAACCGGACCGCGGCGTCGATCTCGGCGTGCGCCTGTGCCTCGGCCGCGGCCAGCATCTCCTGCGTCGCCAGGCCGGTCTCGCACAGCCAGGCGCCCAACCGCGCAATCGGGTCGCGTGTGCTCATCCACTCGTGTTCCTCTTCCTTCGAGCGGTAGTACGACCGGTTGACGTCGCCCACGTGGTGGCCGCGATACCGGTAGGTGTCGCACAGCAAGAAGGCCGGCCCGTGTCCCGCGCGTGCCCGCTCGACGAGCGCCGCCGCACGGGCGTACACAGCCCGGACATCCTGGCCGTCGACGCGCTCGGCCGCGATGCCGAATGCCGCCGGCCGCGCCAGGATCTCGCCGGCCGTCGTCTCGGTGTAGTGGGTGTATTCGTTGTAGAGGTTGTTCTCGCACACGTAGATGACGGGGAGCACCCAGAGCGCCGCCAGGTTCATCACCTCGTAGAGAATGCCCTGCCCCAGAGCGCCCTCGCCGAAAAAGCAGACGGCCACCCGACCAGTCCCCAACCACTTCGACGAGAACGCCGCCCCAGTGGCAATGCCGGTGCTGCCCGCCACGATCGCATTGGCGCCAAGATTGCCCGTCGAGGGGTCGGCAATGTGCATCGAGCCGCCCTTGCCGCGGCAGTACCCGGCCTCCCGGCCCAGGAGCTCGGCGAACATGCGGTCTGGCCGCGCGCCCTTGGCCAGACAGTGCCCGTGACCGCGGTGCGTGCTGGTGATGTAGTCGTCCGGGGCGAGCGCTTCGCAGACGCCCACGGCGACCGCTTCCTGTCCGATATACAGATGCGCCAGCCCCGGCATGGTCGCCCGGGTGTACAGCTCGTTCACCTTCTCTTCGAAGGCACGGATCCGGACCATCTGGGTGTACATCCGCAGGCCCAGACTCTCGTCGATCCGAGGTTCGACGTGCTCGGCGCGCGTGACGAGACTCATGACACGACCCCCGCCATGCGAGCCAGCACTTCGAAGACGACCGCGAAGTCCTTCGCGGCAAACCCCATCCCCCGCGCGGCCGTGAGGAATTCGTTGCAGATCGCCGTGGTCGGCAGCGGCACATCCAGCCGCTGGCCCAGCTCGAGGGCGAGGTTGAGGTCCTTCTGCATCATGTTCACGTTGAACCACGCCTCCTCCGGCATGGCGAGCACGAACGGCCCACGGTATTTCATCATGGGGGAGGCGACGACGCTGTTGAGGAGGACCTCGACGGCGACCTCGCGGGCGATGCCGCTCTTCTCGGCAAGGAGCACGGCTTCGGAAAAGGCGAGCATCTGCGCGGCGAGGTTGAGGTTCGTGGCGATCTTCATCGTGACGGCGAGGCCGTTGGGGCCGACGTGCGTCACCTTTGGACCGATGGCCTCGAGGATCGGGCGCACGCGCTCGAACGCGTCCAGCGGGCCGCCCACCATGATGGCGAGCTGTCCCTGCTGAAGCGTCGCGACGCTGCCCGAGACCGGCGCGTCCAGCATCCGGGCGCCGACCGCAGTGACCCGCTCGGCCAGCGCGCGGCTCGCCGCCGCGCTCACCGTGCTCATGTCCACGTACACCTTGCCGGGCCCGAGGCCGGCGAGGATGCCCTCTGGGCCGTCGGTGACGGCCTGCAGCGCCCGGGTGTCGGTGACCATGCTGAAGATCACGTCGGCCGCCTCCGCGACAGCGCGTGGCGAGTCGCCCCATTCCATCCCGGCGGCGAGCAGCCATTCCGCCCTCGAGCGCGTGCGGTTGTACCCGACGACCCGATGGCCCCGGTCGAGAAGCCGCTTGACCATCTGGCCGCCCATCGTACCAAGCCCGACGAAACCGAGAGTCGCCATCTGAGAGTCCCTGTCGCAGGGCCCGCGCTACGAGGCGTCGGGGGTTTTCGCCGCTGCCGGCTCGGGCGTCGCCGCCCGGCTGTCCACGCGGACCTGTTCCAGGTGGGCGCGCATCGCCTCGCGCGCAGCGTCCGCGTCGTGACGCTCGATCGCCGACAGGATCTGTTTGTGATGGAACTGCCCACGGTGGGCTCCCCCCGGGACGTGGAAGATCCTCGCCCGTTGCTCGCGGAGCAGCCCGACGATGGAATCGATGAGGGTCGGGATGAGCGGGTTGTCGGTGGCTTCGGCGAGGGCGAGGTGGAAATCGAGGTCCGCTTCGATGTAGGCAGCCTCGTCCCCGATCGCCGCGTCCATGGCCGCGACCGCTTCGCGCAGGGCGCTCAGGTGACGCTCGCCCGCGCGCAACGCCGCGCGCGCGGCGATCTCGGGCTCGAGGATTTCCCGCACCTCGACGAGATGGGCTGACGCGTCGACCTGTCCGAGGCGGGCGAGTCGCTCGAGGGAATCGCGAACAGCCTGCGACGTGACGTTGGTGATGAAGGTGCCGCGACCCGGGTAGGCTTCGACGAGGCCTTTCTCGCGTAGCGCCTTGCTCGCTTCGCGGACCGCCGTGCGGCTCACCCCGAACTGCTCGGCGAGCTCGCGCTCCGGGGGGAGTTGGTCGCCGGGTTTGAGCTTGCCAGCCAGGATGGATTCCTCGATCTGGTCGACGATTTGTTCGTAAAGGCGGGAGGTTTGAATCGCCCGGTACATCGGTTCCTCGCTCAGGCTGGACCACTATACCACATGACCAGCAGGTCTTGACATGGTAGGGTGGCCTGGTGATATAGTTGTCGGACCAAGCCCCGGCCACGCTGTGGCCGGCCGGGGTCGGGACTCCCGCTTACCCGAGGAGGTCTGGGCCATGCGCCTGACACGGCTCGCCCTCGCCGCCGGGTTCCTGGCGGCGGCACTCGGCCCATTCCTGGCGTCCACAGGTCGTCGGGCCGCCGAGGCGGACGCGGCGGCAAAGGCATTGGACCCCCAGGCCCGGGGCGTGCCGGGCGCGCCTCCTGCGCCTGTGCTTCCGCCCCACGGGTACATCATCGCCAAGACCCTCCCAGGCTCCACGACACCCGTCGACCTGACGTTCGTGTTCACCCGGGACGAGATCTACGTGCCGATCGCGGTGCGGAAGCCCGCGGGTCCGGGGCCCTTTCCCGCTATCCTCATGGGCTCCGGCAACGGAGCCGGCGGCATGCCCGAGGTCGAGCGGCAGGTCCGGCGGCTCGGCCCCATGATGGACCGCATGATCGCTCGAGGCTACGTGGTCGCGTACGCCGAGTACCGCAACGAGATTCCGTACCTCTACCAGCGCCAGTCGCGCGCCGAGAATCTGTCGGACAACATCAGCGGCGGGCAACGCACGCTCAAGTCGAACGCGTCGCTCGATTCGGACGATTACATCGCCATCATCGCGTACCTCCAGTCGTTGCCGTACGTCGACAAGGACGCTGTCGGAACGTTCGGCGTGAGTCACAGCGGCGAGTTGATGATGAAGGCGGCTGCCGAGATCACGTTCGGTGCGGCGGTGGCCAACGAGGGAGCGGCGCACGAGTTTCTGGAGATCGACACGGGACCGAAGGCGCCGCGCAAGGGCACGGAGATTCAGTTCCAGGACGCCGAGGTCGTCAAGCGGTTCGCGAACAAGGCGGTGGCGATGGAGCGGATTCGGCGCATCAAGACCCCGTTCCTGCACGTGGGTCGCGACGACGATCACCTCCAGGGGATTTTCAAGCTGGCGCACGAGTGGATGGTCGAGGCTGGCAAGGACTCGACCTGGGTCAGCTTCGACCACCCCGTGCACGGCTACGCGTTCATCTACGCTGCGCCGGACGGTTCGTACCGGCCGGACCCGATTCAGCAGCAGGCGTTCGACGTCGTCATGCGGTTTTTCGACGCGCATCTGAAGCATGCCCATCGGGCGACGGCCAAGTGAACCGGGCATCGAGACTGTAACCGAGCGTCAGCAATGGACGCACCGGGGCTGCGCGGCGAGGGTCGCGGCTGGTGCGTCCGGCGGGGAGGAGGCCATGAGACGGGGCACCATGCGGGCCGCGATCGTCCTGGGGCTCGCGGTTGGGTTGGCGAGTCCGGTGACGGCGCAGGTCGTCACGGGTACGATCCTGGGAACGGTGACGGACAAAACGGGCGCGGTTGTGCCCGGGGCCACGATTACGATTCGTAATACGGGGACCGACCTCACGCGCGTCCTCGTGACCGACGAGCAGGGGCGCTATCGTGAACCGCAACTCCCGGTGGGGGTCTACGAGGTCCGCGCCGAGCTAGCCGGCTTCACGACCCAGGTTCGGCCGAAGATCCAGCTCACGGTGGGCAGCGAGCTGGTCATCAATTTCGCGCTCGAGCTGGGCAGCCTGGAGGAAAGCGTCACGGTCACGGGCGAATCGCCCCTCGTCCAGACCAGCTCGGCCGAGGTCGGCGCGCTCGTGGATCAGCGCATGATCCAGCAGTTGCCCCTCAACGCCCGGGACATCCAGCAGCTTGCCGTGCTGCAGCCGGGCGTCCAGTCGCAGGCGGCGTACAACGGGCTCTACGGCGCGAACATTTCCGTGCGCGGCTCGCGTCCCGAGCAGAACCGCTATCTGCTCAATGGCGTCGACGCCGGCACGACCTTCGGCACGGCGCCGGTGAGCGCCGCGAACATCGTGATGGGCGTGGAAGGCCTGCAGGAATTCAAGGTTCTGACGAGCGACTACAGCGCGGCGTACGGCCTTAAGCAGGGCGGCGTCATCAACATGGTGACCAAGTCAGGCACCAACGAGTTCCGCGGGAGCGCCTACGAGTTCCTCCGCAACGACCGGTTCGACGCGCGGAACTATTTCGACCTGGGCGACCCCCCTCCCTTCAACCGCCATCAGTTCGGCGCTTCGCTGGGAGGGCCGATCGTCCGTGGCAAGACGTTCTTCTTCGTCAACTACGAGCAGTTTTACCACCGGCTCGGCCTCTCGCATCTCGGGTTCGTGCCCGACGAGCGAGCGCGGCAGGGATATCTGCCCGACCCAGCTAACCCCGGGCGGGAGTTCTTCGTCGGTGTGGCGCCCAAGATGATCCCGTATCTGTCGCTCTACCCGTCGCCGAACGGTCGGAATCTGGGGAACGGGGTCGCCGAGCTGTACAGCAACCCCGAGCAGAAGATCGACGAGCGGTACATCACGGCGCGCATCGACCATCAGCTCAGCTCGAAAGACAACTTCTGGACGGTTCTGACGGGCGACTGGTCGGAGAGCCTGACGCCGGAGGAGAGCACCCGGTTCGCCGGCTATTCCCTGCGGGACAAAATCATCTGGAGCGCCCAGAACAATCACACGTTCTCGGCGAATTTTGTCGGCAGCTTTCGCTTCGGGCTGAACCGGAACCGGTACCTGGACGAGAACCATCCGCTGGTCGAGATCGATCGCTCGCTCTACCTGTCGGACGATCCGTTTCCCACGCCGACCGGAGTCGGGCAGTTCCCGAATATCAGCGTGGGTGGGCTTTCGTCGCTGGCGGCCACGGGCAACGGTCCAGTGTGGTACACGCGGACCGCGTATCAGGTCGACGTGGACTTTAACTACATCAAAGGAGCCCACTCGTGGCAGTTCGGAGGGTCGTGGTCGCGCGCGGCTGACGACGGGTCGTACGCGGCCGAGCAGCTCAAAGGGGAGACGACCTTTCAGACTCTCGCCGACTTTCTCCAGGGACGCGCCACTCGGGTCAACATCCTCCTCCCGGGAAGCAGACCGAAGACCGATTTCCGCAGCCAGGTCGCTTCGGTGTTCGTCGAGGACAGCATGCGTCTCTCGCCGAGGTTCACGCTGACGGCTGGGCTGCGGTGGGAGGCGCTCCTGCAGATGGACGAAGCGGAGGGCGAGATTTCCAACCTTCGCGGCGGACCCATGGATCCGGCGCCGACGGTGGGCAACCCGATCCTCATCGGCCAGAAGACGAATTTCGCGCCGCGCCTCGGGTTCAACTGGGACGTGTTCGGCGACGGCAGGACCAGCCTTCGCGGCGGGGCGGGCATCTTCTACAACCAGGTGACGCCCTACAGTCTGCGCGAGATGAGCAACAACGTGCCGCTGGTAACGCAGGTGTCCATCAACAATCCGCCGTTTCCGAACATCTGGGACGCCTATACACCGGCGACGACGCCGCCAGACATGGCGGCCATCGAGTTCCGGCCGAAGACGCCAATTCTGTACTCGTACCATCTGGCCGTCCAGCGCGACATCGGCCGGCGAACGAGCGTGACGGTCACCTATGTGGGCTCTGAGGGCCGCCACCTGCCGAGCGGCACCATCGTCAACAACGATTTCGGCAACCGCCTCGTGCCGGAGGTGCTGCCCGACGGGCGGTATTACTGGCCGCCGGGCCTGAAGCGCCCGAATCCCAACTTCGGGCGCATCGGCTACGGGCAGTTCGCCTACAGCTCGTCGTACAAGGCTCTGCAGGTCGCCGTGGAGCGGCGGGTCGCCGAGGGCTTGGGGTTCACGGCCAATTACACCTGGGCCGACTGCATCGACGACGTGTCGGGCGAGCTGAACGTGGCGGTGGGAAACACCGGCGCAGGCAACGTGCTGCAGTACTCGCGCGACCCGAGGAGCGGCCGCGGCAACTGCTCGTTCACCAGCGTACACTCCGGCAACGTGACGACCACGTGGGACCTGCCAGGGCGCGGGTTGCGGGGCCCGGCCGGCGCACTCTTAGGCGGCTGGCGGTGGAGCACGATCGCGACGCTGCAAGGCGGCCTGCCCTTCAACATCACGACGGGGTTCAACCGCTCGCGCCAGAACGTGAGCAACGCGGCGCTCGGAGACCGGCCGGACTGGGCGCCCGGGTGCAATGCGAGTAACGTCATCCTGGGCGGTGTCGACCGCTACTTCAAGCCGGAATGCTTCGTGTTGCCCGAGCCGGGGTTCCTGGGCAACGTACCGGCCCGGGTCCTCCGGGGACCCGGCTTGTTCACGATGGACTGGGCGCTCACCAAGAGCTTTCGTGTGGGTGACGGGAAGCGCGTGGAGGTCACGGCGCAGGCGTTCAACATCACGAATCGCGCCAACTTCAGGGTGCCCATCGGACGGATCTGGTTGAACGCCACGACGCGCAACCCGAACGCCGGGCGGATTACCGCGACGGTCACGCCGTCGCGACAGATGCAGTTCGGGGTGAAGTTCGTCTTCTGACCGTTCGCGAGGGCGTGCCGCTGTGGTGCGTTCGGTGAAGGACTGGCTCGGAGCAGAAGGAGCAGCCCGTCCTTCTGCCACGAGTCCGCGGACGAGAGGATGCGGTCGGCCTGCGGCGAGTCGCTGAGAAGAGGCGGCGAGTTCGGACGAGTGCGCCCTCTGCCATGGTGGCGATTTTCGCCACAGGGCACCTCTGGGGGTTCGACCGCGACGTGGTTTACGGGATGGATGACTTCAGCGAGGATTCCTCTGGGCGCCGAACCGGCGTCGGTGGAGCCTCGCAGAGAATGGCGATGAGCGTCAAGAGAATAGGGATCGGGTGTCTGGCGTGGTGCCTAGCTGCCAGTGTCGTTCGAGCTCAGACCCCTCCGGTGTCGAAGACCGGGTCGATCGAGGGACTCGAGGCGAGATTTGTCGACGTCGACGGGGTTCCGACGCGGTACTACGACTATGGTCAAGGTGACCCTCTCGTGCTCGTGCACGGCGGGGGCATGGGCGGCGCGTCGACGGCGAACAACTGGTCGCGCAACATTCCGGGCCTGGCGAAGCGGTTCCGCGTGATCGCGGTGGACCGTCTCGCGCAGGGGATGACGGGTAACCCGCGCGACGACGGAGACTTCACGTACGAGGGAGCCGTCAAGCATCTGTTTCGATTCGTCCAGACGTTGAAGCTCGGTCCGATCCACCTCGTGGGGCACTCGTCCGGAGGCGCGATTGCGTTCTTTTTCTCTGTCGAACACCCCGAGACGGTGCGAACCCTGACGGTGGTGGCTCACGGACCGGCGATGCCGCCGGCGGGCGAAGGTCCCACGAAGTTCGCCGCCATCCTGGAGAAGTGCCCGCCGGATCCCGAGAGCTACGAGCACCGCAAGTGCCGTCTGCTGGCGCTCGCCCATACTGACGAGACCTTCTCGGCGGAATATGCGGCGGCAGACGAGTACATGGGCAATCTGCCGAAGGCCAAGGAGACTCGGACCCGCATGGCGGCGATGAGGGCGAGGCACCCCGGATGGCCTGAGGAGGCGAACGCGGCGTACCGCGCGCGGGCGTGGGAGCAGGCACGGAAGGGCGTGCTCCGGATGCCCATCCTCATCTACGGGGCCAAGCAGGACACGCTCGCCTGGGATGCGGATGACCCGCACGCGATGATGCGCGGCGAGCTCGGGTTCTTCGACATCGTCGGCGCGAAGAACCCGCGGGTGAAGCTGATTGTCATCAACGAGGCCGGCCACTTTCCGTACCGGGAGCATCCTGAGGAGTTCAACGCCGACCTCATCCACTTCGTCGATTACTGGAGCGGCAAGCGGTAGGGATCGGGGGGACGCGACCGAATGAGGCAGCCGTTACGAGGCCGGCGCGTCTGCGCTTGGGGTGGAGAGTAACCAACGAACGAGGTGGCCCATGTCGACACTGTCGTCGGACTTTGGTCAGCATCGGGATTCCCGGGACGCATCGGCGCCGTCGGCGGGAGGGCTCAGTCGTCGGGCGCTGCTCAAAGGGATCCTGGGTGCGGCGGGTGCGGGTGTGGCCGGAGCGGTAAGCGCCGGCGCCCAGGTGACGGGCCTGATGCCCGGCGGCGGCAAGGTGCCGTTCCGCCTCCCCCTGGGCGCGTTGAACTACATCGATCACGGGCAGTATGTTTTCAACATGGAGGTTCACGGATTCTTGAAGGGCGCTCGTATCGTGAGTGGCGAGCCGCTGATGGTGATGTGGGCGCGAGGTTGGCAGCGGCTGCTGCCGGCTGGCGAAGGGTGGGTCGACATCAGCGATCCGAGGAAGCCTGTGCTCATCGGCACGGGTCAGACCAGGGTGGGTGGCTGCGTGGCGTATAATACGAAGCTGCGCAAGTGGATCATGATGACTTCGGCTGGCCAGCCGCTCACCGCCGCGACGCCGGAGTTTCCGTACGGCCAGTATCACAAGGAGCTACGGGAGAAGATTCTCGCGTACAAGGGACTGCGGGGGATCCGCACGTACGACATCACCAGTCCGTTCAAGCCCGATCTGCTCCAGGAGTTCAGCACGGGTGAGACGGGAAGCGGCACGCACCACAACTTCTACGATGGCGGGCGCTACGCGTACCTGGACGCTGGATGGACCGACC
>FWPU01008943.1_pt1 | contig 16339 bp, 18 predicted proteins | sample 2228361 | NCBI WGS metagenome assembly FWPU01 (sample SAMEA103939777, study PRJEB20133) | metagenome
TGGCCGAGTCCGGCGACCGGGTCGCCGCGGCGACCCGGTTCCACGAGCTGGCCGCCGACCTCGCCGAGAAGGGCCGCGAGGCCGAGGCGCTCGAGGTCCTCCGAGAGGCCGTCGCCTGCGACCCGGAAGACCGCCACACCCGCGCGCGCCTGGCGCACGCCGCCCTGGCAGGCGGGCGCCTGGAAGAGGCCCGCGCGCTGCTGACGCGCGAGGTGGCGGGCGACGACCCGGTGCTGCTCGCGGCGTGGGCCGAGATCGCCCTCCGCAGCGGCCAGACGGAGGAAGGACTGGGCGTCGTGCGCGACTTGCTCGCTGCTCGGGTGGATGTGGCCTCCCGGGTGGCGGACGTGGCCTGGGCGCTCTGCGACCAGGATCCCGACGCGGCGTTCGGCTGCGTCGAGGCGCTCGTGGACGATTCCGCGACCCGTGGCGAGTGGGCCGAGGCAGCAACCGTGCTGCAGGAGTTCGTGGCGCGAGTGCCGCGACACATCCCCGCGCTCCTCAGGCTCGTCGAGGTCTGCGTGGACGGCGGTCTGGAGGCGACCATGTACGCCGCGCAGGCGCAACTGGCCGACGCCTATCTCGACGCCGGGCTCGCCACCGAAGCGAGCGTGATCGCCGAGGATCTGGTCGCCCGCGAACCCTGGGAAAGCCAGCACCTCGACCGCTTCCGGCGCGCGCTCGTGATGCTGAAGACGCCCAACCCGGACGCCGTCATCGCGGAGCGCCTCAGCGGGCAGTCCCCGTTCACCGCCACCGATCCGTTCGTCGAGGTGCCAGCGACGCCCATCGTCCCGCTGTCGCCCGAGGTGAGCCAGGCCCTCGTCGCCGGTCCCGCCCCGGCGCGCGCCCGTGACGCGCGGCCGGCGGAGTCGCCCGTCGGTCGCCGCGACGCCGAGACGGCCGAGCCGCCTGGCCCCGGGCGAGAGGAGGCCGTCGAGATCGACCTGACGGCCGCGCTCACCGAGCCGCCGGTGGAGGTCGCTCGTCCCCCCGAGCGGACCCTGGGCGAGGTCTTCGACGCGTTTCGCGACGAAGCGGCCAGGGACGGGGGCGAGACCCAGGGCGAGCAGTACCTCGCACTCGCCCGGACGTACCGTGAGATGGGCATGCCCGACGAGGCGATGCGCGCGCTCGAGACGGCCGTGCGGTCGCCGCGCCAGCGCTTCGAAGCTGCCTCTCTCCTCGCGGCGCTCCACCGGGAGCGCGGAGAGCTCGTGCAGGCCGTCGAATGGCTCGAGCGCGCCGCCGAGGCGCCGGCGCCGAGCGTGGAGGAAGGCCGCGCGCTGCTGTACGAGCTCGGCAGCACGCTCGAGCGGCTGGGCGAGGCCGCCCGGGCCCTGGCGGTGTTCCTGGAGCTGCAGGCCGACGCCGGCGACTATCGCGACGTGCCCGTACGGATCGACCGCCTGTCTCGCGTCGCGACGGGCGGGCCGTGAGCACGAGGTTCGCGCGCGTGCTGGTCGGGACCTACTTTCTCGAGGCGGGCCTTCTCCTGCTGCTCGCCCCGTGGTCGGACCTGTGGGAGCGCAACGCCTTCGCCGCGTGGTTTCCTGCGGTCGCGCGTTGCGCGGGCAACGCCTTCGTGCGCGGCGGCGTGTCGGGTGTGGGGCTGGTCACGATGGCCGCAGGCATCGTCGAGCTGGCCGCGCTCGCGGGCGCGCGCCGGGGCTCCCCTGACGCCACGCCCGGCGCCACAGCGGAGCGGCCGTGACAGCGCCCGGGCGCCCGCGCTGGGTGTGCCTGGTGACCGACCGCCGGCGCCTCGCGCCATCGCTGGGCGAGGCGCGGCGGCTCGACGCCCTCGTCGAGCTGATCGGCGTGGCCGCGCGCGCGGGCGTGGATCTGGTCCAGATCCGCGAGCGCGACCTGCCAGCGCGTACGCTCGTAGGCCTGGTGCGCCGGGCCGTCGAAGCCGCGCGCGATACCCACGCTCGCATCGTGGTAAATGACCGCGCCGACGTCGCGCTCGCCGCGGGCGCGTCGGGCGTCCACCTGCGCGCCGACTCTCCGGAGGCCAGCCGGGTGAGGACGCTGGCGCCGCCCGGGTGGCTCATCGGACGCTCGATCCACAGCGTAGCGGAGGCAGAGCAGGCAGTGGCGCTCGGCGGGGTCGACTACCTCGTTGCGGGCTCGGTCTTCTCGACGAGCGCCAAGGGTGCGGGACATCCCGTGCTCGGCCTGGAGGGCCTCGCGGCCATCGTCAGGTGTGTGTCGGTGCCCGTCCTGGGTATCGGTGGCATCACGCTGGCCACGGCGAGCGCCGTCGCGGAGGTGGGCGCGGGCGTCGCGGGGATCGGGTTGTTCCTCCCTGGGCGAGGGGAGGAGGGCATGGGGGCGGTCGCCCGCGCCGTCGACCAGGTGAGAACCCGCCTGGGCCGAGCGGCGCCGCGCAGCGGACCGGCGGACTGAGCGTGGTACACTCGGGAAGGCCGGACCATGGCGCTCGAGGAGACGCCCAGGAATTTCGGGATTCGCTTGCGGGAGGCGCGCGAGGCGCGGGGCGTGTCGCTGCGCGAGATCGCCAACGCCACGAAGATCTCGATCGGCGTGCTCGAGGCGCTGGAGCGAAACGATTTCTCCAAACTTCCCGGCGGGATCTTCAGCCGAGCGTTCATTCGCGCCTACGCGCACGAAGTGGGTCTGGACCCCGAGGAGACCGTCAGGGCATTCCTGGCGAGCTTGCCGGCCGATTCAGCCGCCGCGCGGCTGCACGCGCCGCCTCGCCTGGTCGACCAGGACGAGGCGGAGTTCGAGAGCCGGCAGCGGATGGCCCTCGTGGCGCTCCGGCTCGTGCTGGTGAGCGTTCCGCTCGCGCTCCTGCTGCTCTACTTCACCGTCGGCCGGAACGGCCGGCCTGGCAGGCCGCCCGCTTCGTCGCCGACGTCGATGCCGACGGCCGTGGGGCGGTCCGGCGGTGCGGCAGGTGAAGGTACCGGGATGCGGGGTGCAGCAGGGGCATCCTGGCTGTCGGCTGCCGGGGCCGTGCAAGCGGAGCCGCCGCAGCCGGCGTCCTCGCCCGCCGAGGCCGATCTCGCGCTCGAGATCGCGCCGGTAGCCACCTGCTGGATTTCCCTGACCGTGGACGGTCGCCTGGTGGTCGCGCGGAATCTCGAAGCGGGGGAACGGATCGTCCAGCGCGTGCGCGAAGAAGCCTCGCTGCACATCGGTGACGCGGGCGCGTTCGCCTTTACTATCAACGGGCGCCCGGGTCGGCCCATCGGCGCGCGGGGCGAGGTCAAGACCCTTCGCATCACGCGAGACACCTACGAGTCGCTGGTGCGCTAGCGCGGAGCATTCATGACGCGCACAGCCGCGGCGGCCCCTTCGCTCCGAAGACCGGTTCCGCAGCCCGGCAACACACTGCTCCGGCTGACCGTCTCCCGAACGCGCCGTGGGGACCCCCAACCCCACGCCCTGTCGCCGGCCTCCGCAGCGTGTTTCGTGCGGGCGGAACGGGCTGCTTCACACGGGTTTGTAGGCGAACGCTCCACCGGGGCTGTGCGAGCCATGAACGGTCAGCGCTAGGCCTGCCGCGTGGACGGGGCCGTCGCGGGCTCGAGGGGAAAAGGCGAGCGAGGCACGAGCATGCCCGACCCGGGGTACCGCAGTCCTCTCGTCGATTTCTTCTTCAAGGGCGAGGTCGCGCGGGACGTTCGGCTCATCGCGGCGCGCGGGGCGCTGGCGCCCGCGCCGCTCGAGCAACTGGCGCTGCTCGTCCTGCTCGTCGACGATCCGGAGCCGGAGGTGGCCGCCGCGGCCGTCGAGACGCTGGAAGGAATCCCGCGCGACGCGCTGGCAGCCTTCCTCGCGCGACCGGACGTGACGGCGGAGATGCGGGCGTACTTCGCCGGCCAGGGGGTGGCGCCGGCGCCGACGCCAGGTCCGGACGCCGACGCGACCCTCGTGCCGATCCCGGCGGAGGAGGGTGGGGCGACCGCGGCGGAGGAGCCCAGGGTCCTGACGGCGTTGTCCGTGACAGACCGCATCAAGCTGGCGATGCGCGGGACGCGCGAGCAGCGGGCGGTGCTCATCCGCGATCCCAACCGCCTGGTGGCGGCCGCGGTTTTGAGCAGCCCGAAGCTGACCGACACGGAGGTCGAGGCGTTCGCTCGGATGGCCAACGTGTCGGAGGAGGTGCTCCGCCTCATCGGGACGAACCGGACCTGGATCAAGAACTATTCGGTCGTGTCCGCCCTCGTGAAGAATCCCAAGACGCCGCCGGCGGTCTCCTTGCGGCTTCTCCCGAGGCTCGTGGAACGGGATCTGAAGTCGTTGACGGTGGATCGGAACGTGCCGGAGCCCCTCCGGCTCGCGGCGCGCAAGGCGCTCACCAAGTCCAAACTGGGCTGACCTTCTCCGGCTCAGGCCTTGCGGGTGGGTCCGCCGCGCGCGGGGCCCCGACGGGTCGCCTGGCGGCGGCGCCTCCGCGCCAGGGCCCATTCGGACCGCATCTGGGAGAGGCCGTCCATGTAGGCAGCCACGCGGGCGCGGTCGTGCTCGCCGAGCGTCTTGAAGATCGCGATGGCGCGCCGGAGGTCGCGCTCGATCGTCTTGGCCGTCGTTTCGAAGTACAGGCGGCGGATTTCAGCGACGCGGTTCATCGGACACCACCACGCGCAGGCCATCCCGCTCGACGTGGCCCGGGAGGAGCCGAGCGCCGCCCGCGGCGAGCGCCGCCTGCACGGCGGCCTTCGCTGCGGGCTCGACGAGGCAGAACAGGCACCCGCCGCCGCCCGCACCGCACACCTTGGCGGCCAGGGCGCCGGCGGCGCGGGCCCGCGCGATGAGCGCGTCGATTTGCGGCGTCGACACGCCCGGGGCCAGCGTCCGGCGCACATCCCACTCGGCTGCGATCTGGCGGGCGACCTCGGGCCAGTCGCCGGCGAGGAGCGCCTGGCGGAGGCGCTGCGCGATACGGCAGATCTGGTCGAAGCGCGCGCGCACGTCGGGGTCGCCGTTGACGTGGCGCTTGAAGACTTCCCAGTTGTTGAGCCCCGACGGGCGCGACGCGCCCGTGTAGGCGAGGACCAGCCGCGCGTCGAGGGCCTCGACGTCGACGGGGAGCGCGACGCGCCGCACGCCGTCGACTCGAAGTTCGACGGCCGACACGCCGCCGTAGACGGCGGGGCGGTAGTCTTGCACCCCGGTCGGCACGCCGATCGCCTGCGCCTCGACGTTCTGCGCGATCTGCATGAGCGCGTCCGGGTCGAGCGAGGTGCGCGTCCACGCGGCGAGCGCTCCGCAGACCGCCGTGTTCAGCGCCGAGGAACCGCCGATGCCCGCGCCGACCGGCGAGTCCGACGCGGTGACCAGCCGGAGGCCGCGCGCGCCGAAGAAGCGGACTAGCCGGACGAGGAGGCCGAGCCCGCCGACCGGAGCCAGCTCGTCGGGATCCGCGGCGGAGATCTCTTCGTGGGCGTCTTGCGATCGAATCGTGATCCGGCCGTCCGCCTCGGGCGTGATGGTGCACCGCGCGCGGAGCCCGATCGCGACGTTGATGGTCTGGGCGTGTTCGTGGTGCAGGTAGAGCGGCCAGATGTCGATCGTCCCGCCGGCCAGATCGAGGCGCGTCGGAGCGGACGCGTCGATACGCATCGCCGCATTATAATGGCCGTCGACGCCACATGACCCGCCGCGAGATCCGCCGCCACATCGGCCAGCTCGCCATCGTCGGATTCGAGGGGTTGGCCGTGCCGGCCGACCTCAAGCGCCTCGCACGGGACTTCGACCTCGCGGGAGTCGTGCTCTTCGGCCGCAACATCGAGTCGCCGGCGCAGGTTCGCGAACTTGCCCGCGAAGTCGCCGACCTGGCGCAGGACCCGCCGACGTGGGTGAGCGTCGACCAGGAAGGCGGCCGCGTCGCGCGCCTGACGGCGCCGTTCACCGAGTGGCCCCCCGCCGTCACGCTCGGGTGGGCCGGCGACGAGCGGTTGGCGCAGCGGTTCGGTCGAGCGCTCGCCGCGGAGCTGCGAGCCGTCGGCGTGAACCTCGACTTCGCCCCGGTGCTCGACGTGTGGACGAACGCCGCGAACACGGTGATCGGCGACCGCGCGCTCGGCACCAGCGCCCACGAGGTCGCCAGGCTGGGCCGCGCCATCGTGCGCGGGTTGCAGGCGGGGGGCGTCGCGGCTTGCGCCAAACACTTCCCCGGACACGGCGATACCGTCGCTGACTCGCACGAGACGCTGCCCGTCGTCGAGCATCCGCTCGAACGGCTTCGCGAAGTGGAGTTCGTCCCCTTCCGCGCCGCGGTCGAAGAGAACGTCGCCGCGGTCATGACTGGACACCTGTTGGTGCCGGCGCTGGACGAGGATGCACCCGCCACCTGGTCGCGCGCGATCGTGGAGCGGTGGCTGCGCGACACGCTCGGTCATCAGGGCCTGGTGATCACCGACGACCTGGGCATGCGGGCGGTGACCGACCGCGTGGTGGTGCCGGAGGCCGCCGTCCGCGCCGTCGCCGCCGGACACGACCTCGTGCTGCTCGCGACTTCGGATGTCGCGCAGCACGTCGGTGTCCTCGAGGCGCTCATCTACGCCGTCGAACGAGACGATGGGCTCCTGACGCGGGTCGAGAGTGCGATGGCGCGCGGGCGCCGCGCCAGGGAGCGCTGGCTCGAGGCTGACGCCGCCGCTCCACCGCCGCGGGACTGGCGCGCGCCGATCGGATGCGACGAGCACGCGGCCGTGGCGCGGGAGATGGCCCGGTTCCTGTAACCGGATAGCAGCCCTGAGCGGGGAGCATCGCCCGGGAATTCAGGGGGTCGCCATGTCCGAGGGCCGCTGCGACGACCGCGATCGCGAGCGGCTCGAGGGGCTCGAGGGGAAGCTGTGAACGACTTGCGCGTCGTACCCGCGGGCGACGCGGCGTGGTTCGTCGAGTTCGACGACCGGATCGACCCGGTGGTCAACGCCCGCGCGATCGCCGTGGCGCGGGCTGTGCGCGAGGCCCGATGGCCGTGCGTGCGCGACATCGTCACGGGGTATCGTTCCGTGGCGGTCTACGTCGACCCGCTCGCCAGCGGGTCCGGCGAGCTGGGACAGGCCCTCGCGGCGCTCGCTGCCCGGACGCCGCCGGCCGACACGTCGCACGAGGCCCTGATCACCGTGCCGGTCTGCTACGGGGGCGAGTTCGGGCCCGACCTGGCTCGCGTGGCGGCGTTCGCCGGTTGCTCGGAAGACGAGGTGATCCGGCGGCACACGGCGCCCGAGTACCGCGTCTACATGGTCGGGTACGTGCCGGGCTTCCCCTACATGGGCACCGTCGACCCCAGGATCGCCGCGCCGCGCCGCGAGACGCCGCGCGTCAAGGTGCCGGCCGGCTCGGTGGGGATCGCCGGACCACAGACCGGGATCTATCCCCGGGAAACGCCGGGCGGCTGGAACCTGATCGGGCGCACGCCCCTTAAGCCCTTCGACGAGCGGAGGCCAGAGCCTTGCCTGTTTCGCCCAGGCTCGCGCGTCCGGTTCGTGGCCATCGGGCCGGAGGAATTCGCGGCGTGGCAGCAGAGCTGACCGGTCGGGGAAAGCCCCGCGCGGCGGCGGCCGCGGCGGGACGCTTGGGCTGAGCGCGGGGCGGTCGGGGAGCCATGGCGTCGGTGCTGGTGCTGAAGCCGGGAATGTTGACGACGATCCAGGACCTGGGCCGCTGGGGTTTTCAGGACAGTGGCGTGCCGGTCGCCGGACCGATGGATGCATATTCCCACCGGCTGGCCAACCGCCTGGTGGGCAATCCGGACACGGCGGCCACGCTGGAGATCACCCTGATCGGTCCCGAGCTGCAGTTCGACGGCGAGGTCACGTGCGCGCTGGCGGGCGCGGACTTGCCGGCTCGGCTCGATGGCGCGGTGGTGCCGATGGGGCGAGCGTGGACCGCGCGATCGGGCGCGCGCCTGAGTCTGGGCGTCCGCCGGCGTGGAGCGCGGGCGTACCTGGCCGTGAGGGGCGGCTTCGACGTGCCGCCCGTCTTCGGCAGTCGCGCCACCCACCTCTTGAGCGCGATGGGCGGGGTGGGGGGCCGGGCGATCGCGTCGGGCGACCGGCTCCCGGTCGGCACGGCGGCGGGCACGCCGCGCCGCGGCGAACCGCTCGCCCTGCCGGAAGGTGGTGCCCGCGTGAGGGTCGTCTGGGGCCCGCAGAACGAGTACTTCACGGCGGCGGCGCGCGAGACGCTGGTCGGGTCGCGGTTTGTCGTGACGCCGCAGTCGAATCGCCAGGGCTACCGGCTCGAGGGACCGTCGCTCGCCCACGCGGGCCCCGCCGACATCCTGTCGGACGCGACGCCGATCGGCTCGCTGCAGGTCCCCGCGTCCGGACAACCGATCCTGCTCATGGCCGATCGGCAAACCACCGGGGGCTACCCGAAGATCGCGACGGTCATCACCGCGGACCTTCCGCTGGTGGGTCAACTGGCGCCCGGCGACTGGATCGAGTTCACGGCGTGCAGTCTCGACGAGGCGCGGCGCGCGCTCGTCGAGCGGGAACGCGCGCTCGGCGCGGCGGTTGACGACGCTATCGGGTGAGACGCGGTGTCGGGAGGCTCGTTCGCGTTCGGCAGACGCCTCGAGGAAGTCTTTGGCCCGGGCCGCCTCCGGGCCCGTGTGCCGCTCGCGCCGTTCACGACGTTCAGGATCGGAGGTCCGGCCGAGTGGTTCGTCGAGCTCGAGACTGCCTCCGAGGTCGCGCGGGCGATCACGCTGGCGCGGGAGGCGAACCAGCCGGTGACGGTGATCGGTGGCGGGTCGAACGTGCTGGTCGCCGACGAAGGGGTGCGCGGGCTCGTGGTGCGGCTGCACGGTGGCGACATCCGCGCGGCATGGCCGGACATCGTGCGTGCGGGCGCCGGCGTGACGATCAACGGCCTGGTGCGCTGGACGATCAGCCGCGGGCTCGCCGGCCTGGAACCGTGGGCCGGGCTGCCGGGAACGGTGGGGGGCGCGGTGTACGGGAATGCCCACTTCCAGGGGCGCCTGATCGGGGAACAGATCGCCCGCGTCGCGGTCGTGACCGACGAGGGGATTGTGACGGTCGTGCCCGCCGAGGACCTCGAATTCGGATACGACGCCAGCCGGCTACAGCGCACGCGCGAGGTGGTCGTCTGGGTCGACTTCCGCGTCGGTCGAGGGGACCCCGGCGCGCTGCGGGATGTGGCGCGGCAGTCGCTGCGCTTCCGCAAGGCGACGCAGCCGCTGCACCTGCCGAGCGCCGGCTGCATTTTTCGGAACCCGAATCCGTCTCGCGAGTCGATTCCTGCCGGCGTGCCGCCGACGGCGGGCGCGCTCATCGAGGCGGCCGGCCTGAAGGGCGCACGCCAGGGCGGGGCGCTGGTGTCGCCCGCACACGCGAATTTCATCGTCAACGTCGGGGGCGCGACAGCGGCCGATGTCCGGGCGCTCATCGAGCGGTGCCGGCAGCAAGTGCAGGCACGCTTCGGCGTGCGGCTGCGCGAGGAAATCGTCTACCTGGGTGCATTCGCCCCCGAGGTGGCCCGGGTCGACCGCGCCGCCGGGGGCGAGTCGCGCTGAGGGCTCGGCGCCGAGCGCCGAGAGGTGTCGTTCAGTCATGGCGAAACTGCGGATCGAAGGCGGGCGCGCGCTGTCGGGCACCCTGACCGTGGAAGGCAACAAGAACGCCGCGCTGCCGCTTCTGGCGGCGTGCCTCCTGACCGAGCGCGCGTGTGTGCTGCGGAACGTGCCGCGGATACGAGATGTCGAGGTCATGATCGAGCTGATCGCTGGCCTCGGCGCGGTGGTGGAGCGGCCCGAGCCGTCGACCGTGCGCGTGGCGGGCGCGCGCGTGACGAGCGACGCGCCCGACCCGCGGCTCGTCGGGCTGCTGCGCGGGTCGGTGCTCTTGGTGGGTCCGCTGCTCGCGCGGCGGGGCCGCGCGGAGCTGGCGCCGCCGGGCGGCGATTTTCCTGCGCGCCGGACGATCACGACCCACGTCGCCGCCCTGCGCGCGATGGGCGTCGTGGTCGAGGAGACCGGGCGTGGGTTGGCGCTCGAGGCGCCACGCGGTTTGCAGCCCGCGTCGATCTACCTGGACGAAGCGTCGGTCACGGCGACGGAGACGGCGGTGCTCGCCGCCGCCGCCGCGCCGGGTCGCAGCGAAATCCGTCACGCCGCCTGCGAGCCTCACGTCGTCGAGCTGTGTCGGTTTCTGCGGGCGCTCGGCGTCGGCGTCGAGGGGGAGGGAACGCCGACCGTCCGGATCGAGGGCGGGGCCAGGCTGGGTGGGGCCGACCATCGGCTCGACGGCGACTACATCGAAGCGGGGAGCTGGGCGGTCGTGGCCGCGGTGACGGGCGGGGCGATCGACGTGCGCGGGGCGCGGGCGACTGACGTGGAGCCGATCGTGCACGTGCTGCGCCAGATGGCGGTGCCGTGCACGCTCGAGGACGACTGGCTGCACGTGGAGCCCGGGCGGTTGCGCGCGGCGCGGCGGATCACGACGGGCGTCTGGCCGGGCTTCCCGAGCGACATGGTCAGTCTGGTGACCGTGCTGGCGACGCAGGCCGAAGGCCGCACGCTCGTGCACGACTGGATGTACGAACTCCGGCTGTTCGCGCTCGAGCAGTTGAGCGCGATGCGGGCCGACCTCTTTCTCTGCGATCCGCATCGAATCATCGTGACGGGCCCGACGAGGCTGCGCGGCCGCGTGCTCGACAGCCGGGACCTCCGCTCGGGGATGGCGCTCATCGCGGCCAGCCTCGCCGCCGACGGCGAGAGCTTCCTCAGCCCGCTCGAGACCGTGGAGCGGGGCTACGCGTCGGTGGTCGAGCGGCTGCTGGCGATCGGCGCCCAGGTGGCCCGGGTCGAGTAGGCGGCGGCGACCGGTCCCCTACTTGATGATGACCCCGCCCGGTTTCTTCTCGGGCGCTTCCTTTTTGTCGCCCGGCACGAGCGGCACCTCGACCGCGGGCAGCCCCGTGTCGCGTCCGATGCGGAACGGGCGCAGGTCGCTCTCCGTCAAGTCCAGCACGCGGACGATATGCGGCGTGAGCGTGAGGATGATGTCGGTCTCCTGAGTCTCCACCCGGTTGTACGCGAACAGGCGCCCGATGACCGGCAGGTCGCTCAGGCCGGGCACGCCGCTCAGCACGCGGCGTTCCTCGTCGCGGATGAGACCGGCGAGCATGTTCGTCTCGCCGTCCTTCAGCCGGATCGTCGTGGTGATGGAGCGGTTGCCGAAGGTGGGCAGCCCGGCGAAGCCCGTGCCGGAGATGCTGCTCACCTCGACCTTGAGCGCCAGCGACACGTGGTCGTCGTGGTGCGTGCGCGGGGTGATGTCGATGTTCACGCCGATGTTCTCGTAGCTGAAGGAGGTGATCGGCTGCTGGTTCACGCCGCCGGTGGCGATCGGCGCGAAGGTGGTCACCGGCACCGGCACCCGTTCGCCGAAGCGCGCCTGGGCGGGCAGGCCCTCGGAGGTGCGGAGTTGCGGGTTGGCAAGCACCCGCGTGTGAACGTCGCGCTTGAGCAGCCGGTAGTAGAGGCCGGGAAGGCCCGCGAGAAAGATGTCGGCCTGGGTGAGATTCTGCAGGTCGCGCAGCGTCAGGTCCTGCCGGTTGACGTCAGCCGACCCGGACACGCCCGCCTGGCCCGGCGAGGCGAGCTGCAGGCCGTACTCGCGCAGCCGGCTCCGGTCGACCTCGAGCAGCTCGACGTCGATGATGACCTCCGGGCGCGCCTTGTCGATGGCGCGGATAAGCTTGGCCGCGGCGGCGACGCGCTCCGGCGTGTCCTGAATCGTGACCGCGTTGGTCGCCGAGATCGCCGCGATCTTCCGCGCGTCGATCACGATCCGGAGCAGGTCGATCGTTTCCTTGAGGTCGGCGTTGCTCAGATAAAAGGTCCGGACGATCTCCTCCTCGTACTCCCGGCGCTTGGCCGGCGTGTCGGGGATGATCGTGATCGTCCGCGGCGCCGTCACGCGATAGAAGTTGCGGGTGCTGGCCGCGAGCGCGTCGAGCGCGTCGACGAACCGCGCGTGGCGCAGGTCGATCGTCACCGGGGCGTCGCGGAACGCCGGGTCGAAGACGATGTTGAGGTCCGCGAGTTTCGCGAGGAGCGTGAAGACGTCGCGGCTGCTCGCCCCGGCGGCCGTGACGAGCGTCTCGGGCAGCTTCAGGTCGGCCGGCAGGTCGAGCCCGGGCGGCGGTAGCTCCCGCGTGCGCTCGATCAGGGCTTCGAGCGCGGTCTGCCCCTCGCGCGTCACCGACAGCTTCGCCTTCAGGCTGTTGCGCGTCGCGCGCAGCGCCCGGTCGATATCGCCGCTCGTCGGGTTGAGCTCGGCCGCGATCTGGTATTCGACCAGCGCCTCCTCGAACCGGCCGGCCGCTGCCAGCCGGCGGCCGCGCGCATAGTGCGTGTCGGCCGCACGCAGCTTGGCGCGTTCGAGCGCCTGCCTGATGTCGGGCCGCTCGGGCTGCGCGCGCAGCGCCTTCGTGTACTCGACCACGGCTCGGTCGAAGTCCTCGAGGCGCTCGGCGCGCTCGCCGCTGCGCAGCGCCGCCGAGGTGGCGCAGCCGCCGAGGCTCACCGCCAATCCGAGGCAGATGGCGAGGCCGAGCCCCGCCCCAACCTGGTCAGCGCGCCGACGGGCTCGGTCGGATGACATCGACACCCCGGGGAATCCGGAAGACGAACAGCGTATCGGCCAGTCCTGCGTTTTCCTTGACCCGGCTGAAGTCGAACGTCGACACGCCGCCCTGACGGTCCGCCGCGACGAGCCGGCGGAGCCGGAGGGTGCGACGCTCCACCACGAGCACCAGCCAGTCGTAGTCGCGCTCCGCCCGGCGCGGGTCGAGGCGCAGGGCCCACGTGTCGGCCGGCGTGTCGGCGGGATCCGCGTAGCCCACGGCGAAGTCGCGCGTCAGGCGGCCCTTGCCGGCGAGGAAGAGCGCGGCCGTCGTGGCCTCATCCTCGGCCGGCAGCGGACTGACGATGACCTGGCGGTCGGCCGGCAGGTACGAATAGAGCTGCGAGCCGTCGGCCACGAAGACCTTCTCCTCGGGCGCCGTGTAGACCCACCGCATGCGGTCCGGGCGCTTCACCTGCAGGGTTCCCCGTTCGACGATGCGCTTGCGCAGCACGCCGGCCACGTAGGTGTGGACGAAGTCCGCGGAGAAATCGCGGATGCGGTCGTAGCGGGCCTCGATCTGCCGCGCCACCTCCTCGGGCCGTACCGACGCAGCTGGCTGCGCGTCGAGTCGAGCGCTCAGCAGCGCGAACATCGCGGCCGCCGCCGATCGGCGGAGGTGGAGCATGGCTTCGACTCGCGGTCAGGCCTTGGCGCCGGCCGTCGCGGCCGGTTGCGGATAGGGCTTGCTCTCGACTGGGAACTTGGCGGCCATCCAGTCGGCGATCCCGCCTTTGAGCACGCTCACGCGCCGGTATCCGCGTCGGACGAGCGCGAGCGCGAGCCGTTCGGCCGCGAGCTCGTCCGGGTCGGCGTCGTAAACCACGATGTCGCGATCGCGCGGCAACCCGTTCGCGTCCGGCGCGTTCGGGTGGATGCGAAGCGCGCCGGGCAGCTTCACGGAGCTGTGGGCGTAGGGATACTTGAGGCGCGCATCGACGAGGATCGGCGCCTGATCCGCGTCTCCAGCGTCGAGCCGCTGCTTCAAGTCTTCTCTGGTGATGCGCGGCACGACCATGTCCGTATTCTGGCTGCCGCCCGTGCAGAGTGTCAAGGAACGGACGACGGGTCTTGTCTCAGCCGAGCGCGCACGCCCCCGGGCCGCGCGGGTCGCCGCACTGCCCGCACGGCGCGGGTGCCGGTGAGCGGTCCGCCCGAGCGGTCGCTCCCACTGCGAAGACGGAGAGCTGCTTCTTCAGGCGCTCGCTGTGGCACACCGGGCAGGTCACGGTCGCATCGCTCCGGACCAGCGTTTCGAACTGGTGCCGGCAGTCGTGGCAGATGTATTCGAAGATGGGCATCGGCGCCCTCCGTTCAGGGTTCGCGGCACAAGGTCGTCGCCGACGCGGCGTCTTCCGACCTGCGACGGCGCGGTCCTCCGAGAGAGCATCGACGGTGGAGGGGGCGCGTGGTGGACGGCATGGGATTCGAACCCACGACCTCCGCGTTGCGAACGCGGCGCTCTCCCAACTGAGCTAGCCGCCCGGACACCCCATCCTAACACGCGTCGATGCCCGGCGCCACCGCGGGCGGTCACTTGCCGAGCAACTCGGCGTCCTTCTTCTTCTGCAGCTCGTCGATCTCCCGGATGTGCTGGTCGGTGATCTTCTGCACCTCGCCCAGCCCGCGCCGCTCGTCGTCCTCGGAGATCTCACGATCTTTCAGCATGCGCTTCAGCCGGTCGTTCGCGTCCCGACGAACGTTCCGCACGGCGTTGCGCGCGTCCTCCGCGTACTTGTGCACCAGCTTGGACAGCTCCCTGCGGCGCTCTTCGGTCAGCGGCGGGATCGGAATGCGAATCACCTTCCCGTCGCTCATGGGGTTGAGCCCGAGGTTCGCGGCACGGATCGCCTTCTCGATGGCGCCCGCCAGCGACGCGTCGAACGGCTGCGCCACGATGAGCGTCGGTTCGGGGACCGACAAGCTCGCGACCTGGCTGAGCGGCACCGTCGCGCCGTAGGCTTCGACGTGCACCGGGTCGAGGAGCGCGACCGACGCACGCCCGGTGCGAACCCCGGCGAGCTCGCGACGCAGGTGGTCGAGCGCCGCCTTCATCTTCTGGCTGGATTCGGCGTAGACGTGTTTGAGGTCGGTGGTGTCCATGGCCTCGTTCGTACCTCGACCGCGCCGCCTCAGGCCCGCACGATCGACCCGACCGGTTCACCCAGGACGACGCGCCGGAGGTTGCCCGGCGTGCGCAGGCTGAAGACGACGATCGGCAAGCGGTTGTCCATGCACAGCGAGATCGCGGTCGCGTCCATGACCTTCAGTCCCTGGTCGAGCACCTGCAGATACGACAGCCGGTCAAGCCGCTGCGCTGTCGGATCGACGACCGGGTCGGCCGTGTAAATACCGTCCACCTTGGTCCCTTTGAGGATGACCTCGGCCTTGATCTCCATCGCCCGGAGCGCGGCGGCCGTGTCGGTCGTGAAGTAGGGGTTGCCGGTTCCGGCCGCGAACACGACCACGCGGCCCTTCTCGAGGTGCCGGATCGCCCGGCGGCGGATGAACGGCTCGGCGACGGCGCGCATCTCGATCGCGGTCGCCAGTCGGGTGACGACCCCCTGGCGTTCGAGCGCGTCCTGGAGGGCCAGGGCGTTGATGACCGTCGCCAGCATGCCCATGTAGTCGGCCGTCGACCGGTCCATCCCGCGCGCGCTCGCGGCGAGGCCGCGGAAGATGTTGCCCCCGCCGATGACGATGCCCGTCTGGACCCCGAGCGCCTGGACGTCCGAGACCTCCCGCGCGATCTGGTCCGTCACCTGCGGGTCGATCCCGAAGCCCTGGTCGCCCATGAGCGCTTCGCCCGAGAGCTTGAGCAGCACGCGCCGGTAAGCAGGCTCGCCCATCGCGCCGCGGTTCACCGCCGCGATTATAGATCGCCGCGGCCCGTTCAGCCGGTTTCGCCGACCTTGTAGCGCACGAAGCGGGAGACGGCGATGTTCTCCCCGAGCTTGGCGATCGCCGCCTGAACGAGCTGTCCGACCTTCACGTGCGGGTCCCGAATCGAAGGCTGGTCGAGGAGGACGACCTGCGCGTAGAAGCTCTCGAGCTTCCCTTCGACGAGGCGGTCGATGACCGCCGCGGGCTTGTTCGTCCCGGCGACCTGCGCACGGTAGATGGCGCGCTCCCGTTCCAGGACGTCCGCGGGCACATCCTCTCGTCGGACGTATTGCGGGTTGGCCGCCGCGACCTGCATGGCTAACTCCCGGGCGAGCGTCTGAAAATCTTCCGTGCGGGCGACGAAGTCGGATTCGCAGTTGACCTCGACCAGCACGCCGATCTGGCCGCCGGTGTGAATGTAGCTGCCGATGATGCCCTGCGTGGTGGACCGGCCCGCCTTCTTGGCCGCCTGCGCCAGGCCCCGCTTGCGCAGGATCGTGGTGGCTTCCTCGAGGTCGCCCCCCGCCTCGAGCAGCGCCGCCTTGCACTCCATGAAGCCGGCCCCGGTCTTGTCCCGCAGGGCCTTCACCTGTGCCGCCGTGATGGACATGCTCATGGCTTCCGCACCAGGATGTCGAACCCGTGCATCGAACCCGTACGTCGAACGCGCCGGCTGGAGGGTCCAGCCGGCGCGGCACCCGGGCCCACGCGCCCGCCGTATTGGCCTAGGCAGACTGCACGCAAGCCGATCGCAGGCTCGGAGCCAACGCGCCCAGCCGCGTGCGCCGTCCCGGCCGGGGGCGCCGCCCTCACAT
>FWPU01008944.1_pt1 | contig 16335 bp, 20 predicted proteins | sample 2228361 | NCBI WGS metagenome assembly FWPU01 (sample SAMEA103939777, study PRJEB20133) | metagenome
TTGGTGTTGGGCTGGTGGCTAGCCTTTGCCCAAGATGGACTTGCACCATCAAGAGACAGTACGCTTTGCTCGGCGCACTCATGACGTTCCTCCCCGTTTATCAGCCTCGACAACAAGTTTCACCTATTAATACAACATTTGCCGCGCCTTCGCCAGAGGAAATCAGGCAAGCGGAGTCCCGCCTCGGGTAATGAGGCCGCTGGAACCAAGGTCTGCCGAGGTGCACCAACCAGGAGTTAGTGGAAAAGTAGCGGCGGTCTTCAGACCGCCATGTGTACGACGCCATTAACCTGTACCACCCCAGCGAGCTACTTCTACCAAGCTCATGAGTCATTATGGCTCACCACCTCGGATGAAAATAGTGTTTTCAAGAGAGTTCCAGTTGCCGCACCGGGAATCCTTTCGGGCCTCCGACCAGGGCGTTGCACAGCCCCGAAAAGCTGGTAATATAAATCAAAGGTTCGACCGCGCCCTTAAGCGAGGGAGGAGAACCTTATGAAATTCAACACCGCTTTGCGTCCCTGGGTGAACCGGCGCCTGGAGGAGATCGAGCATGCTGATATAGTCATTGGGATACCCTGCTTCAACAACGATTCGACGATCGCCCACGTGATCAGGACGGCGAGCGAAGGCATCGGCAGATACTATCGCAATTTCAAATCAGTGATCATGGTTTCAGACGGCGGCTCGACGGACGACACGCGGGAGATAGCCGAGGCCACCCCGGTCCAGCCGTTTATCGAAAAGATAGTTGCCATATACCGGGGGCTCCCGGGAAAAGGGACCGCCTTGCGAATGATCTTCGAAGCGGTCAAGAACTTAGAAGCGCGCGCGTGCGTCGTCTGCGATTCCGACCTGCGCAGCATCACGCCTGAATGGGTGAAAGCTTTAATAGACCCGGTGCTGGAGAAGGATTTCCACTTCGTGGCCCCGCTTTACTCCCGATACAAATACGACGCGACCATCACCAACAACATCGCCTACAATTTAACGCGCGCCCTATTCGGCAAGCAGATTCGCCAACCCATCGGCGGAGATTTTGGATTTTCGCGCGACCTGGCGGATTACTATCGCAGGCAAGACGTCTGGCAGACCGACGTGGCGAAGTTCGGCATAGACATCTGGATGACGGTTTCCGCGATCATGGAGGGATTTCCCATCTGCCAATCTTATTTGGGGACCAAAGTCCATGATGCTAAGGACCCGGCGGTCTCGCTCGGCCCCATGTTCAGCCAGGTGGTCTACACGCTCTTTTCGCTCATCGAGAAGTACTACGACAAATGGTCGATCATAACGCGGAGCGAACCGGTGCCGATCTTCGGGGAACCCATTCCCACTAAACCCGAGGCCTTCAACGTCAACCTGCCGCTGATGCTCCGGCGCTTCAAGGAGGGATTCGAAAATTTCGGCGTCCTGTGGAAGGGGATCCTGGCCGAGGAAAACTTCGCCCGGTTGAGAGAAATCTACAGGCAAGACGAGGCGAGCTTCTCGTTCCCCACGGAACTGTGGGCCAGGATAGTTTACGATTTCGCCGCTACTTTTCATAATTGGCGCGGAAATCGCTACCAGCTAGTGGATATCATGAGCCCGCTATATTACGGGCGGGCAGCTAACTTCGTGATCAAGACCAGCAATATGACGGACCTGGAGGCTGAAGAGGTCGTGCACGAACAGGCAAGGGTCTTCGAGGACCTGAAACCCTACCTTATAAAGAGATGGGAGGAGAAATCGCTAGAGATGTCGCCGAACTAGAGCGGCTTTCGATTGCCCGTACGTGCAAACAAAACGCGCTCTAGAGCGCGCCGACGCCGAGCACCTGTAAAACAACAGCGTTCCAGCCCCTCGGTCCGACCTCCGGCGCAAGCATTACGCGCGGCAGCGCGCGGATGACCTCACGGTCGTAGCTGCCGTCGCCCCGCTTGACCAGCACGGGAAGATCGGCCGCGGCAAGCATGGGCAGATCGTTGAGGCTATCGCCGAGGGCGATGGTTTTTATCTTCCCGAACTCCCTGGCGTATAGCTCGTTGAGCAGCCGGACCGCGCGCCCTTTGTCGTTGTTGCCTGTAAGGTGATAGTATCGGCCGCCCCGCGCGCACTTCAACCCGCGGGCCTCGATTTCGGCGAGCACCCGAGCTTCGGCCTGTGGATCAACGGCCTCACCAGCCGTGGCGGGCGATATGCTGAACGGCTCGTCGTATTCGCGCAGCTTGGCGAGGCGGGCCTGCGCGAGCGTGAGGTTGCACTCTCTGGCCACCTCTTCCGGGGCCATGTCGTGGAAACCATGGACCCTGGCCCCGGTCCTCGCACGGATCTCTTTAAGCACATCGACCAGGTCCCGGTACGGCCTGCCCAGCTCGATAACGAGATAATCGTCGCGTTTGCGATGATGAGGGAGGGAGCGAGAGAAATATCCTTCCGGGACGTAGATTGCGCCTCCGTTCTCCACCACGAAGGGGCCACGGGTTTCAGTCGCGCGGCGAATCGGCTCGATCTCGGCGCGCGTCTTGCTGGAACAGAAGACGAGCGGGATTCGGCGGGCTTTCAGCTCGGCGAGCGCGGGAAGCAGGTCATCGAATGCATAGGTGTGATGGTCCAGAAACGTGCCGTCCAGATCGGTATAGATGACCAGCCGCACAGCTTGCGCCATGGCTCCTCAGCGATTGTCCTCTTCGACCGCATTATAGAGCACTTCGAGGAAATCAGGCAGAGCTGCAGTAATACGGCTCCAATTTGGAATCAGGGGGATACCAAGCGGGTCCTCGAAGAAGCTCTCGCTGGCCATACGGACCCCGGTGGCGAAGGCTTCGACCGCGCTCTCCTCTTCGTGGCGGTCGAACTGAAGGCCATTGATCAGGGCATCGGCGTGGTAGCGTGCGATCATATCCTCGGCGGTTTTCACATAGTGAGCGAGCAGGGTCTTGAGGATGCCCTGGGTCAGTACCAGCCCGTCGGATGCCAGGGTCCGGAAGAGGTTCTTGCCTATGTCGATGGACATCTTGAGCAGGCCTCTTTCCGGATCGTTGGGATCGAGCGTTTGATGCTTATGTTCATAGGTCTCGCACAGCTCGACCTGGCAGATGCGCTTGATGGAAACGTTGCGGTAAACCTCAGCGAGCACCCCCACCTCCAGGCCCCAATCGCCCGGAATCCGGTTGACGCGCGCCAGGTCCGCCTTCATGGCGAACTCGCCGGCAAGAGGATAGCGAAAGCTGTTGAGATAGCGCAGGAAGGGATGGTAGCCGAAGATCTCCTGCAGCGCGCGAATGAGCGGTATGACGAAGAGACGGGTGACGCGACCGTGCAACTTATTGGTGACGCGAGCATAGTAGCCTTTACAGAACTCGTAGTCGATGTTCGGGTTGACGACCGGATAGCAAAGCCTGGCCAGGAATTCGCGATCATAGGTAAGGACATCGCAATCGTGGAGAGCGATTACGTCGCACTGATCGCATGCCAGCACGTAGCCGTAGGCCATCCAGCAGGAGCGACCCTTTCCGTCCTCGCCGACCGGCAGGTCGTTCTCTCGGAGCAGCGCGTAACGTCGTTGCACGCGCGGCCCGTCATTCCAGACGAATTTGACGTTTTGCGGCAGCAATGACATGAACTCTCTAGCCCGTTTGAACTGTTCCAGGTCAGCCCTGCCCAGCGTGACCACGATCTGCTTCAGATATTTCACCTCTTTCAGCTCGCTGACGATGCGCGGCATCGCTTCGCCCTCGAACTCGGAGTATAGCGCCGGGAGGACAAGCGCGATGGGTCGCTGCCGGGCGTAGCGCTGCAGCTCTCTTTCCAGTCGCTCCACATCGGCATTGCCGAGGCGATGGATGGTAGCGATCACCCCGGTCTGATACAGGTCAGCCATCTACACCTCCTTTCATCGATGAGTTACACGGGCCGGCGCTTACTATTCGCTCGAAATGGCACCTCAACGCTTGCCTGAGTAGCGATTCGAATTCTCTGCCCGCAACTCTCGCGCGCAACCCCAAAATGCCCGTCGAGTTTCTCTGCGGTATTAGTTATATCAAGTAATTGGTTATTATACCATAATGAATGTGCTGGTTCGCGGGCCGGCGGTCAGAACATGACCGAATAGAACGCGGATGGCACGGCCTGATCAGCCTGGAGCCCTGCTCGGACCGCGTGTGGAACATTTCGCTCCTGCCGGAGCTTTGTTCTCATGGCTGACCTGTTGCTACAAACATGCGGCCCCTACGGGGCCAGGCGATAGCAATCGTCCTGTAATAAATACAATAAGATGTGCATACCTGTCTTTGCCCATGGTTGCGCCTGAGCCGGAGTCAAAATATAATACCTTGGATATGAATTTCGGCAGACTTGCATGCTGTGGTAATCATACAAGGTGATGTGCGGTGGGTTTTACCTTCGTTTTCGTGCTCAGGTTCGCCCTGCTTTTTATTTTCTGGATTCTGCTCTCGGGCAAATACGATGTCTTCCACCTGCTGCTCGGCGCCTTGAGCGCGGCACTTGTTAGCTGGCTAAGCGTCCTGCTGGTTTCAGCGGCCAGGGCGGAAAGCTCTCCTTTAAAAGCCCTGCTCTATCTCCTCCGCGGTTCGCTTTATGCTCTCTGGCTGCTGCCGCGGATCGTGATGGCTGCTCTCCACGTATCTTACCTGGTGCTTCACCCGCGGCTGCCCATCCAACCCAGGCTCGTCCGCTACAAGTCACGGCTTCGAGGTGAAACAGCGCGCGTGATTCTGGCCAACTCGATCACACTAACTCCCGGGACCATCACACTGGATCTGGTGGGCCGGGAGCTGACTGTCCACGCGCTCGATGACAGTTCCCTCAGCGATCTGCTCTCGGGCCGGTTTGAACGGAAGATAAGCTGGATTTACGGCGATAAGGTATGACCACCTTCTTTTTCGTTAACGTTTTTATCATCGCTTCTTTTCTAACGGTTTTTCTTTACCGCTCGGTTATCGGGCCCACGGTTTTCGACCGCCTGATCGGCCTGTTCGGCATCTCGATAAGCTCGATTATCCTTCTGCTTATGGTCGGGATGCTTTACGGGAGGTTGGATATGTTCATAGATATTGCCCTGGGCTACGGGCTGCTGAACCTGGTCGGGTCGCTGGCCATAGGCAAGTATCTGGAAAGGAGGGGGCTCAGGTGATTACCGTTCTGGCGGTTGCTGCTCTGCTCCTGGGGCTATTTTTTCTGGGAGTCGCGGCCTTGGGCGCCGTTCGTCTCCCCGATTTTTACGCCCGCGCCCATGCGACTGGAGTCACCGAGACCCTGGGCGCATTGCTTTTTGTCCTGGGGCTGGCGATTTACCATGGGCTGAGCGCGGTTACAGTTAAGCTGGTCTTCCTGCTCTTATTCCTTTATCTGGGCAATCCGACCGTAACGCACGTGCTGACCCGGGCCGCTTTGCGGTGCGGGCTCGCGCCGCGGGTGCAAGCATACGCAGAGGTGGATAGCAAGGATGATTGAACTGGTTGTGCTGGTCCTGGTCTTCTTTGTTTCGGTCTGCGCCGTGGCCAGCCTGCGGGTGCGCGAGCTGGTGGGAGCGGTGTTTCTGCTGAGCGCTTACAGCTTCTTCCTCACTTTGCTTTGGTCGATGATGGCCGCCCCGGATGTCGCTTTCACCGAAGCCATGGCCGGGGCGGGCGCCGCGACCATTTTTTTCCTGATCACTCTTGTCTCCACGGACCACTATGCGGCCGAGCAAACGGTTGGCCGGCAGCATATTGTGGGGCTTGGCCTGGTGCTTCTTCTCGGCGCTCTGTTCATCTGGGGGAGCGCTGACCTTCCCGCCTTCGCAGATGCCTCCTCCACTCCCAACAGCTATCTCTCGCCCCGCTACATTCAAACGAGCATGGAGGATACTCGGACGCCAAATATCGTTACGGCGATCCTTGCCGATTATCGTGCCTTCGACACCTTGATCGAGACCACGGTCATCTTCACCGCCGGTATCGCATGCATGTTTATATTGAGGAGGTAGACCGATGCTCAGGCCGCACGACAGCCCGATCGTGAGAAGAGTTTCAAGCCTGCTCATCCCGCTCATCCAGCTCTATGCGTTTTACATTCTGTTTCACGGCCACTACAGCCCGGGCGGCGGCTTCCAGGGGGGCATCCTGTTTGGCGCGAGCCTGCTCCTCTCGATCCTGATCGGCTTCAAGCCCGAGCGGAGAGAGCTGCCGCTGGGAAGAGCGGTTCGCCTGGGGGCGCTCGGCCTGACGATTTATGCAGGCATAGGACTGCTCGCCGTGCTGCGCGGCGGTTACTATTTAAACTACGCCCTGCTCCCCATTCCTGGAGCCGAATCCCCGTTCAGGCGGTTTCTCGGAATCCTGGGGATAGAAATGGGGGTGTTTATAGTCGTGGCCGCCACGCTGGTCATTATCTTCTACGCCCTGGCGCTTGCCGCCGAGAAGAGGGAAGAGCTATAGATGTGGTTCCTCGAGCATATCCATTACTGGTCTTATATTTTCCTTTTTCTGCTCGGCCTGTATGCGATCATCGTGTCCAGCAATCTGGTGCGCAAGATCATCGGCCTTTCCATCATGCAGACCGCCGTCATTCTTTTCTTCATCTCGCTTGGGACCAAGCGTGGCGCTACGGTTCCGGTCCTTTACGATCACCAGCCCGCGCCGGTCGATCCCAATCAGATCGCCAATCCTCTGCCGCATGCTCTCATGCTTACCGCGATCGTCGTGGCGGTCAGCACTCTCGGGGTAGGGCTCGGGTTGATCATTTCGATATATCGTTCCTGGCAGACGATGGAAGAGAATGAGCTGGTTGAGAAGCTGGAGCGCTCGAGATGAAACTGGAACAGCTGCCCCTGCTTCTCTTCCTGATACCCTTTTCGGCTAGCCTTCTCCTGCCGCTCGCGCGTCTGTTCGGGCGCCGCTACTATAGACCTTTAGCCGCATCGGCCATGGGGATCTCTGCGCTTTTGAGCATCTGGGGTGTGGTTAGGATTTCAAGGAGCAGTCCTTTAAATTATCGACTGAGCGGATGGGCACCGCCGATAGGAATCGAGTGGTCGCTCGACCTGTTGAGCGCTCTAATGGCCGCTTTGGTGTGCGTTATCGCCTTCGTCGTGATCTTCGCCACTGGCAAGCCGGTCGATCGGGAAATAGGCGAAAGCTCTCTTCCCTTCTATATGCTATCGCTGCTTCTGATCGCCGGCCTGCTCGGGATCATACTAACGCGCGACCTTTTCAATCTCTACGTATTCCTCGAGGTAGCCAGCCTGAGCGGCTACGCCCTGGTCGCCTCGGGGCCGGAGCGCAGCCGGTATGCGGCCCTCCGCTATCTGCTCATCGGCAGCATCGCCGCCTCCTTTTATCTTCTCGGGGTAGGCTATATTTATGCCGCGACGGGCACGCTGAACATGGCCGACGTGGCGGAAAGGATAAGGCCGCTTCTGGGTTCGAGGACGACGCTCATGGGCCTTATTCTCATCTTCGCCGGCTTGGCCATCAAGATGGGGCTCTTTCCGTTTCACGCCTGGTTGCCCGACGCTTACAGCTATGCTTCCAATCCCGCGGCGGCCCTGATCGCTCCCCTCATGACCAAAGTGGCCATTTACGCGCTGGTGCGCATTCTCTTCTGGCTTTTCGGCGCCGAGCTGGTCAGCACGACCATCCCGGTCACGCTCATCCTGGTCTGGCTGGGAGCAACAGCCATAGTGGTGGGATCGATCGCCGCTTTCATGCAATCCGATTTCAGAAGAATGCTCGCTTACTCTTCAGTTAGCCACATCGGGTTAATGGTCCTGGGCATCGGCCTGAACCATAACCTGGCTTTAACCGGAGCGCTTCTGCATGTAATCAACCATGCCTTCATGAAAGCCTGTCTTTTTCTGGTAGCCACGGCGGCCGCTTACCAGCATGGAGTACGCGATGTTTTCGACTTCGGGCGACTTCGCCACCGCATGCCCTGGACGATGGCTGCGTTTGCTGTCGCCGCGCTTTCCATGGTGGGCGTGCCTCCGCTCTGCGGCTTCTTCAGCAAGTGGTACATCCTGCTCGGTGCGATTCGCGCTGGGAAGCCTCTCTTCGCCCTACTGATAGTGGCGAGCAGCCTGCTCACCGCGCTCTATTTTTTCAAGGTGATCGAGCAGGCCTTCCTGACAAAGCGGGGAGAGGAGCGGCGAGTGGCCGAAGGACCGCTTCCCCTGGTAGCGGCAACCGGCTTTCTGGCCCTGTGCATCGTGCTGCTGGGCCTGTTCGCCCCGCGCATATTCGCCCTGATCATGGGCTTTGTTTCGCCGCAGCAGGTCCCATACTGAGACGATGGTGGAGAGCAGCACAAAACTTCAGATTTGACAGGTCTCACCCGTTGCTATTATACGTAATGTACACGTTTAGAATAAGGAGAACAGCCATGCAAAAAAGCTAACCATCACGGTTGACGAGAAGGTCTATGAAGGGCTCCATAGATATATTGGTCGGCGTCGCATTAAGCCGATTTATCGAGGACCTGGTGCGTCCTCCTGTCATTGGCCGCAAGCTGGAAGAGGCGTACAGACGAATGGCTCGGGACGAAGCGCGCGAAACAGAAGCGCTGGAATGGACCGAAAGGCTTGTAGGGGACGTGGCTGATGAACCGCGGTGAGGCATGGTGGGTGAGCTTTGAGCCTTCCATTGGGGGCGAGATCATCAAGAAACATCCAGCTGTAATTATTAGCAACTATGCTTACAACAAACATTTGAGCCGAGCGAAGGCTGATGCCCAACTCTGTCGCCAGGTACTGGCACCGGTGGTTTCATGGTATCATTTGTTGTCATGCGAGAGCGTGGAATACAAGCAGCGCTCACGACCGATGAACATTTCGAGCAGGCTGGTTTCCAGGCATTACTACGAAACAGACCTTGATTTGCCTGACAACTTGATGGAGCCGACTTGCCTGCGCTCGCGGCTCATCCTCGCCGTTAGCCTGGTGCCCGAACATGAGTCGCCACTAATCAGGCTTTGCGAGACTTGCAGGTCGCAAGTCCAAAGCGGCGTCATCGCCCAAATGCTCTTTAGCGCTGCCCCGGGCCGGTTCGTGCAGATGATCGGACTCCACTACGCTCAGACTTGCGAACTCTAACGCAACGGCGTTTATGATCACTTATTCGATTCGTCCGTTTCTGGCCATCGCAGCCGGCAGCATAGCAGCCCTTCTCATCCTGTTAAGCGGACGTCACCGGCAGATACGCGAGCTTTGGACTTTCCTTGCAGCCGGAGCCAAATTCGCCCTCGTCTGCTCGCTGGTCCCAGCGGTGCTGGAAGGCCGCACCCCATATTTTCCGCTATTCGAGATCGTGCCGGGCCTTGTCTGCTCGCTGCGCGTGGACCCGCTGGGGCTTTTTTTCGCGCTGGTATCATCCGGCCTCTGGATCTTAACCTCCATCTATTCGGTCGGCTACGTCCGCTCTCTGAACGAGCACGCCCAGACGCGCTATTTTTTCGCCTTTGCCCTGAGCCTGGCCTCGACCATAGGGATCGCCTTTGCGGGCGACCTGGTCACCTTCTTCATATTTTATGAGATGCTGACGCTTGCCACCTACCCTCTGGTCGCCCACCGGGAGGACGAAGAGGCTATCAGGGCCGGCAGGAAATATCTGGTTTATTCTCTATCGGGCGGCGCGCTGCTTCTCGCCGCTATCGCCTGGATAACGGTGAGGAGCGAGCAAATCTCCTTTACTGCGGGCGGCTTCCTGGCCGGCTTTTTCACGCCGCGCGAGCTGCTGCTGCTCTTTGCCCTTGCCGTTTACGGGACCGGCGTGAAGGCCGCCCTGTTTCCGGTCCATTCCTGGCTTCCAGCCGCGATGGTAGCTCCGACGCCGGTGAGCGCGCTGCTTCACGCTGTAGCCGTGGTCAAGGCCGGAGTTTTCGGCGCGCTGCGCATGATAGAATTTGTATTTGGCCCCTCGCTTTTGCGAGAGACCGGCCTCTGGCAGCCTCTGGCCTGGGCCGCCGCTCTCACCATCATCGGCGCCTCGCTGCTTGCCCTGGTTCAGGATAGCCTCAAGAGAAGGCTGGCCTATTCCACCATCAGCCAGCTCTCTTATATTCTGCTCGGAGCCGCCTTGACCAGTCCGATCGCTCTTTTAGGGGCCATCCTTCACATTTCGAACCACGCCTTCATGAAGATCACCCTCTTTTTCTGCGCCGGCGCCATTTATGTCAAGACCCATAAGGAAAATGTGAGCGAAATGGACGGCCTGGGAAGGGTCATGCCCCTTACTATGACAGCTTTCACGATCGCCTCTTTCGGCATGGTCGGGCTGCCGCTGCTTGCCGGTTTTGTCAGCAAGTGGTTCCTGGGGCTCGGAACGCTCGCAGCCGAGCGCACTGTTTTCCTCGGCGTCCTTCTGCTGAGTTCGCTGCTCAACGCAGCTTACTTTCTACCCATCAGTTTTCGCGCCTTCTATTACCGCCCGAGCGGCATCGGGCGGGTCAGGGAGGATTCTTTTGCTCTGATCGTTCCGCTGCTGGCCACGGCGATTCTGGTCATCCTTTTCGGCGCGGTGCCGGCGCTCATAAGGTTCCAGGCGAAGCTGGCGCAGCTTGCTGCCGGCGGGGTTTTCGGAGGTTAACGATGCGCAGGGTTCTGCTGGGTCTTTGGCTGCTTCTGGTCCTGGTCATCATTTACGAGCTTTTCTTCGCCCACTACATCCATCCGGTTTTCTGGTGGCACAGAATACCGGGCTTTTTTTCGCTCTATTTCTTAATTTCAGCTCTGGTCGTGATCATCCTGTCGAAGCTGCTCGGGCGCTACTGGCTGCAAAAAGACGAGGACTACTACGATGGCGATTGACATTCATCCTGCGCTTCCCCTTTTCATAGCGGCGGCCCTTATCCCTTTCCTGCGCGAGCCGGGGAGAAAGACCGTTCAACTGATCGTCCCTTTCATCTCGTTTGTTCTGCTCGCGAGCTATTCGCCCGGCAGGCACCAGGTGATGACCCTGCTGGGGGTGGAGCTATGCTGGCTGCGCATCGACCAACTCGGCCTGGTCTTCGCTTATATCTTTTTAATCATGGGCTTCCTGGGCAATCTCTATGCGCTCCAGGAGAAAAGCAAGAGCTTTCACGTGGCCGCGACCCTATATGTGGCCTCCTCTCTGGGGGTGGTCCTGGCGGGAGACCTGCTGACCCTCTTTATCTTTTGGGAACTCGCGGCGGTTTCAGCGACCTTTCTGGTCTGGAATCGGAATCGGGTCGCGTCGTTCGGGGCATCGCTCCGCTACCTTCTAGTTCATCTGGCCGGCGGACTCTCTCTTTTTGCCGGAGTGGCTATGATCGCGGCTTTATCGGGGGACTTGAGCTTCAATCGAATCGCCCTCGACCGGGCGGGCTGGTTGATTTTCCTCGCGTTTGCCCTCAACGCGGCCATACCGCCGCTTAACGCCTGGTTGCCCGATGCTTATCCGGAATCGACCCCATGGGGGGGCGTATATTTGAGCGCCTTCACCACCAAGGCCGCCGTCTATGCTCTGGCCCGCGGTTTTGCCGGAGCGGATTTTCTCGTCTGGCTCGGGGCCTTCATGGCGCTTTACGGCGTCATCTTCGCCGTGCTCGAAAACGACATACGAAGGCTCCTCTCCTACCACATCATCAGTCAGGTCGGCTACATGGTGTGCGGCGTCGGATTAGGGACCGACCTCGGGCTGAACGGCGCTTCGGCGCACGCCTTCTGCCATATCCTCTATAAAGGGCTCCTTTTCATGGCAGCCGGGGCTGTCGTCTACGCTACGGGCAAATCGAAACTTACCGAACTGGGGGGGCTGTTGCGGCCGATGCCGCTGACTTTTATCTTTTACAACGTCGGCGCCCTATCCATCTCCGGCGCGCCGCTTTTCAACGGCTTCGTCAGCAAGTCGATGGTGGTAACGGCAGTGATCGAGGAGCATCGAGGCTGGATCGAACTCCTGCTGCTCGCGGCATCGATGGGGACCTTCCTGCATACCGGGCTCAAGCTCCCTTATTTCACGTTTCAGGGAAAGTTGGGAGCATCTCCCGCTCGAAAGCCCTCCTGGAACATGAACCTGGCCATGGCGATCGCCTCCTTCCTTTGCCTGCTCATCGGGGTTTATCCTGACCTGCTTTACCGTTTTCTCCCCTTCGAGGTCGATTATGTGCCCTACACCGCGCGGCACGTGTCCGAGAGCTTGCAAATCCTGCTCGGGACGGCAGTTGGGTTTTTGCTGCTGATAGGAAAGCTTGGAGGCGAGCCGAGCATAACGCTGGACACCGATTGGTTTTATCGCAAAGGGTCAGGATTATTCGTGCGCCGGTTCTGCATGCCTTTGCGCAGGTCGGGAGAGAAGGTCGAGCAGATGGTCAGCGGCCTGGTAGGCGACATGGCGGGACTGATAAAGCGCAGCGCGTACATGCTAAGATTCAGGCCCTTAGGCTGGTCGCTCAGCCTGATGATGGGCGTCCTAGCTATGGTCATTCTTATACTCCTTTCGCTCTATTCTTAATTCAGCGCAGAGCACACGGAGAATGCAGAGAACCAGAGGAGCTAGAAGCCAGAATATTGAGCGAGAGCAAGAGCGAGAGTGAGAGGTCTTCTTGCTCTTGCCACTCACGATCTTGTCATTTGTCTGACGCTGCGGGCTGTGCTATCATCCACTGCTGAAACGGGCTATGGGGGGCAAGCGGGCCAGGTTGATAATGGATGCGCAGCGCGTGGACCTGGCGCTCACGCGCATGGCGGCCCAGGTGGTGGAGAATAATCTGCCCAATGCGGACTTCGCGATTATCGGGATAAGGCGGAGAGGCCTGCCACTGGCAAACAGGCTGGCGAGCAAAATCGAAAAGCTGGTCGGCAAAAAGATCCCGGTGGGGGCGCTGGATATTACGCTCTATCGCGACGATCTGACAACCATTGCGCCGAAGCCGGTGTTGCGCGAGACCATGATCGATTTCGACATCGAAGGGAAGTCGATACTGCTGGTCGATGACGTGCTCTATACCGGGCGGACGGCGCGCGCGGCGCTCGACGCCTTGGTTGACCTGGGGAGGCCGCGACGGGTGCTGCTTGCGGTACTGATCGACCGCGGACACCGCGAACTTCCCATCCAGGCCAACTATGTCGGCAGGTACGTCGAAACTACCGAGGAGGAGATCGTCGAGGTGCGCCTGGAAGAGGAAGACAGCGTCGAAGACAAAGTGGTGGTCGTGGAGAAGCCTGTATAGATGCCGAGCCGAGCCGCCGAAGCGAAAAGGGTGGCGTACAGAAGCAAGCATCTGCTGGGGATAAGCCAGCTCAGCCGCGAGGATATCCTCCTCATCCTCGAGACCGCCGAATCATTTAAAGAGATCGCGCGCCGGCCGGTCAAAAAAGTCCCCACCCTGCGCGGCAAGACGGTAATCAATCTATTCTTCGAGCCTTCGACTCGGACCCGCTCTTCATTCGAAATCGCCGAGAAGCGGCTGAGCGCCGATACTCTCAACTTCACCGCCGCGGCCAGCAGCCTGGTCAAAGGCGAAAGCCTGCTCGATACGGTCAGGAACCTCGAATCAATGGCCCCTGATATTATTGTGATCAGGCACCCCTCCTCAGGAGCGCCCGAACTGCTGGCGCGCAGTTGCCGCGCCTCGATCATCAATGCCGGCGACGGCATGCACGAGCATCCGACGCAGGCGCTGCTCGATGCCCTCACGATAAAGGAGCACAAGGGAGATTTCGCGCGGCTGCGCGTGGCAATTATCGGCGACGTCGCACACAGCCGAGTCGCGCGCTCGAATGTGCTGCTGCTGAAGCGGATGGGAGCGCAGGTGGTGGTCTGCGGCCCGCCCACCCTGATCCCGGTCGATTTCGCAAAGCTGGGAGCCGAGGTCACTTACAAAATCGAGCAGGCGCTGGAGGGCGCCGATGTCGTGATGATGCTCCGGCTTCAGCAGGAGAGGCAGCGGGAGGCCTTCTTCCCCTCGCTGCGCGAGTACTTCGAGCTTTACGGGCTGACGGCCGAGCGCTTGAAGAGAGCGAAACGAGATGTGATCGTGATGCATCCTGGCCCGATGAACCGCGGCGTCGAGATCGCTTCGGAAGTAGCGGACGGACCCTATTCGGTGATCCTGGAGCAGGTGGCTAACGGCGTGGCGGTACGCATGGCTGCGCTTTACCTGGTTTCCGGGGCGCAGGGCGGCGGAGACTGATATGTCGCTTCTAATTGCCGGCGGCACACTGGTCGATCCCGCAAGCGGCATAAACTCCAAATTAGACATTCTGATCGAGGACGGAAAGATAGTCAGGGTCGGACGCGGCCTGCGATCGAAGGGCAAGAAGATCGACGCGCGCGGGCTGGTAGTTGCGCCCGGTTTTATCGACATGCACGTGCACCTGCGCGAGCCCGGGCGCGAGGATGCCGAGACGATAGAGAGCGGCGCGGCGGCAGCAGCGGCCGGCGGGTTCACCTCGATCGTGTGCATGCCCAACACGGAGCCGGCAAACGATTCGGCGGCGGTGACCCGCTTCATCATCGACCGCGCGCGCGAATCCGCTCCGGTCAACGTCTACCCCTGCGGGGCAATCAGCCGCGGGGCGAAGGGCGAGGCGCTGGCGGAAATCGGCGATATGGTGCGGGCGGGAGCCGTGGCGATCAGCGACGACGGCTCTCCCGTAATGAGCGCGCAGCTCATGCGCCGCGCCATGGAGTACTCGAAGATCTTTGACATCCCGGTCATCGACCATTGCGAAGACCAGGGCCTCTCTGCCGGAGGCTCGATGCACGAAGGGTTCTACTCGACGGCGCTGGGGCTGCGCGGCATAGCCGCGGCGGCCGAAGAACTGCACGTGGCACGCGATGCTCTGCTCGCCGCCATGACCGGCGCGCGCGTCCATGTCGCCCATATCTCGACCGCCCTCTCCGTTGAAATCGTGCGCCAGGCGAAAAAAGGGGGAGTAAAGATAACCGCCGAAGCCACGCCGCATCACTTCACGCTGAACGACAGCGCGGTACAGGGCTATAATACCAATACCAAGATCAACCCGCCGCTCCGCCCTGAGCCGGACCGGTTAGCGATAATCGCCGGGCTGGCTGACGGAACGATCGATGCCGTAGCATCGGACCATGCCCCGCATACCGTGGAGGATAAGATGCTCGAGTTCGATTTCGCCCCTTTCGGTATAATCGGGCTCGAGACGGCGGTCGGCCTGGCGCTGGACAGGCTGGTTCGCCCAGGATACATTGGCATCGAGCGGCTGGTCGAGCTGATGTCGGCAAACCCGGCCCGCATCCTGCGATTAAATAAAGGGCGGCTCTCGCCCGGCTCCGATGCTGACGTCACGATCCTGGATTTGAAGCGAGAGGTGACAGTAGACCCGAGCAAATTCAAGTCAAAGAGCCGGAACACTCCTTTCGGCGGCTGGAAGTTGAAGGGGGCGCCGGTAATGACCATTGTCGGCGGGCGCGTCGTATGGCAGGCTTAGCGCGGCGGCCCGGCTCGATTTTTCCGCTCTCGATCGTCGGTCAGGCGAAGGATCACCTCGCCGGGTCGGGCGAGGTGTAACTCCTCGCGCGCCACCTTTTCGATGGTCTCGGCATCGCCGCGCAGCCGTTCGACTTCGCGCAGCAGCAGTTCGTTCCTGCGTTGAAGCTCCATGACCTCGAGGCTGAGCGCCTCATGCTCCGAGCGCGCTCGCTCCAGTTGAAGTTGCCCGTTTTTGATTTGCAGCAGGAGAAAAGCCAGGAGAAGAAAAGCTGACAGAACCAGCAGGAAGGACTTACGAACGGGACCCCGTCCCGGCTTAATTTTCATAGCGCCGACTAAGCGAGGCAGCTACCATGGCAAACAAATATATCATTGCAATAACAACTACAGGCTCGCGAGAGGAGGCCGAGAAGATAGCAGCAGAGCTGGTTGAATCTCGTCTCGCTGCCTGCGTTAACATTATCTCAGATGTCCTTTCCGTTTACAAGTGGAAAGGCCAAATCGCCAGGGATCGCGAGTGGCTTTTGATAATAAAGACCCGGCAGGAACTGTTCGACCAGCTGAAGGCCAAGATCAGAGAACTCCACAGCTACCAACTGCCCGAAGCAATAGCGATCGAGCTGGCGGCGGGAGACTCCAGCTACCTCTCCTGGATCGACCAGTGCACTGGTGAGGAGCGAGAATAAGAAGCTAGAAGCTAGGAGTTAGGAGCTAGAATAAAGCCATGCATTCAAGCATAAGGAGTGAAACATGGGGCAAGGGATACATCTGCATCTTTCACCTATTGCCATGTCACCACCCCGGTAGCTTTATCGAGATTAACCTTCTAGCTCCTAACTCCTAGCTTCTAGCTTCTTAATTATTAGATAAACCGATAAACTCCGGCTATACAACCAGAGGTTAAGCAGGGTATAGTTAAAGAATGAATAT